>Ga0114956_1001713_pt1 | contig 17323 bp, 18 predicted proteins | sample MaitaG_FD_87304 | JGI IMG/M metagenome (GOLD analysis project Ga0114956, IMG submission 87304) | Marine algal microbial communities from Maine, USA - Maine_Asex2 metaG | ecosystem: Host-associated > Algae > Red algae > Unclassified | place: Maine, USA | collected 2015-01-05 | reverse complement strand
GGTTCCTCGAGCGCCCTCGGTCGGGTCGAAGGTCAAGGCGACCGCGTCTGCGTTGCGCGCCGTGAACTTGTTGGCCGCACCCATCACTGAGTTCTGTTCGTGCAGCACAGTGGGAATGCCGAGCCGCGATGCTGCCAAGATCGGCGTCACCGACGCGTATCCGCCCAGTCCGATAACCAGGTCAGGCCGGTAGTTCTTGAGCAGTCGACGAGCCGCAAACCCTCCGGCGACTAGTTTGCGGGCGTTGCCGAGTCGCTTGGTGATTGGACCCGAAACGAGTCCCCCGCTCTCGATGATGTCGACGACGTCGCGATCGAGATCGCCGACGTAGCGCAGCCCTCTGTCATCGCTGAACAGCCGCACGTCGACACCACGGGCCTGCAGTTCGCGAAGAATTGCAACGGCTGGAAAGACATGGCCAGCGGTGCCGCCAGCCGCCAGCACAACACGCCGCAGATCTTTCACCGGTCCAGTGTCGCACCACGAGCGTGGCTCTCGGTGGCACCGAACCGACTGCCAATACGATTGGCGCTGTGAGCGAGCATGGCCCAGGATCGGATCTCGACGAAGGCGTGCGGTGGCGCGCCTTCTATGACGAGGCTCGTGGTCGCCTCGAGGTGATCGGCGAAGAGTTCGCCGCAGTCGATGCTCGCCGGATTGTCGAAGAAGCCTCGGGCGCCGAGCCGGGCGAGTTTGCCCAAGTCTTAGACGAGTTCGCTCGCAAGCGGGGTGTGGCGCATTTCGATGCGATGTTGGCTCGCCGGATCAAAGGCGAGCCGCTGCAGTACGTGCTGGGTCGCTGGGGGTTCCGTAGCCTCGATCTCGCTGTCGACGCTCGGGTGCTAATTCCTCGCCCCGAGACCGAGGCCGTTGTCGACTTGGCGCTCGCTGAGTTGCGTGGAATCACCGATCGTGAGTCATGGGTCGCTGATCTCGGCACCGGAAGTGGATGCATCGGGCTTTCGATCGTCGCCGAGAATCCACGGGTACGAGCGATCTGCACCGATGCGAGCCCTGCGGCGATCTCGGCTGCTCGAAGCAACGCTGCCGGACTCGGTCGGCCTGCGGGTCGTGTCGAAATCCGCGAAGGCGACTGGTTCGACGCGCTGCCGATCGAACGACGCGGCGACTTCGACGTAATCATCTCGAACCCGCCCTACGTCGCGGCAGATGAAGCGTTGCCAGAGGTGGTCGCTGACTGGGAACCAACGAGCGCCTTGATCGCAGGTCCCACCGGGTTTGAAGATGGCGAGATTCTGATCGAAGGCGCCTTTGAGTGGCTGCGCAGCGGCGGCGCATTGGTGCTTGAGTTGGGTGAGACTCAGCTCGAGCAGGCGTCGCGACTTGCCGCCGATGTTGGGTACGTCGACATCGAAGTGCATCGCGATCTCGCCGATCGCGACCGAGCATTGGTTGCACGGCGGCCATGAATGAGGCCTTGCGAATTCTTGCCGCGGATAGCGAGGGTCTCGATGCCGCAATTGCAGCACTGCGTAGTGGCGAACCGGTGGTGCTTCCGACCGACACGGTGCACGGACTCGCCGTGATTGCCGGCGATAGCGCTGCGCTCGAGCGAGTGTTCGAACTCAAGCGGCGGCCAGCTGAGCGTTCGATCGCGGTGCTGGTCGCGAGCGTTGACCAGGCCGAGACGCTTGTCGAGTTCAGCGACGCTGAACGCCGACTTGGTCATGCGTTCTGGCCTGGAGCGCTGACGATCATCGCTCATCGCCGGCCCGATGCCGACCCCAGCATTGGGCGCTCAGACGGCACTGTTGGGGTGCGTTGCCCCAACGAAGCGTTTGTGCGCTCACTGGCCGAACGCCTCGGCCCGCTGGCGACTACGAGCGCCAACCTGAGTGGCGAGTCCACGCCTGCGACCGCCCTCGAAGCAGCTGTTGCGCTGGTCGGCAATGTCGCACTCGTCATCGATGATGGCGAGCGGAACGGATCGGCATCGACGGTGGTGCGCGTGCGCGATGGCGGCTTCGAAATAGTGCGGGAGGGCGCGATTGGTGGGTCGCAGTTGGCGGCCGAACTCGGCCCGGGAACGACCGCTCGAAACTCTTGCCAAGAATGACTTGATTTTTCTTGGCGAAAGTCGACGTAAAGGTGGCGACCTCTTGGACTTGTGTATATATTCACAAGGTCGCAGGTAGGGCGTGGGGCAAAGGATTTCCGCACGCGTCCATTCCACCTGCGCAACGTCCCGTAAGCATTCCCCGAGGTCACAGTGACACCTGCGTCTGAGCGCGAGATCGGCAGCGAATTGACCGATGCGCTGAACGACAGCACAGGTTCGTATGAACTGGTAATTGCGGCTGCTGGAGCGGCGGGATTTGGTTGGCTCATCGATCGTGCATTCGGGCTGTTCCCGCTGTTCACGTTGATCTTCGCCGTCATTGGATTCATCGGCGCCGGCTACAGCCTTTGGCTGCAGTACCAAGCTCGTATGGAGACGGTGTCCGCTGAGCGCACTGCTCGGGTGGCGGCTCCCGATATCTGCGCCACTAATGCAGAGAGCGGGAGTCCAGCATGAACGTGCAGGTTAACGAGGCCAATCCGCTACTCAGCAGCTACGAGGGTCCATCGCCAGTCATGCAGATCGGCGTCGACATGATCAAGCGAGGTGCTGTAATTGCGCCGGTGCTGATTCTCATCGGCACGCTTATCTGGGGCACCGATGGTGCCGTTTCGGTAGCACTAGGCCTCGGTTTGATTCTGGTTAACGTTTGGCTTTCGGCCTGGATTATCCAAACCACCGCTCGCATTTCGTTCGCCGCGCTGGCCGGTGGCGCCATGTTTGGCTTCCTTATCCGCCTCGCCATTATCGCCACCGTCGTGATCCTGGTTCGCAACGAATCGTGGGTCGATTTGGTTGCGCTGGGCGTGACGATCATTATTTCGCACCTGGGGCTTCTCTTTTGGGAGCTCCGCTATATCTCTGCCAGCTTGGCGTATCCGGGTCTCAAGCCCGGGGCCGGACTGGCTGACGCCACGACTAAGGAGTCCGTCTCATCGTGATCAGCGCAATCCTTGCCGCCGAGGAAGGCGGTTCCGCCGTACCGTTTCCGCCACCGCGGAACTTGGTCGAGTGGGCCGCAATTGCTTTCGAGGACACTTCCCTTGAATTCAACAAGATTGGCCTGATCGCCTTTCTGGCGTTCTTGATCCCCACGATCATCTTCATCCTTGGCAAACGAGGTTCAGCCGAGCGGCCATCAAAGCTGCGCATGTTCGCCGAGGGCATCGTGAACTTCATCGAAGAGCAGGTCGCCAAGCCTGGCATCGGCCACGGCTACGAGCCGTACGTGCCATTGCTGACCACGCTGTTCTTGTTCATTGCCATTGGCAACCTTTTCGAGGTCATCCCGTTCTTCCAGATGCCACTCAACGCCCGCATGGCGGCACCGCTCATCATGGCGCTCACCGTTTGGGTCATGTTCATCGCGGTGGGCGTCAAGCACCACGGCGCCAAGTACTTCAAAGACATCGTGTGGCCTCCGGCAGTTGAGAATCCGTTCATGCGCGGCTTTGTTGGCTTCATCGAGCTGTTCTCGGTCTTCATTGCCCGGCCACTCAGCCACGCAGTTCGACTCTTCGCCAACATGTAGGCTGGCCACATTCTCTTGGTGACCTTCGGCGTGCTGACGATCGGTACGTTCGCCAAGCTGTTTGACGGCCTCACCGGTTTCATCATCCAGCCGTTCGCCTGGGCCGGTTCGCTGCTCGGCCTCATCGTCTTCACAGGCTTCGAGGTCGGCGTCAGCTTCATTCAGGGGTTCGTGTTCGCCATCCTCGCTGCGGTGTACATCGGCAGCTCGCTGCACCCTGCCCACTAAATACGCTCACTAAATCCTGCCCACTAAATCCTGCCCACTAACGACCGCTTCCTAAACGACTGCTCACGAGCAGCACCCACTAACCCAAGATCGCACTAAGCAAACCCTCTCAACTGAGAAAAATCCAAGGAGACAATTAAATGAGCACCCTTGCAACCCTCCTCGCTCAGGCCGAAGGCCTCAGCGCAGCCGACCTCAAGTCCGCTGAGGCGGCCTCGAGCGCCGGTTTCGCCTATGGCCTTGCAGCCATTGGCCCGGGTATCGGTATTGGCTATCTCGTCGGTCAAGCTGTGCAGGCCATGGCCCGCCAGCCTGAGTCAGCGGGTCAGGTCCAGACCACCATGTTCCTCGGCATCGCCTTCACCGAGGCGCTTGCCTTGATCGGCTTCGTCGTCTTCATTCTGCTCAAGTTCGTCTGATTCGTCTTCGCACGATGTTCCCACTTGTGGGACCTGACGACACGACGCATCAAGGAGGTGTTTTGTGACGCAATCAATCGAACCCATGCTTGGTTTGATGTTCTTCGCCGAAGAGGCTGATGAGGGATCGTTCAACCCGATTCTGCCGACGCTGCCAGAGATGATCTGGTCGGGTCTGTTCTTCTTCGGTCTCTGGGCACTCATGAAGTTTGTGCTTCTTCCGCCGATCATCGAAGGCCGCGATCAGCGCCGCGCCAGTGTGAATGCTGGACAGGATTCTGTCTCCGACTCCGAGTCCGAGCTCGCCCAAATCCGGGCTGCGCATCAACAGCGCATCGCAGCAGCACAGGCTGAGGCATCAACGATCCTCGACGAAGCGCGCAACGCTGCAGACCAGCAGCGCGCCGAGGCCGCCGCGGCGGTCGAAGACCAGATCGCAAAGCTGCGCGCTGCAACCCAAGCCGAGATCAACACTGCCCGAGCGCAGGCGTTGGCCGGGGCCCGAGGCTCGGTTTCGTCCGTTGCCACCGGCGCGGCCGGCAAGGTGTTGGGTCGCTCGCTTGACGGTGGCACGAACCAATCGACCATCGACGCCTACCTCGACAAGGGCAGCTGACATGCAACTCTTGAACTTCATTGCAGCTGAAGGACCCAACGGTCGCTTCTTGCCGAGCGATGTCAAAGAATTCTGGTGGGGTTTACTCGCCTTCTCGATCATCTTTGGCGCCATTTGGCTCAAGGGTGTACCGCTGATCCGCGAGGCACTCACCAAGCAGCAGGCCGACGCAGTTGCCGACGCCACCGCAGCCGATGAGGCACTCGCCGAGGCTCGTTCTCGTATTGCGAGCGCAACCGCCGAGCTCGGCGACGCAAACGCCGAGTCTGAGCGAATCGTTGCCGAAGCCCACCAGGCGGCCCAGCAGATGCAGGTCGACTCAGCGGCCCGAACCCAACAGATGGTCAACGACATGTGGGCCAAGGCCCAGACCGACGCCAACTCGATGCGAGCTCAAGCATCGGCAGATGTGCAATCAGAGATTGGCTTGCAGGCCGCTGGCGCGGCCGAAGAGGTCGTGCTCAAGAACCTCGACGCAACGGGTCACAGCTCGCTGATCGAGGACTACATCCGAGGCTTGGGGGTCTCTTCATGAGCGACCGCATCGAGGGCTACGCAGACGCCATGTTGGCCGTTGCCCGCGCCGAGGGAAACGTCGAGCGCATCAGCGATGAGCTCTTCGCAGTAGGTCGAGCCGTCGAAGGCAACGATGACCTGCGCGCTGCACTCAGCGATGCCCGCATACCCGCCGACCGCCGCATGCAGATCGTTGACGATCTTCTCGACGGTCGCACGCAGCCAGCTACCAAGGGTCTTATCTCGATGGTCGTTGGCGCAGGCCGCGGTGGCGACTTGGCAAAGATCGCCGCAACGGTTGCCGACCAGGCTGCCCAGGCGCAAGGCAAGCAGGTCGCCACCGTGCGATCAGCGGTTGCACTGTCCGATGATCAACGCAACCGCCTCGCAACTGCGTTGGCGCAAAAGCTCGGCACCGAGGTTGACGTCAAAGTCATTCAAGATCCGTCTGTCGTGGGTGGCTTGATCACCACCGTCGGCGACACCGTTATTGATGGAAGCGTGCGCACCCGGTTGAACCGGCTGCGTGAAGCGCTCTAACCGACAAGGACCAGGGAGTAAACATGTCTGATCTCACGATCGACACCAGCGCCATTACTGCGGCGCTCACCAAGAACCTTGAAGGTTTCGAGCCATCGCTCGAGGCCAGCCAGGTCGGCCACATCATTGAGGTTGGCGATGGTATTGCCCGGGTATCGGGCCTTCCCAACGCCGCCGTTAACGAGATGCTCGAGTTCGAGAACGGGTCAATCGGCCTGGCGTTGAACCTCGACGAAGACAGCATCGGTGCCGTGGTACTGGGCGAGGTCGACGAGATTCAAGAGGGTCAAACCGTTCGCTCGACCGGCGAGATTTTGTCGATGCCAGTCGGCGACGCGCTCCTGGGCCGTGTGGTCAACGCGCTGGGTACTCCTATCGACGGCAAGGGCCCACTCGTTGGCGCTCAGACCCGTCAGATGGAAGTCCAGGCGCCGGGCATCATGGGTCGCAAGCCCGTGCACGAGCCAATGCAGACCGGCATCAAGGCGATCGACTCGTTGATCCCGATCGGCCGTGGCCAGCGAGAACTGATCATTGGCGACCGCAAGACCGGCAAGACCACCATTGCGCTCGACACGATCATCAACCAGCGTGGCCTCGGTGTGAAGTGCATCTACGTGGCAATTGGTCAAAAGGCTTCGACCGTTGCCCAGAACGTGGCCGTTCTCGAAGAGATCGGCGCCATGGAGTACACCGTGGTCGTTGTGGCCCCGGCTTCTGACCCGGCACCGTTCAAGTACTTGGCACCATTTGCTGGTTCTGCCATTGGGCAGCAGTGGATGGAAGATGGCGATCACGCGCTCGTTGTGTACGACGATCTTTCGAAGCAGGCCGAGGCCTACCGCCAGATGTCGCTGCTGCTGCGCCGACCTCCTGGCCGTGAGGCCTACCCCGGCGACGTCTTCTACTTGCACAGCCGCTTGCTCGAACGGGCCGCCAAACTCAGCGATGAGCTCGGTGCAGGTTCACTCACCGCCCTTCCGGTCATCGAGACCAAGGCTGGCGACGTTTCTGCGTTCATCCCGACCAACGTGATTTCGATTACCGACGGTCAGATCTTCTTGCAAGACGACATGTTCAAGTCAGGTCTTCGCCCCGCAGTCGACGTGGGTGTGTCGGTGTCACGTGTAGGTTCGGCCGCCCAGATCAAGGCCATGAAGACCGCCGTGGGCACGCTCAAGTCTGACTTGCAACAGTTCCGTGAGCTCGAAGCATTCGCTTCGTTTGGTTCGGACCTCGACGCCGTGTCGCAGGCTCAGCTCGACCGTGGTTACCGCCTGACCGAGCTGCTCAAGCAGGGCATCAATTCGCCTATGCCTGTCGAGCAGCAGGTTGTCTCGCTCTACGCCGCCACTAACGGCTACCTCGACGGCATTCCGGTCAGCGATGTCAGCCGGTTCGAACAAGAACTACTTGACTACGTCGCTGGCCGCCACGGTGGCCTGTACGACGGCATCAAAAGCACCGGAAACGTTGACACCGGCGAACTCGATTCGATCGTCGGTGCCTTCGTGGCGCAGTTCGAGTCAAGCGAACCAGTGGCTGGCGACGCCCCTGATGCCGAAGCCCAAGCTGCTGCAGCGACCGGCATGGTCGATAGCGATGTCACGCTCCCCGAGACCGACATCGCTCGTCCCCAGGAGGGCTGAGCCATTCCTGGAGCCGAGGAGCGCATCCTAAAGCGCCGTATTGCAAGCGTTCAGAGCACGAAAAAGATTACTCGTGCGATGGAACTCATTGCTGCGACCCGAGTTGCGAAAGCACAGACTCGGGCCAACGAGGCACGCCCTTACGCGGCTCGGATTACGACGGTTATTGAAGATCTCGCCAAGGGTGGCGCCAGCGTCAGTCACCCTCTGCTCGAGGCTCCCGAACAGGTTCGCAAGGTCGCATACGTCGTTATCGCTGGTGACCGTGGCCTCGCAGGTCCGTACAACTCGACGGTGATTCGTGCGGCCGAACGTGAGCTCATGGCTCGTAGCGCCGACGGCATTGACTACTCGCTGATTCTGATCGGCAAGAAGGCCCGCGACTACTTCACGTTCCGTAACTACACCGTCGACGCGTTCTACGAAGGCATCACCGATACTCCCGACTACGACTCGGCCCGCGAGGTTGCCGAGTACGTGAGCGAGCAGTTCATCAACGGCGATATCGATCAAGTCATTCTGATCTTTACCGAGTTTGTCAGTATTGGTACCCAGAAACTGGCCGTGCGTCAGTTCTTGCCGCTCGAGTCGGTGCAGACCATCGCCGAGGTCGGCGGTGGCAGCAATGAACTCACCGCAGAATTCGAATTCGAACCATCAGCCGATGGCGTACTTGAGTCCCTCTTGCCTCGCTATGTCGAGAGCCGCCTGTTCTCTGCGCTGCTTGACTCGTCTGCTTCTGAGCATGCGAACCGCCAGCGAGCCATGAAGGCTGCGACCGACAACGCCGAAGAACTCATCACCAAACTCGGGCGCCAACTGAGCAGCGCGCGCCAAGCTGCCATCACCACCGAGATCATGGAAATCGTTGGCGGTGCCGAAGCCCTCGGTGGCGACAGCGAAGAACCGGGCGAGCTTGTCTTGCACCACCTCAGCACCCAGCACATTGCCACCGAACACATCGGCGGCGACCATTCGAGCCACTCCGGCATGTCTCACTGACGCCACTGCTGCGGACCTGTTCCGCGGCGCCAAGCCCTGACCACAACACTCTCACCCCGAGCATCTAGGAAAACTATGACTGTCACCGATGCACCCGCCGCCCTCAAGACCGGCAAAATCATCTCGATCGCCGGTCCGGTTATCGACGCGGAGTTCCCTCCAGGAGCCCTGCCAGAGATCAACACTGCGCTGGCGTTCGACGTCGTCATCGACGGCGAGACCACGACCATTATGGCCGAGGTTGCCCAGCAGCTCGGCGACAGTCGGGTGCGAGCCATTGCGCTTAAGCCGACCGATGGTCTGCAGCGGGGCACTGAGGTACGCAATACGGGCTCCGGTATCACGGTGCCCGTTGGTGACGTCACCCTGGGTCACATCTGGAACGTGATCGGCGAGCCACTCGATGTGTCTCCCGATGAAGTCGACATTGGCGAGCGGTGGGAGATCCACCGGCCTGCGCCATCGTTCGATTCGCTCGAGCCATCGTCGAAGATGTTTGAAACTGGCGTAAAGGTCATCGACCTGCTGACCCCCTACAAAGAGGGCGGCAAGATCGGCTTGTTCGGTGGTGCCGGTGTGGGCAAGACGGTGCTTATCCAAGAGATGATCACCCGTGTGGCTTCGAACCACGGTGGTGTGTCGGTATTCGCCGGTGTAGGCGAACGCACCCGTGAGGGCACCGACCTCTTCATCGAAATGGGCGAGACCAAGATGGGTGCTGGCGAAGATGCCGCGACCGTGCTCTCCAAGGCCGCCCTGGTGTTCGGTCAGATGGACGAACCACCTGGCGTGCGGCTGCGGGTTGCTTTGGCCGGCGTGACGATGGCCGAGTATTTCCGTGACGTGCAGAACCAAGACGTGCTGCTATTCATCGACAACATCTTCCGCTTTGTGCAAGCAGGTTCCGAAGTATCGACGCTTCTTGGACGCATGCCATCAGCGGTGGGCTACCAGCCCACGCTCGCTGACGAAATGGGTCAGCTGCAAGAACGCATCACCTCGACCCGCGGCAAGTCGATTACGTCGCTGCAAGCCGTGTACGTGCCCGCAGACGACTACACCGACCCCGCACCGTTCACGTCATTTACCCACTTCGATGGCACCACTGAGTTGAGTCGTGACATTGCATCGCTGGGCATCTACCCGGCCGTGGATCCACTGTCGTCGACCTCAACGATCCTTGACCCCAACGTCGTTGGCCAACGTCACTACGACGTGGCCCGCCGGGTGCAGGAAATCCTGCAGCGCTACAAGGAACTTCAAGACATCATCGCCATTCTTGGTCTCGACGAACTGTCCGAAGAAGATCGCGTGACGGTCGACCGGGCCCGCAAGGTGCAGCGCTTCTTGAGCCAGCCAATGTTCGTGGCCGAGATCTTCACCGGCCAAGAGGGCATCTTCACCGGTGTGGCCGAAACCATCGACTCATTCGAAGCCCTCGTCAACGGCGACATGGATCACCTGCCCGAGCAGGCGTTCTACATGGTCGGCGGCGCAGAAGACGTCGAGCGCAAGGCAGCCGAGCTGGCTGCCAGCGACTGATCGCCCGCTGTCGTGTCAATTCACGTTGAGTTCGTTTCGCCCGAACGCATCATCTTTGAGGCTGAGGCCAAAGAGATCATTGTTCGCACCACCGATGGTGAGATTGGTTTCTTGCCAGGCCACGTGCCCTTCGTGGGCGTGCTGGCAATAGCTGAAGCGCGCATCTACGATGTTGATGATTCGACAATCCACTCGTTCGCCGTACATCGCGGGTTTGTCGAGATCAACCACAACCACTGCACGATTCTTAGCGATGTCGCAGAGTCTGCCGGCGATATAGATCGGGCCCGTGCCGAGATTGCTGAACGACGCGCAAGCGAAGCGTTGAGCGCTGACAAGGAAGACGCTGACGCCGCAGCAGCGCTCCGCAGGGCGCACGTGCGCCTCGAGGTTGCGAAAAAGGCTTAGCCGCCGTCATCGGCTCGGCATCGCACTGGCGATGTCAGTCAGACTCTTACCGTGGGCGTGTTCTGGAGCATCGTGACTGCGGTGGTGTACGGCACAGCGGACTTTTCTGGCGGGCTGGCCACACGGCGCGAGCGCCTGGTGGTCGTGATGTTCGGCGCTCACGGTATTGGGCTTCTTGGTGTTCTGATCGCGTCGCTCTGGCTCGCTGACGCCTTTACTTGGCGTGACTTCGGGCTGGGCGCAGCTGGTGGACTCTGTGGTTTGGTCGGGGTACTGTTCTTCTACCGGCGCCTTGCGCTTGGACCAATGCAGGTAGTAGCGCCTGTCAGTGCAGTTGCGGCCGCCACCACGCCGGCGTTGTGGGGAGTTGTCGGCGGCGAACGACTGGGTGGTCTTGCCTGGCTCGGCGTGGCGCTGGCGCTACTTGCGATCGTGATGGTGTCGGTGAGCGGTGAGCGTGCGGCGGTACCTGTCACGACGACCGTCATCGCCGAGTCGCTGATCGCTGGCCTCGGGTTCGGTCTGTTCTTCGTCTTTCTCGATGCCACCGAAGCCGCAACCGCTCCGTGGCCCGTCACCGGTGGCCGCACCGCCACGTTCCTACTGCTCACGGTCTACGTACTCGCACGCCGTGAGCGCATCAGTAGCGACCTCGGGGGATGGGGACTGATTGCCATGGCCGGTCTTGGTGACGCCGGCGCCAACGTCACGTTCTTATGGGCGCTCGAGACCGGTGACTTGGTCGCAGTGTCAGTACTCTCAAGCCTGTATCCGGTATCGACCGTGCTGTTAGCCCGGGCAGTGCTTGGCGAGCGGATGACGCGGCTACAGGTTGGTGGTTTCGTTGCGGCCATGACCGCGACCGGTCTCATAGCTGCCGGCTAGGGCCTCACTGCGCCGGGGGTGTGGATCCGGGCGGCACGAGATCGATGATGGCGACGCTTGGCCGCACGCCAAAACGCACCTGGGGCGCCTGAAGCCGCTCAAGGCCGACGCCGGTGCTGATGTAGAGCGGATAGGTCTCAACGGTCGACAAGCCGCCGGCCGCCGCAGAGCGGGGCACGTCGCTGAACGTGATCGGCGGGCCGAAGCCGGGAATAGCCACCTGACCACCGTGGGTGTGGCCTGCGATGATCAAGTCGACGTCGGCGCCGATTGGGAGTTCGTACACGACATCGGGTCGGTGTGCGACCAACAACGAGAAGTCGCTGGTCGGTTCTTGTAGCGCGGCCAAGGTGTCATTGCGCTCGGGTCCTGCGGCAGCGACCCGCAGGCCGGCAATGCGCACCGGCATGGCGCGGATCGTGACTGTTTGAATGGTGTCATCGATAAACAGCGCTCCGGCTTCTTCGACCATCGGCGCCAGTGGGATCGAATGATCGCTATCACCAGAAGTCACCACGACGAGTTCTGAGTTGTCGACCAGCTGACGGAGCAAGTCGACGAAGGCTTCTCGCTCTGCTTCGATCTGTGCGGTAGGCCCCTGAAACCAGTCACCGGGTATCACGACGAGGTCGGGCGCGCTCTCGATCACCGCCGTGATGGCGTTCTGCTCGTGATCGCCGACGTTGGGGGACTGCAGGTCGGCGATCACTGCAACTCGCAGGGCAGTGGTGACATTGGCCTGTCGCTGAATCCGGTCGACTCGCAGCCAGTTGGGCTCGATGTGGGTTGCGTAGACCCCGACAACCGCCAGCATCGCGGCCACGGCTCCCATCAAGGTCTGAAGGCGCCGGCGCTTTCCGAAGAGACTCATCGCGAACCAGGTCCCGAGCAACAGGGGCAGGGTCACGAAGGTGAGCAAGTACACCAGATGGATTGCGCCAAAGAGATCGAGGTCGTGCACGAAGCGGGTATAAATCGCACCGAGCACAATGACAGCGCTGCCCGAAACGAACGCCTTCTCGAAATCGCGAAGGCTTCGAGCAGCGTGCAGGCCGACTGCCCCGGCCGGAAGCACCGCAGCGAGCAGCGCAATGATCAGCAGCGTGCGACTCAACGACATCTCATCGTCTGCGCTTCGCGCGCGCCGACGGCCGCAGCACATCGCCAAGTGCGTCATCGATCGAGCCGCAGGGCTGTATACGACAGCCGCCTGCCGCCGGCCCTAGTGACGAGTCGTGGGCGGCAATGATTGCTTGGAGCCCGACGCTGGGTTCAGTGCAGAACAGAACTTGCCCATGGTTCGTGAACTCGACGTGAGAGAACGGCACGATGTCAGCTAGTTGATAACGATGTCGCCGAGGCCGTCTTCGGGCGGGGGATAGGCCATGTCGAGCCCCTCAAGCTTGTTCACGATGATGCGCGAGATCAACAGGTTGCGGAACCACTTGCGATCAGCCGGGATCACGTACCAGGGCGCTTTCTCGGTGCTGGTCTCAGCGAGCATGTCGGTGAACGCGGCTTGATAGGCATCCCAGTGCTCGCGTTCAGCAAGGTCGCCGGTTGAGAACTTCCAGTTCTTCTCGGGCTCGTCAAGGCGAGCCTGTAGGCGTTCCTTCTGCTCGGCCTTGGAGATGTGCAGATAGAACTTGACGATCGTTGTGCCCTCGTCGGCGAGCAAGTTCTCGAACTCGCGAATGTGCCGGTAGCGGCGGCGCCATTGATCCTCGGGAACGTACCCGTGCACGCGGACGACGAGTACGTCTTCGTAGTGACTGCGATTGAAGATGACCATCTCGCCAGTCGAGGGCGTGCGGCGATGCACCCGCCATAAATAGTCGTGAGCCATCTCGTCGGGCGTCGGCTTCTTGAACGACGCCACGCGCACGCCTTGAGGATTCACACCGTCGAATACGTGTCGAATGGTCCCGTCTTTGCCACCGGTGTCGGTTGCCTGTAATACAAGCAATACCTTGTGGTGGTCTTCGGCCCAGAGCAGCTCTTGGGCTGCCTCGAGCCGGTCGTTAAAGTCGGCCGTCACTTCGCGCCCGATTGCCTTGTTTAGGCCTTCGTTCTCGTTGGTGGCCCACGTGCTGAGGTCGACCTCGGCGCCCTCGCGAACCAGGTAACGGTCGACGTCGAATTCGTACGCATGTGTTCGGTCACTCATTGCGCCATTGTGTCGGCTTTCTGGCCCTCCAGCACGTATTGCAGCAAACCAGTGCCGGAACTCACCTACGCTGAGCGCTGATGTCGAGTGGTGTTCGCGAACCTATCGCTGCCGGAACCCTGTATCCGTCTGACCCCCAACTTTTGCGGGTCGAGATCGATACAGCGATCAAGAACGCAGAATCTGACTTTGCCTCGCCCAAGGTGCTGGTGTTGCCGGCGTGTGGCCTATGTGCGGCGCCCGAGGTCGCCGGCGGAGCGATGTTCATGCTCGAGAGTGAGCGCGACCACATCGACACCGTCGTGGTTATTGCCGACTATGACCCGGCGATTGGCGATCGGCGATTCTCGGGGGTCGCAGTGCCTCGAGCGATCGCGTTCCGAACCCCGCTGGGCGACTTGCTGGTGCATCGTGGCGTGGCTGACGCTCTTGGGGCCCTGCCCGGCGTCACGCTCAACGACCGGCCATTCCTGACTGACCAGTCGATCGAAGTTCACCTGCCGCCCGTGCAGCGGCTACTCGGCACGGTGAAAATTGTTCCAATCCTCGTTGGCGATGCATCGCCCGCCGAGGTCGTCGACGTGCTTGAACGGGTGTGGGGCGATCGACACACGCTGGTGATTGCGTCGAGCTTCTTTGGCGAGGGGAACGATGCCGAAGCGGTGCACGAACTCGGCGAACGGGCCCGCGAGATTCTGCGACGTGGTGACGCTTCTGCGCTAACTTCTGAAATGGCGAGCTCGCCAATCACGTTGGCTGCTTTAGCGACGATCACCAGTCGGCGGTCTATGGGACTCAACGAACTGTCGGCCGATGTCGTTGACCATCCTTTTGCAACCGATCGTTTCGCCGACGCTGGCACCTTTGGCGCGTGGGAGTCACACGACGTCTCGCTTGCCGCCGTCGATGTCGCGCACTTACGGGCCCTAGCGCTCAGTACTGTGCACCTCACCGTGCTCGGTGGGGTCGCCGAGGGAACCCTGAAAGATCGCATTCCTCCAGCACTTGCCGCTCGCCGGGCTTCGGTCGTGACGCTGCGCCGAGAGGGCGAAACCCGCGGATCAGCTGGCACTATCGAAGCTGACCGATCGCTCGGAGCTTCAGTCGTACGAAACGCAGCGGCGGCGTGTGCCGACCCACGGCTGCCGTCAGTGCAGCCAGCAGAACTCGACACGATCGACATGTCGATCTCGGTGGTCTCACCGATCGAGCGAATCTTTCCTGAGTCATGGCAAGAGCTGTCTCAGATCTTTGCTCCGGGTCGTCACGGTGTGTTGGTGACGACCGAGCACGGCCGGGCCGCTCAGTTGCCGGCCATGTGGGCTCGCTTCCGCGACCCTGAGTCGTTTATTGCCGCAGTGGCTCAGAAAGCGCGACTCGATACCGGCATGCGGGTAAGCGAAGCTGCCTGGTACCGGTTCGAGACGATCGAATACTGAGTGCGCTTTCGAGCGCTTCAGCGGGTTGGTAGTGCCGTAACGGCTGCGGTGTTGATCGCTGGGGCCTGCTCGGCTGCCCCTCAAGAACCGTTGAGCGCCAACGAGCCTGAGGCGTCGTCAGTGCCAACGGTGCAGGCCGCAGTCGCCCCGACGAACGCTCCATCTGCGCAGCCGACCGCTATGGCGACACCGACGGCTACATCGCCGACCGTTGTCTCCACGCCCGTTCCGCTTCGGGCTGCTGCGCCGTCGGCGACTCCGACGCCAGATCCTGAAGCCGTCCGTGAGGCTCAGGTTGCACTTGCAGTCGAAGTATCGAGCTTGACCGAGACCGCCTGTCCGGGCGAGCCACTTGCAATGGTGCGCTGCAGCATCGCCCAGCTGCCGATGTATGTCGAGGACCCTGCGCACCCAGCTCAGATCGAGATGCTGGTCGCCTCAATCGACAACGTCGCCGAGGGTGACGCCGACCCCACCGACGACGTCGGCCCGGTCCTCTATCTGCAGGGCGGTCCAGGTGTCGGCACAGTGAGCACCGCGAGCCGCTTTGTTGGACTGCCCTATGACGTTGTCGTGTTCGATCAGCGAGGCACCGGCGCATCAGTGCCGAACCTCGGGTGTGCAGAGGTTGATGCACTGTGGGTTGACGAACGAACAGCCGACCCGTTGCGCCAACTCTCCGACGGCGAGGTGCTCGCGGCCTACGACGAATGTGCCGTGCGACTCCGCGCCGAGGGCGTCGATTTCGATGCCTTCAACACCGCCGCGGTGGCGTTCGACACCGAGGTGCTTCGACGCCTTCTCGACGAAGACCCATGGACCCTCTTGGGCGTGAGCTACGGCACTCGGGTCGCTCAAGCAATCATGCGTGACTATCCCAGCGGTGTTCGTGCCGCGGTGCTCGATTCGGTCGTGCCGTTCGAGATCGATTTCTTTGCCGAGGTTCCACAGAATGCTGTTCGGGCATTTAGGGCCCTTGCCGCAGCGTGCGATGCGCAATCGTGCGGGTCGAACCACGGCGACTTCTTCGACTCGGTCGTGCGTCTCGCTGCCGAGTTTGATGCTGCGCCGCGCGAGGTGCTTGCTACTCGACCGGTGAGTGGCGAGCAGTTCCTCTTTCGAGTTGATGGGCAACGCTTCGTCGACATGGTGTTCACACAGATGTACAGCACCCGCCAGCTCACCGCCCTGCCGCGCCAAGTCGCTCGCATCGACTCGGGAGGTCTCGATGAGCTTGTCTATTCCTATGTTCAGCGTCGAGATCCCGAGCGGGTCGATCTCGCGATCGGCTTGTACTACTCGACGTGGTGCCGCGAGGAGTTTCCGTTTCATGATGCTGACGCCGCAGATGCGTTCTTGAGCGACCTGCCAGTTGATCTCGCTGACCCTTTGTCGCGGTCACTCGGAAGCGACGCTATCGAGAGTTTGTGCGCCTCATTTGATGTGCAGGCGGCGCCACCCAGCGAGGATCTGCCGCTCGCGAGCGACATCGCGACCCTCGTCTTTGCTGGTGCATTTGATCCCATCACGCCACCTCAATGGTCGCAACAGGTGGCAGACCGACTCGAGAACGCAACCTACGTCGAGATGCCCAACCACGGCCATGGCATGGCGACCGCCTGTCCGATTCAGATGCGGTCGGCCTTCATTATCTCGCCGAGCGATGACCTTGACGTGTCGTGTGCCCTCGAAGTTGGTGGCCCCGCCTTCGAATAGCGCCGGTGTTTTTTTGGGACAGCGCTTAGCGCAGCTCGATTTCGGAAATCTCGTCGAGCTTGTCGACGCGGTGCGTGGCGTTGATCAGCCGGACCGTTCCAGACTTAGACCGCATGACGAGCGACTGCGTCGTGGCCCCTTTGGCGTCAAAGCGAACGCCTCGAAGCAGATCGCCGTCGGTGATTCCGGTGGCCGCAAAGAAGCAGTTGTCGCCCTTGACGAGGTCGTCGGTTGTGAGCTTGCGGTCAAGGTCATACCCGGCGTCGATTGCAGCCTGCCGGTCGGCGTCATCTCGGGCCCACAGTCGCCCTTGAAGTTCGCCACCCATGCACTTGAGCGCTGCAGCCGTGATGACACCCTCGGGCGTGCCTCCGATGCCAAACAAGACGTCGGCGCCCGCATCGGGCCAGGCGGTCGAGATTGCACCGGCGACGTCGCCATCGGGAATGAGGCGAATGCGTGCGCCAGCAGTTCGGATCTCAGCGATGAGCGCCTCGTGGCGCGGTCGGTCGAGCACAACGGCGGTGAGGTCGCGAATGGAAGCGCGTTTGGCGCCGGCGATGCGATGCAGGTTCTCGGTGGCGG
>Ga0114956_1001712_pt1 | contig 17323 bp, 16 predicted proteins | sample MaitaG_FD_87304 | JGI IMG/M metagenome (GOLD analysis project Ga0114956, IMG submission 87304) | Marine algal microbial communities from Maine, USA - Maine_Asex2 metaG | ecosystem: Host-associated > Algae > Red algae > Unclassified | place: Maine, USA | collected 2015-01-05 | reverse complement strand
GGGAGTGGTATACATTTCTTTTGTTGTTATGGAAGATGGAAGTATTGCAGATGCTAATATTACAAGCGATATAGGGATGGGTTGTGGCAAAGAAGCATTGCGTGTTGTTAAGCGCATGCCCAAATGGAACCCTGGCAAACAAAGAGGTAAAAAAGTTAGGGTATTGTACAACTTGCCGGTAATGTATAAGCTTAATTAAGCTTATAGTCTATTAGAGCAGGTTGATCTATTAGATTGCATGGAATTTGCGGTCTATAAATGTTTTCGAGCAGGCCTTCAGGCCTGCTCAACTTACACTTCATCCAAAATAAATTATGCAATCAGCGGCCTTTTAGCATCTATTAAATAACAAAACCAAACATTATGATGATTACAGGAATAATAATAACAGCACTAATTGTAGTACTTAGTATTTTAATGGGAAGGTACATTTTAAGTAAAAGATCAGCTAGTTTGACAAACTATGAAAATGAATTACATCCTGTATTCGTAAAAAAGAAGCCAGGAGTTGATGTAGGTAAAGTGCGCCCTTTAATTTTTAGATCGGCCTTAATGCTTTCAATTGCAATGGTGCTGCTTGCTTTTAACATTAAGTCTGAATACGTTCCAATTGATACGGTTTATGCTTTTAATGATTTTGAAGATTTTGAAGCCGAGATACCAGCAACCAGAATTAAACAGCCAGAAAAGAAAAAGCCGGTTGTTAAAAAGGAAAAACCAGTAATAATTTACGAACCAGTGCCAGAGCCAATACCTGAGCCAGATCCAGTAATAGTTGAAAAGCCGATTAAGACAATTATTGATGTGTTAGGAAAGAGCAAAGATGATGGCGAAAAGGAGAAAGATACTGGTGAAAAGGATTTTAAAATTGACAAAAACAAAGTGTACCCTTCAAATGGGGTTGATAAAGCTGCGGAGTTTCCTGGTGGTATAGATGCTTTTAGAAAATATGTAGCCAATAACTTTAACACTAGGTGCATAGTAGAAACCAATGATAAAGGAGGAAATATTAATATCGGATTTGTGGTAAATAAAAAGGGCGAAATAACCAATGTGAGAGTTCAAAATCCTTTTGGCTGCAATGCAGAAAAGCAAATTAAGAAGTTGATGAAAAATGCACCGCTATGGACGCCTGCCGAATATATGGGCATGAAAGTTAACGTGGCTTATGGCTTGCCATTGAATATAGTAATCAGATAAAATATTGGTAAAGTATTTGCAGTAGTTTTACAGTATCATAAGCATTTGGGGCACGTCCTAATGTTTTATGAAACAAATTCGAAACTTTAAGCGTTAATAATCACGGTTTGAAAAAGTATTGCAGCATATTTATTTTATTAGTTTTTGCCGCCTTGGCATTTGGTCAAACAAATGATGCAAAAATGTATCAATTGGCCCAAGAGTATAATAGAAAGGGTGAGTATGAAAAAGCTTTGCCGTTGTACCAAAAGCTATATACAAAACATAGTACCAATACATTTTACTTTCAAAACTACATTAGCACTTTAATGGCTTTAGATCGTTTTGAAGAGGCAGAAAAAACAGCAAAAAAGCAAGTAAAAAAGCGACCAAAAGAATTAGGTTACCGTGTTAGCTTAGGGCAAGTTTATCTTAAGCAAAATATGGATAAAAAGGCTGATGCTGAGTTTCAAGATGCAATAGGTGCAATTAAAGAAGATATGAATCAAATGGTTCGTTTGGCCAATTCTTTTCAAACAGCCGGACTAGATAAGTATGCAATTTTGGCTTATGAAAAAGGGCAAAAAACTTCAGCAGATAAGTCGGGACGATTTTTATTAAACATAGGCAACTGTATTTCCGAGAGCCCAATTTTCCTAAAGCCATCAATGCTTATTTAGAATATTTATCACTAAACCCTAAACAACTGCAAATTGTAAAAAATTATTTAGGTAGAAATGTGAAAGAGGATGAGCAAAAAGAAGAGTTGCAATCACAGTTGTACAAAAGAATTCAAAAAAATGATAACAATGTAAATTTTATTGAGTTGTTGGCTTGGAGTTTTGTGCAGCAAAAAGATTTTGAATCGGCCTTTACTCAAATGAAAGCATTAGATAAAAGGTTGGATGAAGACGGGAGCAGAGTTATGAATTTGGCTAAGCAAGCCATACAAGAAAAGGAATATACTGCTGCCATTTACTCGTATGAATATGTAATGGAAAAAGGGCAGGTTAACAGGCATTATTTAACTGCTAACCAGGGTGTGTTAAATGCGAGAAGACTAAAGTTGACCAATAACTTAAGTTATGCTAAGGAAGATGTGTTGGCATTGGAAACCGATTACAAAAGTTTTTTAGAAGAGTTTGGCAGAAACTCTCGAACGGTAATGGCTATGAAGCAACTAAGTAATTTGCAAGCCTTTTATTTGTTTGATGAAGTGCAAGCAGTTTCAACTTTAGAAGAAATTATTGGTCTGCCAAATGTTAATCCATTATTTATAGCTGAGAGTAAATTGGATTTGGGTGATTTTTATTTGTTAACTGGTGAAGTTTGGGAATCTACACTTTTGTATTCTCAAGTGGATAAAGACTATAAAGATGGTGCTTTGGGTGAAGATGCTCGTTTTAGAAATGCGAAACTGTCTTATTACCTAGGTGATTTTGAGTGGGCACAAACGCAGCTAACTGTTTTAAAAGCTTCTACTTCAGAGTTAATTGCTAATGATGCATTAGATCTATCCATATTTATAACTGATAATCTAGGGCTAGATACAACCGCAATTCCAATGCAAATGTTTGCTAGATCAGATTTGAAAATTTTCCAGAACAAAACCCAAGCTGCATTGCAAACATTAGATTCGATTAATACAAAGTTCCCTGGCCATGCATTGGCGGATGACATTTTGTTTGCTAAGGCAAGAATAAATATTAAAGAGCAAAAATTTGAAGAAGCTGCAAGTTATTTGGAGCAAATGATCGCGAATTTTCCAGCTGATTTATTAACGGATAATGCATTGTTTATGTTAGGGGAGTTATACGAAAATGAGTTGGAGGATAAATCGAAAGCATACAACTATTACGAAACAATTATCCTTGATCATAGCGGTAGCATTTTTACCACAGAGGCTCGTAAGCGATACCGAAAGTTAAGAGGAGATCAATTGTAGGTATGAAAGTAAAGTTTACAACCAAAGAAGAATCCAACAAACTAAGAGAAGAGGAGTTTTTAAAGTTAAGTCCATCAGACCGTGTCAGTTATTTTTTAAAAATGATGACAGCTTATCAGAACATGCAAGTTAAAGGGAGAACCGTTCACCCTAACCACGAAAAAGGTAATTTTATAGTTGAATAAATGATAAATCTATTTGATGATAAGGTAAGTCACTTTGTTGCGCTCTGCGCAGTAAACAAGGTAAGAATGTTAATGGTAGGTGGAGGAGCCGTTAATTTTTATGGCTATCAACGACAGTCAGCAGATGTAGCTTTTTGGATTGATTTTTCCAATGATAATCTGAGCCGTTTGCTACAAGTTCTAAATCAATTGGGATATGAAATTGAATATTTTCCACAAGAGGTTTTAGATCAAAAACAGAATATTTCTTTAAAGTTTTCGCCAGTAATTGATATTGAGTTAATCACCAAGTTTTCTTCCTACATTAATTTTGAAAATGCATACAAGCTTGGTTCAGATGCGGAAATAAGTTATCAAAACAGAAAACTCATTTACAAGGTTTTAAGTTTAAACAACCTGCTTGAATTTAAAATTAGATCGGGAAGGCCGAAAGATATGTTGGATGTATTGGAGCTTAAAAGAATTAATAATTTAAAATGATACTCTACAACGTAACCGTAAAAATTGATAAAAACACTGAGCACGATTGGGTTAACTGGATGAAAACCGTTCATATACCTGATGTAATGAAAACGGGGTTTTTCAGCAGCAACAGGTTTTTAAAATTGTTAAATCCAAATGAATCTGATGGCGTTACTTATTCCATTCAATACTTCTGCAATTGTATAGAAGATTTAGAAAGTTATCATAGAGATCACGCTCCAACCTTACAACAGGAACATAGCCAAAGATATGAAGGTAAGTTTGTGGCCTTTAGAACTTTAATGGAAGCGATTTAATCTATTGCGACAAACCTATAAGTCAATTTACCTTTTTTTCCAAGAAATACATGTTTGCCTTCACAGTTTTTACATTCTAAATCTGGCACTTTAACTCGGTTTTCGTTTTCACCTTTATGAATTATAATTTTTACGGGTGATTGCGCTTTTACATTTTTCGCCGGAAAAGTTTGAATCCATTTTTCATCACTTTTCTCTAAATGGAAGTATTGGCCTTTTACAAAAACAGCAACCGAATCGGCATTAATTGCTTTTGCATGGTTTAAAACAAATGTGGTTTGTTTTTTATTGCTAGGTAAAGAGGTAAAACTATCTTTAAAAATCTCATAAATAACCAAGCAAATAAATGCCAATAGAAATAGCACCAGAATAATGCTTATTTCAGCTTTCCAATTTTTAAACATAGAGTTACTCACGATAATAAGTTCTTTTAACGCGTGAAGAAATAGAAGTTAATATTTCGTAAGGTATGGTTTTTAATTTTTCTGCAAGCTCCATAATGTTTAAACCCTTGTTTGTCATACTCTCGCCAAAAATAATAACTTCATCTCCTACTTTGGCTTGAGGAATGCTGGTTATATCAATAAAACTCATGTCCATGCAAACATTGCCAACAACGGGGACTGTTTGGTTATGCAAAACGACAGAGCCTATGCCGTTGCTTAATGCTCGCGAAAATCCATCAGCATAACCAATATCAATGGTTGCTATTTTCATGTTTTCTGTGGCAATACTTTTCCGGCCATATCCAATGCTTTCGCCTTTTTGCAAAGTTTTTATTTGCGAAATTTTGGTTTTTAAACATGCTGCAGGCTGAAGCTTTAAAGCCTTATTGGTTGAAATTTCATAGCCATACAATCCTAGTCCTAAGCGAACCATATCATGTTGTGCATTAGGAAAGTTAGCTATGCCAGCAGAGTTTAAAATATGAAGCATTGGCTTGTAGTTGAGCTTAGATAAAATTGTAGCACTCATTTTTTCGAATCGCTTAAATTGCAATTCAGTAAAGGCTGCATGTGATAAATCATCAGCAACAGCTAAGTGAGATAGGAAAGATGCAATTTTTACTTTAGAAAAATTATACTTAGCTAATTTGTTGATTTCATTTTCTTCAAAACCTAGTCTTTTCATTCCTGTATCCAACTTTATATGAATTGGGTAATCATCAACTTGTTGAGTGGTAACAGCATGGATAAATTTATCAAGTAAATTAAAACTATAAATCTGAGGTTCCAAATTGTATTGAATCAATGTATCGAACGCGTCAACATTGGAGTTCATTACCATTATGGGTAGGGTGATACCAGATTTGCGCAGTGCCACGCCTTCATCAATGTAAGCAACAGCCAAGTAATTAGCGCCAATGTATTGCAGTGAATGGGCAATCTCATAACTACCGCTGCCATAACCAAAGGCCTTAACCATGGCCATTATTTTGGTTGTGGTCTTCAGAATGGACTTATATTGATTGAAATTGTGCTCAATTGCGTTCAAATTGATCTCCAATTGGGTAGAATGTTCCTTTTTGGATAGAAAATTGACAATTTTCTCAAACTCATAACTTCTAGCACCCTTAATTAAAATAGATTCTGAATTGAACGACTGTTCATCAATGGTGGATAGAAATTCTGAGCTGTTTTTATAATGAAAATCACTCAATTTTAATCTGCCAATCGAAATTACTTTATCAATTTTATGAGAGGCAAACAATTTTGTTATTTGGCCCTGCAATTCATTTTGACTTAAGTTGCTCTGCTCAATGTCAGAGATTATAACTGTCTTCTTTTTATGCTGTTGTTGTTGGTTTAAAAAATCTAATGCTATGGATAATGAGTCTATATCATTGCTATAAGCGTCATTAATTAAAACACAGTTATTAATGCCTTCTTTTACTTCTAAACGCATACTTAAGGGCAACAAATTCTTTAATTCTTTTTGAATCTCCGTTTTGTCTAACCCTAAATATTGAGCTGTTGCTATGCAATGAAACACATTTTGCTGAAGCTTTTCATTGCTAAACGGAATTTCATAAGCTTTAAAATCAGCGGCTTCCCAACTGATGAGTTTAACGTTGTTTGAGAAAATACTTGTTTGCGCAATCGCATTGCGTACCATTTCATCTTCCTTATTGTAAACAATAACGTCACAGTTATTAAAGAGCAATAGTTTTTCTGTAAGCTTTTTATTTCGGCTAGTAAAGCCTTCATCATGTGCTGCACCAATATTGCTAATAATACCAATGGTCGGTCGTATAATTTGTTCTAATTGGGCCATTTCATTAGGCTGTGAAATGCCTGCCTCAAAAATGCCAAGGTTATGTGATTCATCAATATTCCATACCGACAATGGCACACCAACTTGGCTGTTATAACTTTTTGGACTTTTTACTATTTGAAAAGACTTGCTGAGCAATTGAGCTAACCACTCTTTTATTTGTGTTTTTCCATTGCTTCCCGTAATCCCAACTATGGGGATTTCAAATTTACCTCTATGATGCTTTGTTAAATCTTGCAAAGCTGCCAGAACATCTTCAACAAAAATTAGGTTTGCATTAGGCAATTCATCAATTTTTTCGCTCACTACAAAATTTCTTACCCCTCTTTTATAAAGATTGGGAATGAATTGGTGCGCATTGTGCTGTGCTCCATTAATTGCAAAAAACAACAACTCATTGGTGTTGTAAACGGTTCTTGAGTCTATCGAAATTTGTGAAATAGTAGCATCATCAACAATTTTTGAACTATTGCGATTTCCTATTATTTCTGCTATTTGATTAATGGTGTAACTCAACGGTAAGTTTTGTAGGGCAAATTTACCTAAATAGTTGTTTGCATATTTAGCGCATGATTATAATTATCGCTTGTAGCTAACTAATAATTACCAATAAACCACTTAATGTATTCAGGCAACTTTGCCGCTAAAAAGTAGGGCAGATTAAGCAACTTAAATTTTGTGCCAGAAATGGTTTTAGCATCAATTACTTCCAACTTGTTTGCCAACAACCTAATGGCATAAGGGTGTTCACAAACATTCATAAATTGGTGTAGCGACTTTAGCTTCCCAGCAGCTCCTGATTTTATTTCAATGGGTATTAGCATTTGTTTGTGTTTGTAAACTAAATCTACTTCAGCGCTACTAGTTTTTTTATCTCGCACCCAAAAAACGGGTTTATACTTATAGCTGTTGTGAATTGCAATTAGCTCTTGGTTAATTAGTTGGCTAATTATTTTTCCTCTATAAAAGTCGTTCAGATTAGTTATTGTCAGCATTTCGCCCTGTAAACTTAAAGCCTCATTTAACAGCCCTACATCTAAAAACTGCAGCCTTGGACGTTTTTTTACATTTACCTGTATGGGCAGCGCAGTATTAGTGGTTGGATAAATTAATAGTTGTATTCCTGCTAAATCTAGTAGGCGCAAAGCTTCACCAACTTCTCGAGAACGGTAAACCGAGTTACCAAATTTTTCAAACGAAATTCTGTCGGCTTCATTAGGGGCTTGTTCAATTATAAAGCGGAGCAATTGTTTTTCGGTGTTGTTAGATGCATATTTTGCAAAATCATCTTTATAGGTTTCCCAAAGGGCATTGTAATTGCTTGCGAGACGAGCAATGTTGTTGTGCTCTATATAATTTGCTACAATTTCTGGCATGCCGCCAATAATTGCATACTCATGAAACAAATTGAACAATGTGCTATAAGCAAATTTTGGAAAAGGAACTGTATTCAATGCTTCAACCGCATTGTTATTTTCTTTTGCTAATAAAAACTCCTCAAAATTAAGTGGATGAAGATAAAGGTATTCAATTCTACCAACGGGAAAACTGCCTACCTTCTGTAGCGCAAACTCCAACAAAGAACCCGCAGCAATAACATGTAAATTAGGTAGTTTTTCATAAAAATAGCGCAATTGCTTTATAGCTTTTGCCGATTCTTGAATTTCATCAATAAAAATGAGGGTTTGCTGTTTGGGCTTTGGACTTCCTTTTAAAAGGTAAATAGCGTTTAAAATTTGCTCAATATCATCTAATTCTTGAAATGGAGTAATATCGGATTTTAATTCTAAGTTTAACTCAATAAAATGATCAAACTCTTTGGCAAATTGCCTTATCAAAGTAGTTTTTCCAACTTGGCGAGCACCTCTTAAAATAAGTGGTTTATGTTTAGTATTAGCTTTCCACTTAAGTAAATCTGCGTATAGAAATCGTTTAAAATTCACCTTTTATGTAATAAAGTTAGGGTAAATATACTTATAAAATGTAATAAAGTTGGGGTAAATAATGGCAATTATTGTAATAAAGTTAGGGTAAAATGCTCTTGAACTGTAATAAAATTGGGGTAAAAATACCAGTAATGATCAGAAATGGCTTGAAACAGCGCAACGAAAATCAGCAAAAATGTTCATCAGAGCGTTGGAAATAACCTAATCCTTTTATCAAAATGTTAACCCATTAACAAACAACCAATAACTATTAACCAATCTAATAACTCTCCCCAGCCTTCAACTTCTCAGCATTTTCAGCCATTGTTAAGGCATCAATTATTCCTTGTATATCACCACCAATTATTGAATCTAGGTGATAAAGCGTAAGATTTATTCTATGGTCGGTAACCCTTCCTTGTGGCCAATTGTAAGTTCTAATTTTAGCAGAACGATCTCCAGTGCTAACCAATGTTTTACGTTTGCTAGCAATGGCTGCATTGTGTGCTTCTAGCTTAGCTTCATACATTCTGGTACGCAACATTTTCATTGCTGCAGCTTTGTTTTTGTGCTGCGAACGTTCATCTTGACATTCAACCACGGTATTGGTTGGAACATGCGTAATTCGTATAGCTGAATCAGTTTTGTTAACGTGCTGTCCACCTGCACCACTTGCTCTAAAAGTATCAATACGCAAATCTGCGGGATTAATATCTACATCAACTTCATCAGCTTCAGGTAAAACAGCCACACTGCTTGCGCTTGTATGAACCCTTCCTTGACTTTCAGTTGCTGGTACGCGCTGCACACGGTGTACACCACTTTCATATTTTAAAGTGCCATAAGCACCTTCACCGGTAACACTTACCGATATTCTATTATAACCACCAGAAGAACTTTCATTGCTGCCCAACATTTGCATTTTCCATCCTTTGCCATCAATAAACCTGCGGTACATATCAAATAAATCGCCTACGAATATTGCAGCCTCATCACCACCAGTACCTGAGCGTATTTCTAAAATTGCATTTTTATCATCTTCAGGGTCTTTCGGTACAAGTAGCATTCTAATAGCTTCCTCTAACTCCTCTTTACGCTTTTCCAAACCAGCCAATTCTTCCTTAGCCATTTCACGCATTTCATCATCCTTCTCGGTTTTTAAAATGTCTTTGGTATTGTCTAGGTTGCTCAATACATTTTTGTATTCATCATAAGCTTCAACTAAAGGCGTAATGTCTTTGTATTGCTTGTGTGTAGCGGCAAACTTTTTTTGATCACTAATTAATTGTGGATCGCTCATTTGCTCTTGCAAAAGCATCCAACGGTCTTTAAGTGATTGTAATTTATCCAACATGGTAGGGCAAAAATAGGGCTTTAGGGATTTAAAAAGCTATTTGCTTCTTTTATATATTTCTACTTTGTCTTTGTATAAGGTTACCCTCATATTTGGAGTTGCTCTTATCTGAATCCTACCAGGTGGTGGTTCCATTTGAAGTGGCGGGTCTAACTGCCAGGATTTCATATTGTATTCACTTGTTTGGGAGTTAAGAGTTAGGCATATAAGTCGGTTTCCATAAACCATAAAGTCTTTGATACCTGATTTCTCGCTGAAAATTCTTCTATAAAAAGTCCCAAACGTATCAAAAATGTATAGCTCATTCTTAGTGGTTTTAATAAAAACATAGTTGTTTCTTTCAACCATATAAGTTGGTAAGTTTTTATCTGTGAAAAACTGTTCTAAGCCTGTGGTTTTACTTGTAATTTCTCCACGGCTATTTAATTTTACCAACTCCGCATTGCTTGCATTGTATGCCCAAATGTCATTTTGGTTGCTTGCACAAACTGCCTCCAATTCTAAATCTGAAAATTGAAGATCTATTTTGGCAATTTCACTCATGGTATTATCTAAAATTATGATAGTATTAAAAGACTTATAAAAAACCAAAATCTTTTGAGGGTTGCTCGCATCAATACTATGCACTGGCCCAAATTTTACGGTAGAAAATTGGTGCAATAATTTACCATGGCTGCTAAATTGGTTAACCACATTACTTGAATCTACCACATAAATATGCTCTAAATTATCGGTAGCCAAAATTTTACCTGAAATCGCTATTTCTATGGTATTATTCCCAACCTTACTTTGGCCTGCAACAATTTGAACACAACTGCTAATTATTAGCAGGAGTATCAAATGTTTTAAGCTCCATATTTGCTCCATCAAAAACTGCATAAGTAAAATGTGTAATCCAATCTCCTAAGTTTATGTAACGGCTTTTTTCGTTTAAAGGTATATCTAGAGGCAGATGCCTATGGCCAAAAACAAAATAATTGTATGGTTTTGATTCTAGCTTTTTTCGGCAATATTGCACCAACCACTCTTTTTCATTACCCAAAAACTGTTCCACTTCTCCACCAGCCACTCTGCTTTTACGACTAAAGTAATTTGCAATGCCAATACTTAAGTTGGGATGCAAACGTGCAAATAACCATTGGCAAAGGTTACTTCTAAATAGTTTTTTAAGCATTTTATAGCCATTGTCACCAGGCCCTTTACCATCTCCATGGCCAATTAAAAATGACTGACTGCTAAATTCAACTTCAATATTTCCGTCAATTAGCTCAATTCCTAATTCCTCTTTTAAATAACCAAACTGCCACATATCGTGGTTGCCTTTAAAGCAAGTTATTGGTATGCCAGCATCTCGTAACTCAGCCAACTTGCCTAAAAAACGAATGTGTCCTTTTGGAACTACTGTTTTGTATTCAAACCAAAAGTCGAACAAATCGCCAACAAGGTAAATGTGGGCGGCATCATCCTTAATGCCATCTAACCATTTGCAGATAATTTTTTCTCTAGCTACACTTTTAGTATGGCTTGGAATGCCCAAATGAAAATCAGATGCGAAATATACTTTTTTGCCCTGTTGCACGGTGTGAAGTTACGTTTTATATAACCTCATCTGTCATAAACAGATAAACGTTTTTGGTATTGGTGGCATCTAAAACTACTTGACTGATGTTGTCTTCATAATGCTTAAACCGTTTATCCAAATCGATAACTGATGGTAAATCGCCATCATATAATGTATCAAAATTATCGAGTGCATCATAAATATTGCGCGCCATTTGGTTGGGTTTGGCAACTATAATTAATGAGTCTGGAAAAATTGGCAATCTGCTACAAGCCGATTGTTTGGGTGCTAACATAATCATGCCATTATCAGCAATTAACCATTCGCAAAACATAATTCCTGCGTTTGATTTATCTAATGGAATGTCTCTCAATGAGCGCTTAAATTGATGTTCAACAAACACATCTTTCAGCTCATTTTCTAAACAGTAAATGTGTTTCCATCTATTGTCAATACACAATGCGTGTAAGTCATCAATTAACTCTTTATGTGTTGCGCTGTAGTTGAATTTTCCTCCAGCGTTAATGAAATTTTTGGCAAACTGCACTTCCAAAATTTGGCGTGCGGTAATCTCTTCATTAGCGTAGGCTATTCGTAATTTACTCTTAAGACTTTCTTCTTGTTGAGGTAATTCCATTTCCTTTGCGGCGAGTGTTGTTATAACGCCTTTTCGGGACACTAAGATAAATTAACTTAACTCACTCATTCGGTGAGTTTTCCACCTCTTTGTTGTTATTTTCGGTAATATTGGTTACCTCCGCTTTTTCAGCAATATTCTTTGCCTTAAGTTCTGCTGCATCAATTGGTCTAACACCGATTAGTCTTACCAAATCATCTTTAAAAATTATTTCTTTATCCAACAATTCTTCAGCAATTTTATTTAGTTGTTCTCTTTTATCATTAAGTAAAGCGATTGCACGGTCATATTGGCCTTCAATAATTTTGCGAGCTTCATCATCAATATCCTTAGCAGTTTCATCACTATAAGGTTTGCTAAAAGAGTATTCTCCTTGGCTCATTTCATAGTAAGAAACGTTTCCAATCTTCTCTGTCATACCATAAATACTAACCATGGCATAAGCAGTTTTGGTAACCCTGTCTAAATCATTTTGTGCTCCTGTTGATATTTCGCTAAACACAACTTGTTCAGCAGCTCTTCCACCTAAAGCCATGCACATGCGGTCTAACATTTGGTCGGTTCGCATAATATATTGCTCCTTAGGTAAATATTGTGCGTAACCTAAGGCTGCAATTCCTCTAGGTACAATTGAAACTTTAACTAAAGGATCGGCATGTTCTAAAAACCAACCGCAAATTGCATGACCAGCTTCATGGTAAGCTATTATTTTCTTTTCTTCAGGAGATATCAGTTTGTTCTTCTTTTCCAACCCTCCAATGGTTCTATCAATGGCATCTTGAAAATCCTCCATATCAATCTCACTCTTATTACTTCTTGCAGCAATCAAAGCAGCCTCATTACAAACATTGGCAATTTCGGCTCCAGCAAAACCTGGCGTTTGAGCTGCCAATTTAGCTGCATCAATTGCGGCAGCTGTTTTAAGAGGTTTTAAATGCACTTTAAATATTGCTTCTCTTCCATTTAAGTCTGGCTTATCAATTCCAATAATTCTATCAAAACGGCCTGGTCTTAAAAGTGCCTTGTCTAAAACATCAGGCCTGTTACTCGCAGCCATAATAATAACTCCAGCATCCGTTTCAAAACCGTCCATTTCAACTAGCAATGCATTCAAAGTATTTTCACGCTCATCATTTCCTTGCATCATTTGCTTGCCTCTTGCTCGGCCAATGGCATCAATCTCATCAATAAAAATTATACAGGGAGCTTTTTCTCTAGCCGACTTAAACAAATCACGCACACGTGATGCACCCACACCTACAAACATCTCAACAAAATCGGAACCTGAGATGCTGAAAAATGGCACTTTTGCTTCACCTGCAACCGCTTTTGCCAACAATGTTTTTCCTGTACCAGGATCTCCAACTAGTAAAACACCTTTAGGAATTTTACCTCCTAGCGTAGTATATTTTTTAGGATTTTTTAGAAAGTCTACGACTTCCTTAACTTCTTCTTTAGCTTCTTCTAAACCTGCTACATCATTAAAAGTTACATTTACTTTTGATGTGGCATTGTCAAACAATTTAGCTTTTGACTTACCAATGTTAAAAATTTGGCCGCCACCGCCACCCATGCCGCCACTTACTCTGCGCATTACAAAAAACCAAACCAACGCAAATAAACCAAGCAATACTATCCAAGGGATAATTTCAGCCATCCAGTTGCGTTCATTATTATAAATAATTTTTACCTGTTTGGCTTTTTTATTTCCATCTCGAATTTCTTTAAGTTCAGTTTCAAAACTTTCGGGCGACAAAGCATTTATTGGAAACGATAGGTGAGGACCTTTATTAACCGTTCCAAACTTAGTTTCTGCAAACTCTTTATACTTCTCTTCCTTTAGCTTGTCTTCCTTTATATAAACATCAACCCTGCTTTTACTAGCTATCAAATTGGCACTCTCAATGTCTCCACTTACTAAGTAGGTTTCAAAAAATTCTTGTTGAGATATTTGCTTTGCAGGTGCGGCCAGTTTAAACAAGTTTAGCCCTAGTATGGCAACCAGTATCACTATCCAAATCCAATAATAATTGAATTTTTTACCTTTTTTGGAATCCTTATTTTTATTTTCTAAACTCATTTATACATCTTTATTCAAACGTCTTCAAATTCAGTTATCTCAGCATCACTCCACAACTCTTCTAAGTTGTACAAAAAGCGTTTTTCATTTAGAAAAACATGCACAACCACATCAATATAATCAATCAGCACCCATTCCGAATTTTGTAAACCTTCTAAATGCCAAGGCATTTCTCCAGTTTGTTTTTTAACATTTTCGGTTATAAAATTTGCAATTGCTTTGACTTGTGTGGTTGAATTACCATGACAAATAATATAATTATCGGTTATGGAGTCTTCAATTTTAGCTAAGTCTAATTGAACTATTTGATGTCCCTTTTTTTCTTGAATACTCTCAATTAAAAGTGTTTCCAGTGGAATTGACGGAGACTTTTTTTTCTTACTTGTGTTACTCAAATGTTTATTTTAATTCACTAACTTGGTGCTTTACAAAACTACATCATTTCTTTTGCACTCTATGTTAAACACGGTTTTTACAGGAAAAGTTTTTTTTGAGTTTCCAGTTCTCGAATCAACCAATATTTACGCTAAAAACTTGATTGCAAATAGCACACCAATTGATGGAACAGTCATAACGGCACAACATCAAAGCGCAGGTAAAGGACAAATTGGCAGTACATGGCTGGTTGAGCCCGATAAAAACATCACTTTAAGTATTATTTACAAGCCTAACTTCTTAAAGGTAAATGAGCAGTTTGCATTAAGCATTGCGGTAAGTTTAGGAGTTGCAAATTATGTTAAAAGTAAGGTTGATGATGAGGTTTTAATAAAATGGCCAAATGACATTTATGTAGGACCCAAAAAAGTTGGTGGTATTTTGATAGAAAATGTAATTGGTGGCGAGACGCTTTCAAATAGCATTGTAGGCATTGGGCTCAATATTAATCAGGCAGAATTTGAGGATGAGTTACCCAATCCAATATCATTGCAAATGCTAACAGGCAAAGAGTATAATATTCAAAAAGAAATTTATGAACTGTTAAGCTTTGTTGAAGCTAGTTATTTAACACTTAAAAATGATGGTAAAGGCCAAAAAAGGAACTACCAACAAAACATGATGGGGTATCAAGAGGAGCGGAAATTTATTATCAATAGCAAAGAAGTTGAGGGAATTATTTTGGGAGTTAATGATGAGGGAAATTTACTGATGAAGATTGGAAACTCCATTGAAAAATTTGACCTACGAGCGTTGAAAATGGTGGTTTAATAAAACGAGTTTAACTTGCTCCACAATACCTTATTGTTACAACATTGTTCTTAAAAGGCAATGCAAAAAACTTACAAGAAACTCACCTTTATTTAATCTTTCAGCACTTTTGTTTCAAACACTACCTCACCATTTCTTTTGCCAACCAAAACATATATTCCGTTGGTTAAATTATTGGTATAAAAAGTAAATAGGTTATCTCCCTTTTTAACCGTTTGTTTTAATAAATCTGCTACCCTACGACCAGTAATGTCATACAATAAAAACTCCATATCCATGGTTTCAGCTAATTGAAAGCTAACGTTAAACCTATTGCCTATGGGATTTGGAAAAACGATTTCACTATTCACGTAATTGGTGTCTACCGGAGGCACAACTATACTATCAAAAGGAGCTTTAAGCTCACTTATCCAAGTTTGATTTATGAAGCCGGTTGGAAAAGTGGCCACTCTTTTTCCATAAAAACCTGCATACCAAAATGTGCCTTCTTGATTATAGCGTGCCTGCATACCCGAGTAATCTCCCCAGCGCTCCACACTACCTCCCAACATATTTACTGAAGCATCTCCGGCATGCAATATCAGTGCGTTAGCATATTGGCCTAAACCATTAAAATAAGTTGTTGCCGTGCTCGCATAAAGGAATGGAGAGGAAGCATTAAATCCAATTATTGCCTTTTGTTCACCTGGCTCATGCTCGCCAACATAACAAATACTTGGGTAACCAAAATCATGATTTGCATCTCCATAAATATGGCCAGTAGTAGTTCTAGCACCGCTAACATCCTTTATAATCCCATGATAAATTGCGCAAAAACCAGTTGCAGGATCAAAAGTATTTCCTACAAATTGTATCTGATTGTCTTCATAAAACGCATCTAACCATCTTCCATCATTGGTTTGCAAATCATCATTGCCAACTTGCCTAGCATTCGGAGGCACTCCATAGGGAATATCCATTTTTACAATATCAACATTCATGGTGGGGTTGCTAAATGAGTTGCCGCTTAACTCAATAACTAGAACCGTATCGTTGGTCATATCAAAATTTCTATTACTTACAAAGTAAAAGTTTGGCCCATGCAATTGCTTGCCTCCTTGGGCAGGCGTTAAATTTCTAATTGGCTTTCCACCGTAAAAAATATTTTCATGCTTTATGGTGTTTACTGAAGAGCCATTGTAGCCAGCCATTTTATCTAATTGCCATACCACGGTTTCTTTAAACCCATCTTGCCAAGTACTGTCATCATAAATTAAGTTGATTGATAATAAAAAATCATCTTCTGTTAAACCAATCATTGGAAAATCTGACCAAGTGGTATTCATTTGAGGGTTGCCAGTTATTCTATATTGATTCCAATTGCCAGAAGGATCATTGGTTTGCGAAAAAGCAACTGCTATGCTAGTACTTGTTGATCTTGACCCATTCAACCAAACCATAACAAACTTATCTTCTTTGGGATCATACAATACCCTTGGATCAAACATTCTAGAATTAAAATTTAATGAAGTATCAGCAAAATCATTGATTTGCATTTGCATTAACAAACTATCATTATTGGTATCAACCACCCTTATGTTGGAGTTTACAACACTAACAAGTAACCCTGCATTGCTAATGGCCATATCATTATCATTAGGCACTCCTCCCGTCCAAGGATTGCCATCAAAATTTTTCATTTGTGCTACTTGACTTATTATTGTGTCCGTTTTTTGGGCCGCATTTCCAACGACCAATCTTTCGGCTTTGTAATCAATTTTTAATTGTTCCAAATGATTTCTGTATGAATCGCTGCCTGGAAATGGACTTTCTAAATGGGTAATGTTTGGTCCAAAACGGGGCACATCAGCCCTAGGCACTATTTCATTGTATTTCTGCAAATATGATTGTGTGGCTGTGGGTTTTGAATCAATGTTTTGAGCAAAAATTACTGAAACGATAAAGGCTGAGCAGATGAGAACGGTTAAAATTTTCTTCATTTTTTACAATTGAAATTAAGGTGATAAAGTTAAGCATAAAATTTAGTGGCAGTTAAGCATAAACTGTCTTTTGACAACACTTTATACGGTTTACTCAAACTTCTCCTTTTTCAACTTCTCCAATGCAAACATTTCATCTCGTAATCGAGCTGCTTCAATAAAGTCTAATTCACGTGCTGCTTTGTGCATGGCTTTTTTGGTTTTAGCAATTGATTTATC
>Ga0114956_1001707_pt1 | contig 17359 bp, 10 predicted proteins | sample MaitaG_FD_87304 | JGI IMG/M metagenome (GOLD analysis project Ga0114956, IMG submission 87304) | Marine algal microbial communities from Maine, USA - Maine_Asex2 metaG | ecosystem: Host-associated > Algae > Red algae > Unclassified | place: Maine, USA | collected 2015-01-05 | reverse complement strand
TGTTGCCGGGACGAATGCGATAGATGTCGCCGTCCCGGTTTTTTTTGTAGCTCTGCATTCATCGTGAGAGTAGGGTTCCACCAATACAAACCCGATATATCAATGAGTGAGTCCCTGCGCGTCAGAAAAACTCACTCGCTGGCGAGTCGTGTTTTTATTTAAACGCTTCGCATGTTGGAATGACTTACGCGCTTATAAATTTCGGTGCATCAGCTTGACTCTCACCAAAACGCTTAATTGGACAGCGTCGCTTTTGTGAGCGGCAAGGCGCTAGCTGCCGGTGAATGTTGGGCAGAACCGGCGGCTAGCGCCTTGCCGCTCACATTTCGCTACCACGTTAATCACAAAGCTTTTGATCCAAATGTGGCGCTGTCCAAACAAGCTGTCTTGTTTAAGGCGCGTGGTTAAGCCGCGTATTTAACCCGCGTGGTTAAGCCGCCTTGTTTGCCTTAGACGTCTGCGGCGCCGAATGAGCGGCCATTTTTTCGATCTCCAGACGGCTGTGAAGGTAAAATTCTTCGTCCTCATAGTCTTGAATTAGCACAATGCTGCTGGGATGAAGCATCCGCGGCAGAAACATCTGTGTTGCTTCAAAATCTTCGTCTTCGAAACCTGCAGAAATAATAACCATGTCGGTGCGGACATGAGCGTTGGCGATACGCGGCAATGCCGAAGCGAGATCGCCGGGGACAAGCTGTGTTTTCGCATCCACGGCGTTGAGCTTGCGATGCATCTCGATCAATTTTAACGGAGATTGGTCTTCCTCACGCGCGTCAAAAAGATCTACGCCGGTATATTTGATCTTAGCGTCGGCGTTGAACTTTTGTGCAACTGCGATCATGTTGCTGCAACGGTTCCCGTCGCCCAATCCAATTTCGACAAAGGATCGGACCTGACGTTGCTTGATAAGTTTGTAGATCAAACGATCTGGGGCTGGTTTGCTCAGCCAAGTCATCTGGAAATATTTGAACGCAGAAATAGGTTTCACGAGATCGACCCTCAGCAACAGTGGCAATGGTGATTTTTAGAAAAATCTACTCTCTTCATCGGTTCAGAAATTGTCAAAATTCAACCTGCCAGTGATAGCTACTCAAGGCTTCTGTGGTTCACCACAGCTTTCCATAGCTGCGTATCTGGCATAATCGTTAAAGTCCATTATCTGAGGATGCTACGGCGATTTCCAAGAAGAATTCGAACCCGAGGGTGCGTGGGAAACGTACTGTTGCTGGCAACAGCTACTGCACGGTTTGCGGCGGCCGAGCAAACAGATGCTCCCCGCGCCTATAAGGGATCTATGGCGCTTGAATTGACCATGATGGTTCGGCTTGTGCGTCAGCGCGTCATACAGGCCGCATGATCACGCGCCACAAAGTGCTCCGATGTCACGATCCCTACCCTCCAATCGCCAATCGCGATTAAGCCGCTTCGAAGAATTTGAAAAACGACTGGTGATGTCTGCTCAAGCGGTCGCCAGCGTTCTACCGGACTTCGATGCCGCGACGGAGCCTCAAAATACATCCGACCAAGTCGACGTTACGACTTTTGCTGATACCCAATCGACCAACCTTTCCACAACTGCCGCCGCAGCAGCGATTGGCCAAAGCTGGGGGCTGGATGGGACCGGGCAAACGATCGCCATCATCGACACCGGCATCGCATTTGATCATATCGCGCTGGGCGGCGGATTCGGAGAAGGCCACCAAGTCGTCGGCGGATACGATTTCGCTGAGAACGACGACAACCCTTATGACGATGGCCCCACCGGTTTTCATGGAACCCACGTTGCCGGAATTGTCGGCAGCAACGATCTAAAATACACCGGCGTTGCACCGGGCGCTGATTTGGTGGCCCTGCGTGTGTTTGATGACACCGGATCGACGAAGCTGGCGTGGATCGAACAATCCTTACAATGGGTGCACGATAATCTGGATTCGTTTGAAAACCCAATCACGACCGTGAATTTGTCGCTGGGAACCTCGCCCAACGAAACGTACTTGGAAGTGCTCAACGACGAACTTCAGCAGTTGAAAGAAGACGGAGTTTTCATCAGCGTCGCGGCCGGAAATTCTTTCGGAGAAAGCGGAGCCGAACAATTGGCGTATCCCGCCAGCAGTGAATTCGTTGTCCCCGTTGCCAGTCACGACGGCAACGGCCAATTAAGCGATTTCAGCCAACGTGCCTCTCATGTGCTGACCGCACCGGGGCAGAGTATCACCAGCACCGTCCCTGATCACCTGTTTTTCGGGTCGCGCACCGATTCGTTCTTAGGAACCAGCGGGACCAGTCAAGCGGCACCTTACGTTGCGGGCGCCAGCGCATTGTTGCGTCAGGCAAATCAGATTGCGGGTGTCTCCGACGTTGATCAGGACCTACTTTATAATCAGTTCCTGAGCACCGCTACCAGTATCTATGATTCTGCGACCGGGCAAAATTACGCTCAGATAGATCTTGCCGCAGCCATCAAATCAGTGCTTGGCGAAGACAACTCTCCCCTAAACGGCTCCTCTGAATCTGGTGAAACTCAAGTCGATACCAACACCGGCACAACGAATCAATCGAGCTCTACGGTGAAAGCGTTAGAACTCAACGATGGCGTGCTGAAAATCCACGGCACGTCGGCGGACGATACGGTGACTGTAACGGCCGCCGACAATCAGCAGATTTTGGTTTCGGTCAACGGCCAGAGTGCGCGATTTAATCAAAGCGACGTGAATTTGGTCATGTTCAATGGCCGCGACGGCGTTGACTCAATCGAAGTAAACCTATCAGGCACCGACGATCAAGTTTCTGTTCTGCAGAATCGAATAGAGATTCGCAATCAGCAATTCACCCTCCGAGCATTTGGAATCCAAGAAGCGGACATCCATAATGGTGACGGGAGCGACAGCCTGTATATCGAGGGTTCAAAGTTTGATGATATCGTCAAGGCCGATGGTGATTCTGTGTTGTTTAGCAATCAGCAGTTTGCGGCCAACGGAGGCGCGTTTCGCAGTGCTTACGTCTTGGGAGAAATTGGCAACGACTTGATCGAGTTAGAAGGAAGTAACGGCGAGGATCGTTTTGCTCATGGCGAAAACCGAACTTTCTTTCGATCTCAACAACTGGAATTGATCGCCAAAGGATTCGAAAACGTGACCGCCGATGGTAACGGCGGAAACGACGTTGCCAACTTGATCGGAACATCGGCTCAGGATCGGATTGACATAGATCAGGATTCAGCGGAAGTCAGCGGCGGTCGGTCGGATGCCTCAATTGATCGATTCGAACGTACTAATGTGATCAACACCGATGCAGAGGACCTGATTTCGTTGAGGGGTTCTGACGGAGACGAAACATTGCACTCCAGAGACAACTCGGTCATCTTGGTCAGCGAAAAATTCTCAAACTACGTCAGCAATCTTAGCAACTTGACGGTGAATGCTTCGCAGGGGAACGATGTGGCGTATCTCCTGGGTTCTGCTGGCGACGACCACCTTCAGCACACCGCTGACGCAACGTCGCTGGAGAACGCGGATGGAAAAATTGAGATCGAAGGCTACGACTTGGTGGTGGCCCGATCGACCGGCGGAAACGATACGGCTGAATTGACCGGCAGCGATCAACGCGAGGCCTATTTTGCGAACATCGACACCGTTCAATCAACGGCCCGCAACGGCGACCGAGTACGAGCGATTGGATTCGCCGAAACAAACATTGACGGTGGCGGAGGCAATGACACGATCGCATTTCGAGGCAGCGCACAGGATGAACTGTTGAGGCTGAATTTCGATAACGTTGAATTCGAAACGACGTTGCAGATGCTGCGTATGGCCAATGTTCAAAACAGCAAGTTCGTTGGCGGAGGCGGTGAAGATCGCGTCGAAATTAACGAAGTTCAAAATTTGGATCTGCTTAGCTCGATCGGCGATACCGCGAAGGCCGTTCTTCGCAACCACACGGCGGCGTTTTCTGACGTGGATAACGTCGAAGCCAACGCGGTGGATAGCGCGATCGCCGCTTACGATCTTGAGTCAGTCGATTTCGAGTACAACCTCAACGGGAAATGGTTTGATAAGGATCGGCTGGGGCTGTAGAAGCTTTCTAACACGAGAAGTACGGTGGACGCAAATTGTGGCAGTTTTTATAGTCGCCTTTCGTTCTGCAAAAGGCGACTATCGGTCTCTAACACTACTTCGTACCCAATTCCTTTGACCGGCGGGTCGCGGATTCGACGGCTTGGATGATGGTGCCTCGGAAGTCATTTATCTCCAAAACCTTTAGCGCTTCGATCGTGGTGCCACCGGGGCTTGTTACTCGATCACGAAGCACCGCCGGATGTTCGCCCGACTCCTCTACCAGTTTTGCCGATCCAATGACGGTTTGAATGGCCAACTGCCGCGCGATGTCGCGTGGCAATCCCTTCAGAACGCCGCCATCGATCAGCGCTTCGATAAAGGTGAACACATAAGCGGGTCCGGACCCTGAAAGCCCCGTCACCGCATCGAGCAGTTCTTCGGAAACCGTCACGACGCTTCCAACGGCTGACATCAGCTTAGAAACGGTCTTCAATTCTTCAACGGTTACCTCCGGCGAAGATGCGATCGCCGCAGCGCCTTGCTTGATGAGGCTGGGCGTGTTTGGCATCACACGCACAATCCGCTTGAGCCCCGTCACCTCGGCAATTCGTTCGATGGTGACACCCGCCATGATCGAAACAATCAGCGGAGACTCTTTCGATTTGGCCAACGCTTTTTGAAGGGCTTTGGCGTCGACGGCATCGTTGAGATATTGCGGTTTAATGGATAAGAAAACAATGTCGCAGGCGGGGAAGATTTCAGCGTTGTTCTGCCGGAGTTCGATTGGCGCGGATATCTTTTGGCAGAAAGCGTCCTGAGACGCTTGGCTGGGATCAGCGATCTCAAACTTGATTGAGGAATCGGCTGACAAAATACCGCTGGCGAGCGCTTGGGCCATTTGGCCGGCGCCGATGAATCCGATGGTTGTCATTGAGATCGCCACATTTGAATTAGGAAAGAAACGCTGCTTTTGAATGATTATGGCAAAAATGCTATCAAAGAGAAAGTTGCCTAGACCGCAGTTGCGAATTTTGAAAGACTCTGCCGAGTTTGCTTTTAACGATTTGTCGATTTTGGATGGCAGGATATGAAAATGAGACCATTGACCACACTGGTTGCGATTCTTTTTTTGGTAGTGATCGGCCATCCCTGCCACGGTCAAAATCAAGGGTTGGGCGGTTGGGGGAAAATCGTGCAAGGAATCACCGGCGATCGCACCCCCGGAAATTCGCAAGCTGCCCAAGGTTTCCAAAGCATCCCGGGTATGTTTGGAGGCCACAGTTCCAGCGGTGGTTCATCACCGAGTTTGTTCGGCAATTTGCCAAATCTTTTGCCTAATCTAATGCCAAAAGGAATCCCCAATCTGGGAACAAACGGCGGACAGGCTAATCAAGCGGATATATTGACACGCATGAATCAGAAATCCAAAGAAGCCATCGACCGCACCACACAATGGGCTCAGCAAAAGAAACAGCAGATGAGCTCAAAAATGTTTTCCGGTGCGTTGGATATGCTCAAGCCAAAAACTTTTCAAAATCCCCAAGCAGGGCAGGGCAATGGGTTGCTTCAGGAAGCCAGCGGAGCGTTCGATTGGCTCAAGCCCAACGGTAACCTCCCCTCGAATCAGCCCCCTATTCGATCCGCTGAAAACTACGGTCAACAGCCAAGCATGCGATACTGATCGCCACTGTTGCATTGGACCACTGTTGCATTGGAGGCCGAAGGCCCAACATACAAACCCTCACACATCGGGTTTGGTTCGTCAAGTCCGACTCAACTTCACGCGGCGTCTTCACTGCCATCACGCTCCAACGCCTCTGCGGAAATGTGACCGTCTTCGTTCACGTCTTCAAACCGCACGCTAACTCGTTTGGAAACGCCGGATTCCTGCATCGTAATTCCGTACAGCGTCGTTGCCGCAGTCATCGTTTTTTTGGAATGCGTGACGATCACGAACTTCGTCCAGCCTAAAAAGCTTTTGAGTACGTCAATAAACCGCCCGATGTTCGCTTCATCAAACGGCGCGTCGACTTCGTCCAGCACGCAAAACGGGCTGGGGCGGAATTGAAAGATCGCCATCAGCAAAGACACCGCCGTCAACGCCTTTTCACCGCCGCTGAGTAAGCTGTTGTTGAACTCTGGTTTTCCTGGCGGCGTAGCAATGATCTCAACGCCCGCCTCCAACGGATCGACGCCCTCTTCCAGAATAATGTCCGCGTGCCCGCCGCCGAAGGTCTGGCGGAACAGCTTTTGAAAGTTCTGACGAATCGCTTCCAACGTTTCCACGAACAACTTCCGACTGTCGGCGTTGATGCGAACAATAATTTTTTCCAGCGTCTCCTTAGCCTGGACCAGATCCTGATACTGCCCGTCCATTTTCATATACCGCGACTCAAGATCCTCCAACTCCGCCAGCGAATCGAGGTTCACGGAACCAATCTGTCCCAGTTTCTTCCTCAGCGTAGAAATCTCTGCGTCGATCTCCTCACGTTTTTCCAAATCTTCTTCTGTCAACGACGTCAACGTCTCATCCAGCTCCGACGAAGCGATCTCGATGCCGTAATCCTCTTGAAGCCGTTCGGCCAACTGCTGCCGCTGCATCTCCAATTGGTCGATCTGAAGTTTCGCCTGCGAAGCCTTCTCCTCGATCAGCCGCAAAGCATCGCGTTGGCCGGTCAGCTGCATCGACGCCTTTCGCCGTTCCGCATCCGCGTCGGTGCGTTTCTTGGTCAGCGTCTCCAGTTCATCGGCCAGTGATTCTTTTTGCAGTTTCAGTTCCGCCAGCGTCTTGGTCGCGGATTTAATATTTTCCACCGCCGTCTTCCGCGCTTCTTGATCGGCAGCAATTTGTTGTTGAACTTGGTCCAATTGTTGCGTCTGGTCCTCGGATTGCGTCAGCGCCTGGGCACGACGCTGCTCAAGATCGTGCAACTGCTGTTCCCACTTCGCCAGCTGAACCTTCGAGGCGGTACTCTTGCGTTGCAATTCCTTTCGACGGTTTTCGGTCTCACTAAGGCTGTTCTGGTCACCGCTGATCAACTGGTTCAATGCCGCCACTTGAAGCTCTTGCGTGCCAAGATTTTCGCGATCGCTGGCAATCTGTGCGTTGGCCGATTCCAATTGCGAACGCGCATCGGCAAATTCGATCTTCGTCCGCTCCAGCTGGCCCCGATACTGCTTCAGCTGTTTTTCACTGGAGGAAGCCTGAGCTCTCAACTCGGACAACGTCGAGGCCAATTCCGAATTTTCGCCAATCAGTTTTTGAACCGTTTCATCGGCCAACTTTTGTGATTCGGTCTGCGTTTTGATCTGATCACCAACGGTGCTGATCTCCTGATCGAGATTCTCCAACGCCGACTTCAGTGCCCGCAGTTCGCTCCTTCGTGAAACGATGCCCGCTGATACTGCTTTGGGCCCCACCACGACCGTCCCGTCCGCTTCGACAATCTCCCCATCCAGCGTGACGAACCGCGCCCCTTTACCTTGCCCGTGTTGCAGCGCAAGGGCATCGCGGAGCGTCTTGACGATCCAAGTCCCACCCAGCATCCGTTTGACGAACTCTACGTAAGGCGTTTTCACCTGCACCAAGCGGTCAGCGCGACCAATGATCCCGGGAGCCCCGTTCAAATTGACATCGGGATCTGCCCCCAGCGTCGTCGGGTCCTTCAGTTGAATCAACCCGACTCGACCATCGACCTGAAGTTTTTCCGCCGCTAACAAATCCACCATTTGGTCACCATCGACCACGATGTACTGGGATGTCTCCCCAAGCGCAACGTCGACGATGCCAGCGTGTTGAACGTTGACCGACACCAGATCCGCGACCAAGCCCACGATCTCGCTTAAGTAACCCTCGCGTGACGTTTTCACCTGTTGCAGCAACTGCACCGCACCCGCATTGACGCCCGCCAGCGATTTTTCCAGTTCCTCAATCACCTCAAACCGCTGAGTCATCCCCGCATGTTTGCTGGTCAGTTGCGCCAAGCGATCCTTGCGTCCTTCGAGATTCTGTTTGGCCGTTTCAAATGCATCACGCGCTTGTTTTAAGTCACTGTCTTTCGATTCCGCCTCCCGTTTCATCGTCTCCATCCGCGCCTTGGAATCTGCCGACGCTGCTTCGTGTTCGGAAACCAGTGCGGACAACCTTTGCACTTCGCCTTCGGATTTTTGCGTGAGTGAATTCAGGCTGGAGATCTGCGATTCGGTGCCGCTGACCAACCGACCAATTTCTCCAATCATCGTCATCAACGAACTGTATTGCGTCCGCCGCGATTCATTGCTCGAACGAAGCGCCGTCATCTTTTGATCGGCCTCTTTGTGCTGGGATTCAATCTCCTCCAACGCCGTCGACGCGTCGCGGTACTTAATTTCTGCGTCCTCTAATTCCTTGCCCGATGATTCGATCAAATTTGCGAGATCGGTCGATGATTTTTCGATCCGCGCTAATTGAGACGACAACTGTTGCTCTCGACTGTCCAGATCGCCGACGCGCGTTTCGTTAAGTTCCAGTTGCGACTGGGACTGAGTCAGCTGTTGGTGAATCTTGGCTGACGAATCTTGTTTTCGCTGAAGGTCGGAGACGATTTTTTCCAACGCCGCTTCGGAATCTTTGGCCAGTTGCGATTGGGATTCAAGTTTTTGGTTCAGCGTTTGAATTTCTTGGGTGAATTTCTCGGTCTGCTGGTTCGCCGTCGCCATCTTGTCGGAATACTCACGCCAATCCTTCATGCCGACGAAGGTGCGGAGGTCTTTAAGGCGATCAGAATATTCCTTGTACCGCGCCGCCTTGGAGGCCTGAGCCTTCACGCTGCGGTAGCGACTGCCGACCTCGTCGACGATGTCGGCCAAACGGATCAGGTTCGCCTCGACACGCGCCAGACGGCGCTGAGCCTCCACTTTTTTTGCTTTGAAACGACTGATGCCAGCAGCCTCTTCAAAAATTGCCCGCCGGTCCTTCGCATTGGTCTGCAATAGACGCTCGACCTTGCCCTGTTCGATCAGGCTGTACGCATCGGTGCCGACGCCGGTGCCTCGGAACAGGTTGCGGATGTCTTTGAGCCGACTGGTTTGGCCGTTGATCAGATACTCGGTTTCGCCGCTACGATAGACGCGGCGGCTGACGTGAACTTCGTCAGCGTCGAAATCGAACTGGCGATTCTCGTTCTCCAACACGATGGTGGCTTGAGCCGCATTGGCGGGCCGTCGTCCGTCGGGGCCACCAGAGCCCTTGAAGATGACGTCGGACATGTCTTTGCCGCGCAAACTTTTAGCGCTCTGTTCGCCAAGCACCCATTTTATGGCGTCGACAATGTTCGATTTCCCTGACCCATTGGGGCCAACGACAACGGTAATGCCCGCAGGAAATTCGAATCGAGTTTTTTCAGCAAAGCTCTTGAAGCCACTGAGCTCAAGTGCCTTTAGCATTCGACGTTTCCATGATTGAAGTTGCTGCGCGAGATTTTAGGACCGAATATAGTTGGACACCGCCACTTTCGTGAGCGGCAAGGCGCTGGCCGCCGGTCAATGGCGGGTAAAAACCGGCGGCTTCAGCTTTGGCGCTCACATTTTCGCTATCACGTTATCAACAAAGTTTTGATTCAAATGTGACGCTGCTCAAATAAATTATCGCGCGAAACTATCGCGCGAATCTTTCTTTCACCGATGACCACCACGAAGCGGGCTGAATTTGTTTATCTTGGATGATGGCGTTACCACTTTTTACGACATTTGGCTGGTACTGTCGACCGACCTTTGGCATCGCGTCGACTGCCAATCGTGAATTCAGTGTCCCTTCCTTCATCGCTTGGCGAGACAATCGCAGCAATGTCGCGTAACCGTAGCCCGATTGAGCGATCGTTTGAAATACGTCCGACACACGATCGGAACAAAAGGTCTTCGCGCTGTCATCTGAATGATAGGTTGCCACCGACACCATACCGTTGCCTTCGGATTTTACCGTCAGCCCCGATTCGACATACAAAAACTGATCGCTGAAGGTTTGGGCATTGTTAAAGATCAAAATTTCGGCGCGTTCGCGTCTTGAGAAATGCAGCAGCGGTTCAGATTCGTTGTCGATGATCGCTAAATGGTGATCATCCGCCAACCACTGGCTTTGGACCGCCGGATGGTTGGGATTCTGCAAACGTAGCGCCCGAAAGGCACCATAACGAGTCTCGGCGCTGTTTTCACTGAGTAAATTGATCAGTGCCTGTTCTGATTGGCCGTTGTCCAACGTCGCCAGCGCGGTGAGCGCTTGCCAACGGAAGGCCGGTTCGGCGATGGCGGCTTCGCTCAACACCGCAACCCCGTCGTCCTTGCCGATGTAAGCCAACGCCTGAGCCGCGTAGAACCGCGTCGGAAGCTGACGGCTTTGCAAGGACCGAATCAGCGTCGGAACGGCTTGGCGACCGATGCCCTCCAGCCGCACGGAGGCCAGCCCGGCGGTGACGGCATCGTTCATGTCGCGCCCCAGCAGATCGAGCCGATTGGCCAGCGCTTGCGCGTCTTCGCCGAAGGCTAGATTGGAAACCACCTGAGCGTAGCGACCAACGTTATGACGGTACTGTTGGGGAATCTTAAGATCGACCAGTTGATCGGTTTTCGCTTCGGCAACGCTTTTTAAACCACCACCGGTCGAAATCGTGAATCGCTGGTTCAACGAGGAACTGATTTGCGTCGCGGTTCGGATGGAACTACTGCCTTTTCGCATCATCAGCGTCAGGTTGCGATCCACGTTGGCGCGGCCTCCACCAAGGATGACGCCTTGCAATTTGTTCGAAGCGTCTTTGCGAGTTTCAAAGGTCGCGTCAGTGAGGACGCGTCCGCTGCCGACGGCTTTGAGGTGGCCCTCTTTGACCGTGTTGCCTAATTTGGCCGTGTCGTGAAGGCGAGTATGGATCGCGAAACCGTTCTCCAGCGACGTCGCTTCGGTGTCGCGGAGCCCTTGCACCTCGAGGTCAATCCGATCGCCTTTACGAACGCCTGGCGGAAGAAAGCTGCGGCACAGTACGATTTCGGTGTCTTTGCTCTTCACCAAATCGTCGGTGTCGATGTCCAGATCCAAGCGTTCGAGATCTCGTTCTAAACGTTTACGCAATTCGCCCGGCCGGGCAGCGCTGCCTGTGGATTTGAGCTGAGTGATCAGTGCGATGCCTTCGATTTTTTCACCACGCAGGCCCGCCATTTTGCAAACCGAAGCCACGTATTTCGTCTTAGGTTTAGTGTCGGCAACGACATCGTTATCAGGGCTTTGTCCACGCTTGACCAAATTCTGACAGCCACCGGTGACAACGACCAATCCACACAGGAAAATACGGCGACTGATCAGGCTGAGGTCGGGAGACAGCGTGACCAATCGTTTCGTTTGTTTGGATAAGGTGTCGGTGTGTTTGAGCTCAGGGCTTCCCATCGTGCGGCCTTCCGTGGCTTTGTGGGGATGGACGGTGTGGGCAAACGAAAGTGCGAATTTATAGCCCAAGCGGTGACAGTAAAACTGTTACCGATTTCTGTCAATTGACATTTCGCTAGCAGCCATGCTCCACACGCCCAGTGATGGTAAAGGATTGTTGGTTTATTGTTGATTTAGTTACTCGTTTGGGGGGCACAGGGCGTGATGATTCAGGTAACTTCGCTTTGAGGTGTCAGCCGTTTTGGCGATTGCCCATACGGCTCAATAAAACAACATCAGTCCAGCCAGGATCTGCGGTGACGAAATTGGGGGCTAACCTTCAACGCCTAATTTAGGCTAGGTCATCGAAGTAACGGCGAAAATCGTCTTAAAGATTCGTTGACCATCGGAATCGAGGCGTTCGTGATCTATGTTCTTGATAGATCCTGCAAGACGGTATGTTGCTCGACGCCAGATCAATAGCGTAGCCAAGTTGGCAAGTGCAACTGCAACGGACATCCAAGTGGGGCCAAACCAACCCGCGCTCGCCAACGCCGCCGCCAAGATAAGGACAACGGCAGGAGCGGCAATCCACTTCACAAGTTGCATTTGAGTCGCCCAACGGAAAGTTCTTACGAAATCTAGGAGCAGAGATACTACGGCAACGAAGACCGGCAGTGTTCTGGTTGTGAATTGCCTTGTATGAGAGCGGGATAAAAACGAATCAACGCAATTCGATTAAGTTCAACGCCTGCAATAACCGAGCGCCGGGATTGGATTCTCGATCCCAAAACGCCAAGGATCCGCCGCTACGGGTGAGTAGAAAAGGGACTTTTAAATTTAGGTTAAGTTGTGTGTTCCCTGTTGTCCGCCCGTTTCCTTTGGTGGCGTCACAATATTATAAGCATGTCTAATTGACCTCTGCCCCCTCGCAGATCGGACGTGCCACTGTTTTCTTTGCAGCGTTTACTGGTAAAGAGCCTTTACGCGACGGACGTCGCGCACGTAGAAGCAAAAACGGATTTCAACATGGCATTTAGGAGGCAAATCGGGCTTCTTGAACAAAGTGTTTAAACTCCGGCGGGGACCCAACGCTTCCCAATCAACCAACTTCAACCCAACGACAAATCCGATTTAACATCAACCAAGTGCCCCCGCGCAGTCAAACGCTGAATTGTTATCACGCATTCTGGCTGATTGTCATCCGCTCAAAGAGTAGTCACTTCCCTTGAGGCAGGATATAATCAGTCATTAGTTCAATTGGTTAATAACGAGGATGCAACGATGACGAAAGTTTCGATAGCGGAAGAGGTTGCGGAGAAAATCCGTGGCAGCGAAGGTCCAATTGAATTAGTTGACGCGACTGGTCAAACAGTTGGCGTCGTTCGGCGTCCGCCAAGCACAGCCGAGATCGAGAGGGCGAAGAGTCGTGCCAGTCAAAATGGAGACCGCCTGTCGTGGGCCCAACTGGTGGCGAAGGTCAAAGATGGAGTTGGCGAGTGATTTACGATGTCGAGTTTTCATTGGAAGCGGCCGCAGAATTGTTGCGGATCACTGGTGCGGTCGGTTCAGTTTCATCAGTGCTGAATGCCGCAGTATCTATTAGGCGGCGACTGGAAGATGACCCAGCGGAACAAGGTCAGCATTTGTCTGAAGGTCTGTATTACATCGACGAAGATCCATTACGCGTATTCTTTCTAATTGACGTGGAATCAATGGTCGTCGAGGTTACCGATTTTAGGATTCTCTGAGCGGGATAACGAATTGCGATCTATCCGGGTGTCACTGAGACGACTTCGCAATTTTGGTTTATGGTAGGGGGGCACACGGATAGATCGTGCGTTGAACCTTGTCGTTGGTTGCGACTTGGCTCAACGGCATCATAGCCATTTCAACAGAAGATTGCCAACTGTTTCTGACTTAGCAACGCTGATACCAACGCGGCCGGTAAGGCGATGCCATTACTTTCGCCCAACTGGGCTTCGTCACTTCCCCTTGCGGAAAAAGCACCCATCCGCTGGATTGGCAGGAGCGTTGGGTCTCACCATCCTCTTGACCAACGGCCGACCCCTCCAACGGGCCAAACTCAGTGGCGTCTTCAGCCAGTGGAACGAATCAAAAAAGGCTCCAAATCAAAAAGGCTCCAGGAGCCTTAAACATTCCCGCGTCTGTTTGGGGTAGCTTTTTTCATTGTTGGTCAAAGTGATGCTGAGTGCTATCCATCGCGTTTTACGGACATCCACGTTTCGCATTCGAGGATAGCCTTGGGTTTGGAATGGTCGTAGAACATCGGGTCATGGGTGGTGGCCGTCCAATTAATGAGTACGCGGCCGGGTTCGACCTGAAGTATTTCAATGTTGTTGTCGTCCAGTTCTTCAGTGGCCTCGAACGTGCAGCTGGCGACGTGGTCACCACGACTTTCGTCGTAACCCTTTGGAACATTGATTGCGAACCCCGGGACAAGAGTGTCCCAACCGATTCCTGGGCCATGGAAGAAGTACAGCTCTAGTACGGGGCCACCGTAAATCATTCCAGCGTCAGGCTCTTCGACAACGGTCAGCCCGTCTACCTGAAATGAAAAGTGCTTCGGGTTTTCCGAATGTTCGATGCTCGCAATGCTTGCTTCGTTGACGTCGTAGTGGGAAACACCATTGAAACGAGTGAATTTAACTTTTCCTGAAGTGGCCATGTGCTTAGATCTAAAGGGTCGATTGGCAGGTGCGTTCAAAGAATTGAGCGGGATAAAACAAATTGCGATCTATCCGGGTGCGACCGCCGTAGGTGTTGTCTGGTTTGATTCCCTGGAACACACGGATAGATCGTGCGTTGAGCTTTGTCTGAGTTGTACGGAACCGAAGGAAAAAAACCCCCTAGCGGAATCAATGGAAAACATCATAACCCGATCTACAACGATGACAAAGCATTAAAACAAAACAAACGAACCCTGGTTGGACAGCGCCACTTTCGTGAGCGGCAAATCGCTAGCCGCCGGTCAATAGTGGGCAGAGCCGGCAACTAGCGCCCAATGGCACTTACTTTAGGCAGGTATTGTATGAAAGTTTAACGACAAGCCGGCAGGCGACCGTGTCTGGCGGTGCAAAACGCCGTCGCCTGCCGGCTGATCGTTAAACGGACCAAGAATAGTACCGTTAAAAAAATCGTTTTTCGAACTACATAAATCTAAAGTCAGCGCCCTGCCGCTCACGAAAGTGACGCTGCCCAATTAAGTGGCTGAGCATTTTACGGTGAGCGGTTAGCGCGTCGTATGGTGTTAGCTTAACCTTTGATTCGGTAGAGTTTGCCGGCCAAGCGGATGATGAGATCTTCGCCAGCCTGTTGCAAGGAGAGGGCTTGGTTTTCTTGGTCAGTGTTAGCGTCGACCAATTTGAAATACTCGTCAGAAAATCGTTTCACCTCGACGGGGTTCACTTCCTCAATTTTGACATCAGAGGCGTTGGATGCGAACAGTAGATTACCGCGTTTGAAAACGGTGGCTGATTTATTGGTTCGGATTCCGGAGTTTGATGGCTGTTTTGCAAACTGCGGAAGTGGCGTGCTGCCGACGCTCATACTTAACGAACCACCTGCCATACCTCCAACACCTCCTTTTAACGGTTGAGGTGTGTTTGGAAGACTCAACGGCAGACTTGAACTGTCACCCATCACCATTTTCTGGCTGAACTGATTCTTGACCGCACGCTGGCGGAAAGCGGAGTCGCCCGACAACTGCTCCAAGGCCAAGGTGTTTTGTGCGGTCTGGCTGAGGTTCGGTAACCCATTTAGGGCGACCGACTGATCTTGATTTTCGTCGGCCAGAAAAGAGGTGTAAGGCGTCATGATCCCGTGTTCGACGGACAGGTCAACTAACTCTTTCACCAGTTCTTCGTTTTGACCGTTGAGGTCGAGTTGGTCGATGATTTCTCCGATGCGACGAGAAGCCCAGAGCTTTTCGACGAAGCGATGCTCATTGCCTTCACCCTGCCGAGCAAAATTAACGTTGAAGGAAAATTCTTGTTCCGTTTTGTTGACGTTGCCCATCATTTTGATCGTCGATTTTCCTGCTATGTTATAGCGCCCCACGATTACGACCTGGGTGTTTGCGAACACGTCGATCGGTTTTTTAGGATAGATGCGGTTGACGGCTGCGGCGTTGGCGTCATTCAACAATCCATAGTCAACACTTACGTCGGTCAGAATCGGTGCCGCAATCTTCGAGTACAACCGACTGACGGCCGTTTCGATATTCTCGTCGGGAGCGACATAAACGCTCTGTCCGTTGGATGCCGCGGTCAAACGGTCAATCAACCGGCTGTTGACGTTGTGTCCGACGCCAAAACTGATTATTCGAGCCCCACCGGTGTTCGCGGATTCGAAGTTGCTCACAATTTGCATTTCGTCAGTAACGCCAACGGTCGGCATACCGTCGGTAAGAAAAACGACGTAGGTCGGCTGATCGGAGTCGGTCAGTGAACCGACGGCCGCTTTGAGTGCATCGTTGATGTTGGTGCTTCCGCCGGCGAAGGTATCGTTGATGAAATTGATGGCTGAGGATCGGGTATTGGGTGAATATCGTTGGAGTTCGGGTTTGTAATTTTCAACCCCGTCAGAATAGCGAAAGATGTTGAAAGTGTCGTTGTCGCTTAGGTTGTTGACGACGAATTTTGCCGCTTCGCGCGCCTGTGTGATTTTCTTTCCGTTCATACTGCCGCTGTGATCGACGACGAAGAGAATCGTTTTATCCACTTGTTGTACGTTCTCGGTTTTAACCTCGGGCGAGGCCAGCAGCATGAAGTAGCCGTTTTCTTCTTCTTTAGGCCACCATGAAAGCAGGCTGGCTCCGATCTTCCCGTCTACGGTGTCGAAATAGAGTTTAAAGTTAGACGTGGGTGTGATGTTCTCTCTTTGGTAAGTGACCACGGCGTGATTTTCATCGGTACGTTCGACGGCGGCTTTGAAGGTTGGGCTGTACACGGATTTAATCTCATGTGTCGAATTGATTGCGACGCGCACCTCTAATTTTCCAACGGGACCGTTGGCGTATTTGGCGGTGGAGAGTGGGAATTGGTAGTTGACCAAGCGATGGTCTTTTTTTAACAGCTGCGAATAGGTGAAGATAACCTTGCGTTGTTTACCGGCCGGTACGGGGAAGACGCTGGACTTGAACATGCCATGTCCAACCCATTCCAACAGCGCTGGATCTTGGAACTTCCGCACGTAGCCTTGGTAGATCTCTTTCGCTTTGTCGGCGGCCATCAGTTTGCCAGTCAGTTCTTTCCCATCGACCATAAGTGTGAAGTTTTCGATGGCGGCGTCAGAGGGCAACGGGAACACAAAGGTGGTTTCGATGGTGCGATTGCTGTTGTTTTTAAAGGTTTGAGAGACCTGCGTCTTGGCGATTTGGTCGTTAATGTTGGCGTCAACAGAGATCGCTTGAAGCGTAAATTGAGGCGTCCAACGCAGGGGGGAACTGTTGTCGGGGGGAAGGATGCGGTCGTGCAGGAATATTCCTTGCCCCATCGCCGAAACGGGAATCAACAGTTGGGTCCAAGCGCAAACCATTAACGTTACCATAATATGTCGCAAGATCAGTCGAAGATTGTCCCCCGATGACAGCGATAAATGGCAACTGTTCTTACGATCGATTGCTGTCGTTATTTTATGTCCCATCGCAGTACCCTACGTTTTGGAGTCAGAAAAAAACATCACTCGCCAAAGCCTCCCGTCGTCGACGCGTTTCATTTCTGGCGGTTGTCTTTCATCAGAGACGTGAAAGCACGTGGCTGGGTTCCAAGAAATCAGAAGAAAGCACTTTTTTTCTTACCCGGTAGGTTGGGGATCCGCCTGAGGTGTGAGCGGACAAGATTTGTCGAATTTCAGATTTCAGATTTCAGATTTCAGATTTCAGATTTCAGATTTC
>Ga0114956_1001705_pt1 | contig 17362 bp, 15 predicted proteins | sample MaitaG_FD_87304 | JGI IMG/M metagenome (GOLD analysis project Ga0114956, IMG submission 87304) | Marine algal microbial communities from Maine, USA - Maine_Asex2 metaG | ecosystem: Host-associated > Algae > Red algae > Unclassified | place: Maine, USA | collected 2015-01-05 | reverse complement strand
TGGAAGCGATCGCTGGCACTTGGCAGGTCGGCCTCGTTCCACGACCGGCCATCGGCCCTCGAGTAGAGCAGCGGGTCCTGGTCGAGAAAGCTAACGGTCCAGGGTTCGCCCTCGTTCATACGAACCACCGGTGGCCCAGAAGCCACCGTCGCCAAAGCTCACCGTCCTGATCTCGCCATCGACATCGTCGCCGAGGGTGTCGACGACAGCGGCCGAGTGCCACGTCTGGCCATTGTTCTTCGTCGTCCAGACCGCGGGTCGCCACCGGTCACCGGCGCGTTTTCGACCGGCGGCGACCACTGTCAAACCGTCGAACGCGACGTCGTTGACGACAGCCGCGTGCCCGTGCGGCGAGTCGATGATTCCCCCGCTCTGTTTCCACGCCAGACCATCGACCGATGTCGACGCGGTCCATTGCCGAGGGTCAGCACCGGCGACGACCGAGGTAACGCTGGGCCACTCACGCCACTGATCTTCTTGATCAGGGCCGACAGCGACGTCACCGCGCCAGGTCACACGGAATGACGGAGGAAGGTCGGTGCGTACGACTTGCTCGATGAGTTCTGGGCTGTCGGCAAAGAGCGAGACGAACTCGGCGTATGCCTCATCCTGGTCGACGAAGACGAACCGCTCGATTCCGACATCGGACTGTAGGAACGTCCGTTGTTGCTCGACCTCAGCCGGCGATACGTCTGGGCGAAGGAACAACACGAGACCGTTTGGACCAACGCTGCGGGGGCTGGCACAACCTCCTCGGCGATCATCAGGAATCCGTCGTTGGTCGCCGCGAGGGCGCCGCTGAGGCGGTCCCAACGAGCGGGACGTCTGACCACGTGGCTCCGCCGTCGCCGGAACGAAGCGTCACCAGTCCTGCGTCGATGCCGGCACGGGTCGCCAGCACAACGACGGCGTCTCCCGAGTGGGCAATGTCGCTGACCGTCAATCGCGACGGAGGATGTGCCCCAGCCGACGCCGGGTACTCCTCGCCTACGTAAACCGGCACCCAGGCCAACCCATCGGACGATCGCCAACCGACGAGGCGGGAACTCGTGTCGGTCCACAAGGTGCCGAAGGCCAAGAAGCCATCGCCGACTGGTTCTACCGTGTGCAGAGTGACCCGACCGCCGGCTCTCGACGGCGAGAACGCCCCGTTGACATCGACGACCTCGGTCCACCGCGGCGATCCATCGTCGGCTCCGGCGGCCACCGGCATCGTGGTGCCACCCGTGTCGGCGCTGCGCCAAAGACCGATGGTGCCAAGCGCAACGACGAGCACGCCTATCGCGGCCGTCGCCGCCATCCTTCGCTGCCGTGCCCGCCTGCGGTACTGCGACGCACCGTCGAGCAGATCACCACGAAGTTCCTCGAGGAACGCCGGACGAGACGCGGGCGCCTCGTGTTCTGAATCGATCATGATCTTTCTCCCATCAGCACGGCGAGGCGAGCGAGGCCTCGTGAAACTCGGACCGGGGCCGCCCCTGCGGTACAACCGAGCGCGCTCGCAACATCGGCGTACGACAGCCCGGTCGCGACACGAAGTCGCACCGCTTCAAATTGTCGATCCGACAGCGTGGCGGCGGCCGCCCGCAGGGCCTCAGCGAGCGGGACAAAGTCGACCATCGCCTCCACTCGCTCAAGGTCGTCCGAGGTGAGTCGCTGGGGCTGCACGCCGAGGCGCTTCCTCGCTCGTTCGCCGACGCGATCGGTTCGGCGATAGCGGCTGAGCTGTCGAGCCGCAATCCGAAAGAGCCACGCCTCCGCTGGCGCGCCGACATCGACAAATCAGTGGCGGGACGAGAACGCCTGAGCGAACGTCTCTGCAGCAAGGTCAGCCGAGGTCTGTGCGCACCCGGTTCGACGAAGGAAGTAGCCGCGGCGCGCCTCGTTCCTGCGGCGCTCCGGCGTGGGGCGAGGGTGCCCGATAGTGTCGGCGCGGTGAGCACAGCCGTCGATATCGCGGTCGTCGGGCGCGGCCTGCTGGGGTCAGCGGCCGCCCGTCACCTGACAGAACTTTCTGCCGCATCGACCACGGTTGCCATCATTGGCCCTCGTGAACCGACCAACCGAGCCGCCCACGACGGCGTCTTCGGGGCGCACTACGACTCGGGCCGGATCACCCGAGTGATCGACCGCGACCCGTTCTATGCCCGGCTGAACGCCGCGTCGATCGCCCGACACCGCGCCCTCGAAGCGCGCACGGGTGTGACGTTCTACGAGCGTGTGGGGCATCTCGCGGTCAGCCCGATCGCCGACTACCTCGCAGCCCTCGAGCAACGCGCGGTTGAGCACGAAATCTCAGCGGAGCGCATCCCTGGCGATGAGCTCGGCAGCCGCTTTTCTGCACTGTCGTTCGCTGGCGGATGCGACGCGGTCTTCGACCCCTCGGGTGGCTGGATAGATCCACGCCGTTTCATCGAAGCACAGAATCAGGCCCTCGTTCTTGCGGGCGGGTTCGTGATCGACGATGCGGTCACCGACCTCGTCGCGACAGACAACGGCGTGACGCTGCGAACCAGCGATGGAAGCACCGTTATCGCTCACCGGGTACTGCTCGCCACCGGCGCCTTCGCCAACCATCTCGGCGTCATCCCGAAGGAAATCGATTTCGAAGTGCACGAGCACACCGTTGTGCTTGGCGAGGTCAACGAGGCGGACGCGACCGACCTGGCCTCGATGCCATCGGTCATCTACAAGCGCGGCGATGCCGTCGGCGAGAGTGTGTACGTACTGCCACCAATTCGGTATCCCGACGGCCGGACCTACATCAAGATTGGTCAATCGACCGGCAAGGCGATCGCCGATCCCGCGACCGAATTGATCCCGTGGTTCCAGGGCGATGGCGACCCAGCGATCTCGGCGTGGCTCACGAACGAGCTGACGGCGCTGCTCCCCCAGGTCACGTTTCAAACGATGCACCCGCAGAGCTGCGTCACAACAAAGTCGCCGACCGGCCGCCAATTCATCGACCGGTTCGGCGGAGGCCAGGTCTTTGCGTTGCTTGCGGGCAACGGACAGGTGGCGAAATCCGCCGATGAACTCGGGTGGATCGCCGCCCGACGGCTTCTCGACGGCGTCGTACCGCAGCCCTACGATGCCGAAGACTTCCGACTCCGCCATCGTTAGCCCCGATGCGGCTCACCGGGTCGGCGTGCATAGAGTCGACCCGATGAATGCACCAGCTGAGCAGTCACGCGCCACCGTTTCCGCCGACGCGGTTCCGACGACGATGTGTGCGGTGCACCTCACAGGTCACGGCGGTTACGCCATGCTCGACTACCGGACTGACGTGCCGACACCAAGCGCCGGCCCGGGCGAGGTGCTCATTCAGGTTGGCGTGGCTGGGGTGAACAACACCGATGTCAACACCCGCATTGGTTGGTACTCGAAGTCGGTCACGGCGGGAACGAACGATGGCGGCGACGGCTTCGCGAACGACACCACCGACGATGCCGCATGGACCGGCTCGCCGCTCGAACTGCCCCGAATCCAGGGGGCGGACTGTTGCGGCCGAATCCTGGCCGTCGGGTCCGGCGTCGACGCGACGCGCATCGGCGAACGGGTCGTCGTCAGATCGATGCAGGGCGGCCGTAACCCGAACGAGCCGATGGAGCCGTTCACGTTCGGTTCTGAGTGCGACGGCGGGTTTGCCCAATTCACGACCGCGCGTTCTCACGACGCCTTGCGGGTCGACAGCGACTGGACCGATGTCGAACTCGCCTCACTCCCCTGTGCCTATTCGACCGCCGAAGGCATGTTGCATCGGGCGAACGTCGCCGGTGGCCGAGTACTCATCACTGGCGCATCCGGTGGTGTTGGCTCGGCGCTCGTGCAACTCGCAAAGCGGCGGGGGTGCGAAGTGGTCGCGGTTGCCGGCGCGGCCAAGTTCGACCAAGTCCGACGGCTTGGCGCCGACCAACTCATCGCTCGCGACGCTGACCTGCTGGCCGAGCTCGGGGCCGGGTCGATCGACGTCGCCCTCGATGTCGTCGCCGGTCCAGGATTCGGGGCCCTCCTCGACGTCTTGCGGATCGGGGGCACCTACGTCACGGTCGGAGCAATTGCGGGACCGATTGTCGAACTCGACGTGCGGACGTTGTACCTGCATGACCTCACCCTCATGGGCTGCACCTTCCAGCCCGATGTCGTCTTCGAAAATCTGGTTTCGTACGTCGAAGCAAATGAGATCCGACCGCTCGTCGCGGCCACCTATCCGCTCCATCAGATTGCCGAGGCGCAGCGTCGGTTCCTCCGTAAGGAATTCGTTGGGAAGCTCGTTCTGATTCCGCCAGCAATCGGCCCTGCATAATCAGAACCGGGGTTTCGCAAGATTTCTGAAAGAAATCGGGATGAAATCTGACTGGGTTTGACTCTTGGGAGTGTGTCGAACGTTGTACACGTCAGTGCGCTGGAACCGCTCCAGATGAAAAGGGCGACCTCTCGCGCCAGCATGGCCATGACGAGTAGCCGCGCCGCCGTCACTACGGCCTCGACGTTCGACTCCTTCGAGCACCGGCGGCGCCGACGATCTCCGCCAAATCAGCTGTTCATCGCTGAACAGCTGGAATGGCGATGGAGCGAAGCTCCGAGTAGTTCCCGAAATCGGTGTGCGCTACTTCAATCAGATCTTCGGCCAATCATGGCCATCGGGCATCAGCGATCCGACCCACTCGGGACCGTCTGGCCACTGGTCGGAGCCCGGTCGAGGCGGGTTCGAGTTGGCGGTCCGTCCGTCGTAGCGCAGCCCGGCCAGGACGCATACGCTGATCGTTGTGACAACGCAGACGGCCACCGAGATACAAACCGACGCAATGCTCGAGGATCTCCGGACCCTCGTCGAGATCGAGTCGCCTTCGCGTGATCTCGACGCGCTCCAAGCGTCGGCAGAGGCCGTGGCCGGGATCATCGAGGAGCGTGTCGGCGGCACGGCCGAATTGGTCAGCAGCGATGCCGGACCGCACGTGCATTGGTCTGGGGGCGGCGACCCCAAGGTGCTCATTCTTGGCCACCACGACACCGTCTTCCCGCTGGGCACGCTCGCCCGGCGGCCCTTCAAGGTCGAGGACGGCCGGGCCACCGGACCGGGCGTCTTCGACATGCTGGGAGGCCTCGTTCAGGCCGTGCACGGGGTTGCCTCGCTCGACGACCGGTCAGGCGTCGAGATTCTGATGAGCGCCGATGAAGAGGTCGGCTCCCGAGCGTCGCGGTCCCTCATCGAAGAGCGCGCCGTTGCGTGCGGCGCGGTCTTGGTGCTCGAGGGCGCGGCCGATGGTGGTGCCGTGAAGATCGCACGAAAGGGCTGTGGCACCTTCCAAGTGTCGATCGCCGGGCGAGCTTCGCACGCCGGTCTCGAGCCCGAGGCAGGTGTGAACGCACTTATCGAGGCGTCCCACCAAGTGCTCGCAATCACCGAACTCGGACGACCCGAGATCGGAACGACAGTCACGCCGACGGTCGCGTCCGCCGGTACCACTGACAACGTCGTGCCCGCCGAGGCCAAGCTCATCGTCGACGTGCGGGTCGAGTCAGCCGAAGAGAAAGCCCGAGTCGAGGCCGCCTTTGCGGCGCTCACGCCCCGGCTCAGCGAAGCCACGCTCGACATCGAGGGCGGCATCAACCGGCCACCGATGCCCGAGTCCGCGTCAGCCGCACTCTTTGCAATTGCACGCGACGTCATGCCCGGCGTCGAGGGCACCGCCGTCGGCGGCGGCAGTGATGGAAACTTCACCGCGGCGATCGGGGTGCCGACTCTCGACGGTCTCGGTGCGGTCGGCGGCGGCGCTCACGCCGACCACGAATACCTGCTGGTCGATTCGATGGCCGAGCGGGCAAACCTCGTTGCCGGTCTCGTCCGGACCCTGCAACGCTCGTAGCCCTCGCCGTCGCGGCCGGTTAGTTCGCGCTGGCTACATCTCCTTGACGTGCTTCAGCCAGAGTCCGCCGCCCGGGTGTGGGCGCGAGTCGTAGGACTTGTGGCCGAGCAGGCGTTGCACCCGCTCGGATTGGTCGGCGAGTTCGCCGATCGCGTAGTCGAGCGGGCTCGCTTCCTCCGGCGTGAGCCACCCGACGACGAAGCTGAGATGCATGGCCCGGCGCCAGCGATCGGAGGTGAGGTTCGCTCCTCCCCCATGCAGCACCTTGCCCGAGTAGATGAACGCATCACCGGGCGCGAGTTCGGCGGGCACCGTTTCGGTGGTGTCGCGGTCGCGGGCCCTCAGCTCCGGCCAGGTCTGGCTGCCGGGCACCACCCGGGTCGCACCGAGTTCTTCGGTCACCTCTTCCAGGCCGATCATGGCGCTGAGGGTCACTTCGGCGCAGTCGGGCCATAGGGGCTTCAGGTGTTGCCACCAGTTGTTCGCATCGCGATGTAACACCTGCGCCGGCTCGCCCGGGCCGATGAACATCACTTGCGCCGTGTTCACCCAATACGATCCGGCGTTCGGCAGTAAGACGGCGTCGGCGAGTGCGGCGAAGATCTCATTGTCGAGCAGGGTGAAATAGGCCGGGCTGAGTTGCCCCAGACTTGAGAAGCGGATGGTGTTGGTGCCGACGAATTCTCTGCCGTCGTCGCCAACGCCTTGGGTCGCGCTTCCCGGCTCGACGGTGGCGGCGAATTCGATCGCGGCCGCGCAGAGCGCATCGATCACGGAACGTTCGACCATGCCCTCGACGACGAAACCGCCCTCGACCGCGAATGTCGCGAGCATGTCATCGATCGGATCGGATCGGCCGAAGCGGGTAAGCGCGTCGTGTTGCGCGATCGAGATTGGGCTGACAGACGTCACGGCATCATCCGAGTGCAATTCGTTCGCAGCGTTCAAGACTGCGATTGAGGTCGACGGTGTTTTGAAAGCGAGCCCAATTCAACCACAAGCCGTTCTGGATCACGATGGTGTCGGTCGCCCGTTCCGCAACGTCGATTGGGCTCAGCTCCGGACGGGCGTCGCTGATGAGGTGGCGCAGCCGCGACGCGTAGTTGAGGTAAAGCTCTTCTTCGATCGCGGCAATGTCCGGGTCGGTCCGTGAAACCGCCCACAGCGAGATCCGCAGCGCCAGATATTCGTCGGTCAAGAACTCGGGACTAAACGCGCCTCGTAGGTACGCCCGCACCCGTTCGTGGGGTGAGGCGTGGCCCTCGGCGGCGTCGGTCGCCAGCGCGAAGAGCGCGCCGGTGGCACGTTTGAACGCGGCCTCGATCAGCGAACGTTTGTCGTCGAAGTGATAGCTGATCAGCCCAAGGGAGACATCGGCTTCTTCGGCGACGTTTCGCATGCTCGCGCCGCGCACCCCCTCTCGCACAATGACGGCCATGACGGCGTCAAGAATTTGGTCCTGGGTGCTGGTTCCGCTCATACCGAAACCCACACTAGTCGCCCTTCCCCTACTGAACGATCGTCCAGTTTCTGGAGCTCTCGACTAGAGTTTGGACCTATGGGGGTTTCACCAATAGATCTCGATGCGATCGTCAATCTCGATCGTTACCCGATTCACCGGCTCGACGCGACTACTCGTGCCGATCTCATCGCTGAGACGCGGCGGCAGATGGACGCGGTCGGCTGCTGCCGGCTGTCGGATTTCGTTCGCCCTGAGGCGATCGAACGCATGCGTTCGGAGGCCGTCGGTCTCCACGACCGGACGTTCTGGGCCGAACAGGACCACAATCCCTACGCCTCCGCCGACGACCCATCGTTTCCCGACGGTCATCCCCGCCGCTTCTTTCAGCATCGCCGGAGCGGCTTCATCAACTCCGACGTCCTTCCCGTGGCGTCCTTGCTGAATCAGATCTATGCCTCGAACGTCTTTACCCATTTCGTCTGGCAGTGCATTGGCACCCCGGAACCGATCTATCAGTGGGCCGATCCGCTCGGGTGCAACCCCTACGGCGTCATGGAGACGGGGCACTACTTTCCCTGGCACTTCGACGGCAACGAGTTCACCGTCAGCATCCTCGTGCAGAAGGCGGTCGAGGGCGGCGTGTTCGAGTACGTCCCAGACATCCGTGCGCCAGGCGTTGAGAACTACGAACGGATCCAACACGTTCTCGAAGGCGGGCGCGACGGGGTTCATGAGCTGGATCTCATTCCCGGCGACCTCCAGCTGTTCAAGGGGCGGTTCTCGCTGCATCGGGTCACCCCGATTGTCGGCCCCGCGACCAGATACATCGCGCTGCCGACCTATGTGCACGATCCGTATCGGATGAACCGGCCATTGCATTCGATCAACTACTACGGCAGCGCAACCGAAGCCCACTACGAGCGCGAGCGGGTGCTCGTCGATGGCCTGGTCGACTGACATGTCGGCACCAGAGCGCCCGCGCATCGCTTTCGTCGGCCTTGGCAACATGGGCGGCCATATGGCGCGCCACATCATCAACGCGGGTTATGAGACCGTCATCGCAGACCTCGACCCTGCCAAGGTGCGAGCGCTCGTCGACGCCGGAGCGACGGCTGCCGATAGTGCCGTCGACGCTGCACGCAACGCCGACATCGTGTTCACCTCGTTGCCCGGCCCGAAGCAGGTCCGTCATGTCGGACTCGACATGCTCGCGATCATGCCGCCGGGTGCAACGTGGATCGATCTCAGCACGAACGATTTGACCTGTGCCCGCGAGATCGCCGCGGTTGCCGCAACCGCCGGCGTCGACCTTCTCGACGCCCCAGTCACCGGTGGTGCCGAAGGGGCCGAAGCCGGGACCCTCACCGTGCTCGTCGGCGGCGACGCGACGACCTACGAGCGCTGCCGGCCGGTCCTGACCTGCATCGGCGAGCGGATCGATCTGCTCGGTCCGCACGGGGCCGGGTACGTCGCAAAGATCGCGCAAGTCAGTCTTTGTTACCTCCATTCGGTTTGCCTGACCGAAGCTTTGCTGCTCGGCGTCAAGGGAGGCGTCGAACCAAACAAGATGCTTGACATCGTTCGATCGAGCACGGGCCGCAGCTACGTAGCCGATCTCTATGGCCCCGAGATTCTCAACGGCGGCTATGACGACACCTTTGCGCTGGAGTTGGCGGCGAAGGATCTGCGGCTTGCGATGGACCTCGCGGCCGATGTCGGCGCCGAACTCCCCTTCATGGGCGACGTCAGCGCGTTCTACGATCGTGCGGTCGAGGACTTCGGCCCCGAAGCCCCTCACCTCATCGCCGTCCAGAACATCGAACGGCGCAACGATCTCATCCTGCACGAAGTAGCCACATCGACCTCCGAGGAGACACAGTGACCACGAATCGCGCCAGCACCAATCGTGAAGTAACGGCCGACGATTTCACCGCGGCCAACGCGACGAGCATGACCGGTGACGAATGGCAGGCCCGGGTTGACCTCGCGGCGATGTATCGCCTCGCCGCCCACTTTGGTTATGACGACACGGTCTGGAACCACATCACGATGCGGGTGCCCGGGACCGAGCACGACTTCTTTCTCAATAAGTTCGGTCTCCTGTACAACGAGGTCACCGCGTCGAACATCATCAAGGTCGACAGCGATGGCACCGTGTTGGAAGGGCCGGCCGATGTCAACACCGCCGGTTTCGTCATCCACTCGGCGATCCACAACGACTTCCCGAAGTGGAAGGTCGTGTTCCATGCCCACGTTCCCGACGCCTTGGCGATCACCGCGTTGCGCGATGGGCTCCAGCACATCGTGCAAGACACGTCGATGCTCTATGGCGAGATTGGCTACCACGATTGGGAAGGTCTGTCCCTGACGCTTGAAGAGCGGGAGCGGCTCGCGAAGAACATGGACGGCAACCGTGCGCTGATCATGCGCAACCACGGATTCCTCACCGTCGGCGAGACCGCAGGTGAAGCGTTCATGGTCATGCATTATCTGATTCGAGGCGCCCGGGCCATGCTCAAGGCCCATGCCACTGGCCTTGCGATCGATCCGGGACCGACCGACATCTGGGAGCTGTCGAAACGTCAGTACGACAATTTCCCGCTCGGCAAGCACGAGTGGCCAGCCCTTTGCCGCATGATCGACCAGATCGACCCCTCGTATCGCCAGTAGGCGGCGCTACTTGTTGCTCATGTTCTCTAGGGGCCGCGCGGGTAGGTGCAAGCGCTCACTACGACAAGTTCCTTTTTCGCCTCGTTCCTCGGCGAATAACGCGCTCTGTTGTCTGGTCGCCTTGCCAGCAGGGCTCGTCCCTCGCCCTACCGGCGCAGCTCCTTAGCCCGGCACACTGACGCGATGACTTCGGAGCCCAACAAGCGAGCACGGCATGACAACTGACGACGTCGATCCGGCCGCCGTCGTTGATATCACGGTGAAACGCGACTCGGGCATCGAACTGATCTTCGCCGACGGCATGGTCGCGCAGTTCGCGTTGACCGATGTCCGGACGCACTGCCCGTGTGCCACCTGTCGGAGTTTGCGCGAGAAAGGTGAGGTCGCATGGCCCCGACCTGGCAGTCCCCTGCCACTCGCGATCACCGACGCGCGGCTGCATGGCGCGTGGGGTCTGAACATCGACTGGAACGACGGCCACGGATCCGGCATCTTCCCGTTTGATGCTTTCCGTCGGTGGGCCGAAGGCAGCCAACCGTTCGGTCCGGACTCTGGCCTGCCCGGCGCATTCAACGACCGATAACCCAGTTGCGACGGTCGCGCAGCACTGAGGTAACCCGAGCGTCGGTCCGCAGCCTGCGCCAGATCGTTGCGCCCGAGTATCGTCTCGGCCTCATGAACGGTTCAACTCAATGCAGGTGACACAGCTCAAGACGACGCTGGTTGAGCTTCCGTTCGCGAAGCCGATCGGCACGGCAATTCATGCGATGCGGTCGGTCGGCTGCGTGCTGGTCGAGGTGCACGCCGAGGGCGGCGATGTTGTTGGGCAAAGCTACGTGTTCACACTCAACGCCGCTCGGCTCCGGGCCTTCGACGAGACGGTCCGGGGCTTCGCGGATTTCGTTGTCGGTCGAGACCCGCACGACACCGAACGGGTGTGGCACGACATCTGGAGCGAGATCAATCCGACCGGCCATAAAGGCATCACGATCTCCGCGCTCTCGGCGATCGATGTCGCGCTCTGGGATCTCGTCGGTCGCAGCGCAGGGCTGCCGCTGCACAAGATGTTCGGCGCGTGCCGGAACGAAGTCGACACATATGCGAGCTCTGGCCTTTGGCTCTCGCTTTCCACCGATGAACTCGTCACTGAAGCGGCCGGTTTCGTCGATCAGGGATTTCATGCGATGAAGATCAGACTCGGCTCCGAGCGTGCTGCCGACGACGTGGCCCGCGTCGGCGCCGTGCGAGACGCGATCGGGCCCGACATCGACCTGCTGTCCGATGCCAACCAGAAGTTCAGGCCGAAGGAGGCGATCCGGCTCGGCCGCCAGCTCGAGCAGTTCAACCTCGTGTGGTTCGAGGAACCCGTCGCGGCCTATGACCTGGCTGGCCACGCGCAGGTTCGCGCGGCCCTCGATATGCCGATCGCGTCCGGGGAGACCGAGTACACGCGGTACGGCATCAAGGCGATGATCGACGCGAAGGCCGCCGACATTCTGATGCCCGACCTGCAACGCATCGGTGGCTTCAGTGAGTTCCGGAAGGCCGCAGCAACCGCAGCTGCGAACAACATTCCGGTCTCAAGCCACATCTTCACCGAACAAAGCCTGTGTCTCGCCGGCTCGCTTGAGAACTGCATCTCTGTCGAACACATGGACTGGTTCTCGCCACTGTTTAACGAAGAAATGGAACTCGTCGACGGCAAGTTGCTTGTGCCCGATCGGCCAGGTCATGGCTTCACGTTTGATCACGCTGCGATCGAGCGATACTCCTTTCGGTGAGTACCGGACCAGTCCTCGGGCGAGCCGACGTTCGTGCGAGTGATCAGATTTCGACAACCGCGACTGCAGGCTGAACTTCAATCGGCATGACCGCCGAGCAGCCGGTCGAGCGCGACGTCGACGCTGTTGGTGTCGTCGCGGTGTTCGTCTGTGATGCGGCTGAGCCAGCTGATGGCCGCGTAGCCATCCTCGACGGCTCGGCTGTCAGACCCGGCTGGCAAAAGCTCGGCGTTCCGGTCGCCCCAGTCGAATGCGACTTCGAAGACTCCATCGCGCTCGGGTTTCGGGGTCCGCGTCGCCGTCGTCACGCCACCGGGGAGGGCGGTTTCAATGGCGCCGCGGCGCCAACCCTTCAACTCATCGAGCGGCACATTCGGCACGTTGACATTGACGATCGCCGGGTCGGTCGGCATTGCCGTGACGAGGCCCGCGACGACGGAGCCAGCGACCGATGCAGCCGTCTGCCACTTCTGATCGTCGAGCTCAGCCTGGTACGCCTGACCCACGATCGAAAACTTCGCCGACTGGCTGACCGCCACACCGGACAGGCCGCCATTGCGCCCGGTGAGCGTCGCACCGACCGTGCCCGAGTGATACACCGCCCGGCCAACATTGCAGCCGGGGTTGATACCGGACACGATGAGATCGAACGGATCGCCCAGCGCACCAAACCGCGCGAGAAAGACAATGAGCGCGGGCGGGCCGGTGACCGACCAGCTCTCGTCTATCCCAGCGATCGAGACCTGCTCGATCTCAGGCCGAATCAGGTTGAGGGCTCCGAGGCTCGCTCCGGAACCCGAAAACTCCTGGTCTGGAGCCGCGACCACCACCTCACCGTGGTGTCGCATCTCGCGAGCCAACACATGCAGGCCTTCGGATTGGATGCCGTCGTCGTTCGTTACCAGAATGCGCACCCGGCAACCGTACAAGCGCGACAGAGCCCCGAACCCCAGACCACTAACTGTTCGCACCGTTCCCTCGACCACGGTTTGATCTGGCACAATGCGGCTCATGGCTGGCTCCTTTCTTGGTAATCGCGTTCTCCGTACCGAAGACCCCCGGTTTCTCACCGGCGACGGCACGTACATACAGAACCTCGACCTCCCGAACGGCCTGCACGCCGTGTTCGTTCGCTCTCCAATCGCCCATGCCGAGATCACGAGTATCGAGACGGCAGCGGCAGCGGCGATGCCCGGTATCGCGGCGGTGTACACCAGTGGTGACCTTGGTATCGAAGCCCACCACGGCTTCGTCAAAGTGCACGACGCCTTCGCCCGCACCCCGCTCGCAGAAGGGCGCGTCCGGTTCGTTGGCGAGATGGTCGTGATGGTCCTGGCCGACACGTTTCAGCAAGCGACCGACGCAGCCGAACTGGTCGAGATCGACTACGAGCCGCTCGACGTCATGGTCGACCCCGAAGCCGCGCTCGAAGCTGGTGCAACCGTCATCTTCGATGCGAAGGGCAGCAACGTTGCGACGACGCTGCTCGATCCACCGCAGGACGTGCTCGCCGGGGCCGACGTCGTGGTGCGGGGCAAGTACTACAACCAGCGCGTGGCGGGTGTGCCGATGGAGCCGAACTCGGCCGCCGCAGTCCCCGGCGACGGCGGCGCTCTCACGTTCTACGCCGCGACGCAGATGCCCCACGTGCTGAAAGCCCAGATGTGCGACGCGCTCAGCATCGCCGACGACAAACTCCGCGTCATCGCCCCCGACGTCGGTGGTGGCTTCGGCGCCAAGGCCGGCATCTATCCAGAGTTCACGGCCCTCGGCCGGGCCGCCCAGCTCCTCGGTCGGCCCGCGACCTGGACTGAGACTCGCAGCGAGAACATGATTGCGCTCGTGCACTCGCGGGCGCAGGTGCAATGGGGCGAACTCGCCATGACGGCCGATGGCGACTTCACTGGGTTGCATCTCCGCGTGATCGTCGACTCGGGTGCCTACCCAAACATCGGCGCGATGTTGCCCTCGTTCACTCGGCTGATGGCTAGCGGCACGTACGACCTACCTATGGTCCGCTTCGATGCGATCTCTGCGGTCACAAACACGACGCCGACCGGTGCGTACCGCGGTGCAGGACGACCCGAGGCCACGTCGCTAATCGAACGCCTCGTCGACCAAGCGGCCCGCGAGACCGGACACGATCCGATCGAGTTACGCAAGCGGAACTTCATCAAGCCCGAACAGTTCCCTTTTACGACGAAGGTCGGCACGCCATACGACTCCGGCGACTATGCGATGACGCTCGACAAGGTTGTCGAGCTTGCCGATTACGCCGGACTCCGCGCCGAGCAGGTCGACCGCCTCGCTCGCGGCGATCGCAAGGTCCTCGGCATCGGGCTGGCGTCGTACGTCGAGATCACGAGCGGACGAGGTGGTAGCGAGTACGGCAGCATCGAAGTCAACGACGACGGCAGCGCCACGATCATGGCCGGTACGTCGTCGCACGGTCAGGGGCATCAGACCAGTTTCGCGATGATCGTCGCCGAGCAGACCGGCATCCCGGTCGAACGCATCACGTTGGTGCAGTCCGACACCGACCTCGTGCGCAGCGGTGGCGGTACCGGTGGCTCGCGCTCACTGCAGATGGGTGGTTCCGCCGTCAAGGCCGCGACCGAGGCGATGATCGAGAAAGCGAAGTCGCTGGCCGCTCACGTGCTCGAATCGGCGACCGACGATATTGTCATCGATGTCTCGACCGGCACCGTCGGCGTGACCGGAGTTCCCGCAAAAGCGCTGTCGTGGGGCGAACTTGCTACCGCGGCCCGCGCCGATGATCTTCCCGGAGACGTCCTCGACACTTCCGACGGCATGGAAGGGCTTGCCGCCCAGCTCGATCAGAAACAGGCCGCGGGAACCTACCCCTTCGGCAGCCATATCGCCGTCGTCGAGGTCGATCTCGATACCGGCGCAGTCGAGCATCTCCGCCATTACGCCGTCGACGATGCGGGCAACGTCATCAACCCGATGATCTTCGAGGGTCAGCAACACGGCGGTATCGCGCAAGGCGCATCGCAGGCGTTGTACGAAGACTTTGTGTACGACGACGACGGCAACCCGATTACTGCGAATCTTATGGATTACGCGATGCCGTCAGCGGCCGAGATGCCGAGCTTCGACGCAGTCTTCACCGAGACGCCGACGCACCTGAACTCGCTCGGCGCCAAGGGCGTCGGCGAGGCCGGCACGATCGGTTCGACGCCGGCAGTTCAGAACGCCGTCATCGATGCTGTCGCCCACCTCGGGGTCACGCACATCGACATGCCCTGCAGCAATGAGCGGGTCTGGCAGGCGATTCAACAGGCCACCGCAGGCGAGTTCCCGACACCATGGCAGGATCCCCCGGCAATCTTCGTCGAGCTCGAACCCGAGCCGATGGACCCCGACGAGCTCGATAAAGCCGACGCGATCTAGGACCACTCCCGTGAGCGCTACCAGCACCTCCCAGTACGACGCGATCATCATCGGCGCTGGGTTCGGAGGGCTGTATGCCCTCCATCACCTGCGCGACACCATGGGCCTGTCGGTGCGGGCATTCGATGGCGCATCCGGCGTCGGCGGCACCTGGTGGTACAACCGTTACCCCGGTGCTCGGGTCGACGCACCAAGCAGCCCGTTCTACGCCTTCACGTTCAGCCAGGAGCTGGTCGACGAATGGGAGTGGACCGAAACCCAAACCGCCGGTCCCGAGGTGCTCGCTTACCTCGAACATGTCGCCGATCGCTTCGACCTTCGCAAGGACATCCAGTTCGACACGTGGATCGACGACGCCCGCTACGACGAGACTGCGCAGCGCTGGACGATCGAGACCGCCCGAGGCGAGCTGGCATCAGCGCGATTCCTGATCTGCGCGACGGGTGCGTTGTTCGTCGCGAACAAGCCCAACTACCCAGGCATCGATGACTTCGCGGGTGAGTGCTACCACACAGGCCGCTGGCCACATGAGCCCGTGTCGTTCGAGGGCAAACGCGTCGCCGTGATCGGCACCGGATCGTCGGGTGTCCAGTCCATACCCGAGATCGCAAAGACCGCCGAGCACCTCACCGTCTTCCAACGAACCCCGCAGTACGCGTTGCCGGCCCGGAATCGACCGCTCGCTCCCGATGAACTCCAGGGATTTCGCGACGACTGGCCGAACCTGCGCGAGTCCATGCGGCGTCGTGGCGGCTGGCCCTTCAAGACCAGCCGACTGAAAGCGTCGGACCATACGATCGAGCAGCGCCACGAACGCTATGAAGAGCTCTGGGAACGGGGCGGCATTCATCTCGCCATAAACAGCTACCGAGGGGTGCTCGCAGATGAGGCGCTCAACGATGAGGTCAGCGAGTTCGTCCGCGGCAAGATTCGGGCCATCGTCGACGACCCCGTGACCGCCCAGAAACTACTCCCGGGTTACCACTTCGGGACCAAGCGCCTGATCCTCGAGAACGGCTACTTCGATACCTACAACCGCGACAACATTTCGCTGGTCGACCTCGGCGAGACCCCGATCGAAGCGTTCACACCGTCCAGCGTGCAGACGACCGACGCTGAACACCCGATCGACATGTTGGTACTCGCTACCGGCTTTGATGCGGTCAGCGGCTCGATGCTCAAACTCAACCCGCAAGGTCGGCACGGCGTGCGCCTGAACGAAAAATGGGACACACGGTTCGACACGTATCTCGGCATGACGATCGCCGGCTTTCCGAACCTGTTCATGATCCACGGCCCGGGCTCGCCGGGGGTGCTGTACACAATGCCGCTCGGCGGAGAACGCCAGACCGCGTGGATCGATAAATGCATCCGCTACCTCGACGACGCCGGGCTTGGCTCGATGGAGCCAACCGAGGCAGCCGAGGCCAGCTGGGACCACGAAATCACCGCGATGGCCGAACGCACGCTCTACCCCAGGACCGAGTCGTGGTACGTGGGCGCCAACATTCCCGGTAAGACCCGACAGTTTCTCGCGCACCTTCGTGGTACCCAATATTTCGATCGACTCGAAGAGGTCGCCGACAACGGTTTCGAGGACTTCCAGTTCGAGGCGAAACCAGTCGAGTCGAGCGCCGCAGGCCAGTCCTAACCGAGTCGCTTCGCCACCGCCGTCAGGCGGACTTGGCCAATGGCTGCGGTTCCGGAACGGACCAGTCCCCGGGCATGCGACTGAAGTCGAAGAACGGCGCGTCATCTTCGGCGTCGACGGCGTCGGCGACCTGGTCGTAGAAGCCCTTGCCGGTCTCCTCGGCGAACGTGATATCCACGTCGCCGGCGGCGGCTGCTTTGGGCCGCTCGACGTATTCGGGGAAGTTGGTCTCGTCGGCCGAACCTTCCTCGTAGCCGCGAGCGAACATCTGCTTCAAAATGCCGAACCCGTCATCGCGCACGAGTGTTTCGCCGCGTGGCGTGCCTCCGAGTGACCTCATGTGCCTGACGAACCGTTCCAGGTTGTAGGTATCGAAGGCCACGTGTTGGACCGAGTGGTCGCCGTGGCGGTCGACGAACGCCGTGACCTGGGACTTGCGGGCTCGGTCGATGCCCTCGATGAGCGCGACGCCAAAGTTGCCGAAGTCGATGCACCAGATCTTCATCGAGTCGTC
>Ga0114956_1001704_pt1 | contig 17377 bp, 10 predicted proteins | sample MaitaG_FD_87304 | JGI IMG/M metagenome (GOLD analysis project Ga0114956, IMG submission 87304) | Marine algal microbial communities from Maine, USA - Maine_Asex2 metaG | ecosystem: Host-associated > Algae > Red algae > Unclassified | place: Maine, USA | collected 2015-01-05 | reverse complement strand
TCTATGATGGGATTAATTAAACATCCTTTAACTGATATTGGATTAGAAAAGTTTTTAGCTGATCATAAGAAGGCTAACTCTTAAAAAGAGCTAACAAAACTATGACATAAAAAAAGCTCGAAACATTGTTTCGAGCTTTTTAATATCTGTCAATTTTTTGAGCTTAAGCAATCTTAGCTTTCGCCTTAGATTTTTTGGGTGCTTTTATAACTTTTCTTTCATCACTAGATAAATCAACTACCAATGGAGTTGCAATAAATATAGATGAATACGTACCTACAATAACACCTATTAATAATGCGAATGCAAATCCTCTAATTACCTCTCCACCAAAAATGAATAGTATTAGAATCACTAATAAAGTGGTTAATGATGTTATTAACGTTCTACTAAGTGTATCGTTAACAGCCATGTTAATCACTTCTTTTCTTGATTTGCTTCTAAACTCAGCTAGGTATTCACGTATACGGTCAAATACAACCACTGTATCATTTATAGAGTAACCAATAACTGTAAGTAATGCAGCAATAAATGCTTGGTTAATTTCTAATGAAAATGGCATAAAGTTTTTAAACAATGTAAAACATGTTAATAGTATCATTACATCATGTATAATGGTTACCACTGCAGCTAATCCATAACGCCAGTTTCTAAACCTTATTAATATGTAAAGGAAGATGCCTAATAAAGCCAAAACTGCTGAAATAATGGATGATTTGGTTATATCATCAGATATGGTTGGTCCTACAGCTTGTGAGCTTTGAACATAGTTGGCAGTAAAGTCTGATTTTTCCGTTCCTGATGGAAGGAAAGATTGCAAACCTTTAAACATAACTGAGTCAACTTTTGCACTAGCTTCACTTCCTTTAGCTTCTTTTAAATATGAAGTGGTTATTTGCACCTGATCAGCACCGCCAAAAGTTTTAACTTCTATGGAACCATCAACTATTGAAGTTAAAGCGCTAGTTATATCTCCTGTGTTAACAGCTTCTTGAAAACGAACAATATATGTTCTTCCTCCAGTAAACTCAACACCCATATCAAACTTATTAATAAACATTGAACCAATACCCATTAATATGAATATGGCTGATGCGATATAAGTTACTTTACGCTTGCTTAAAAAGTTAAACTTTAAGCCTCTAAAAGCTTTTGCTGTCATTGCATTTGAAAATGCAATTGATTTATCTTTTGCAGTTCTCCAATCTATAATTAATCTACTGGCTAAAATTGCAGTAAATAATGATGATACGATACCCGCAACCAATACAACAGCGAAACCTTTTACTGGTCCAATACCAAAGGATAATAAAATAAATCCTATCAATAAGGTAGTTAAGTTGGCATCAATAATTGCCGAATATGATTGTTTGTATCCATCTCGAATGGAGAGTTTTAAACCCTTGCCCTTCAAGAGTTCCTCTTTTATCCTCTCAAATATTAGCACGTTTGCATCTACCGCCATACCAATGGTTAGCACAATACCTGCAATACCTGGTAATGTAAGTGCGGCACCTTCTGAAGACAAGTAACCTAATATGAATATTAAGTTTAGCAATAACACTAAATCTGCAACAATACCTGCACCGTTATAATAAAGTATCATAAACACCAAAACCAATAACAATCCAATAATAATAGATCGTAAACCATTATTAACGGATTCTTCCCCTAAGGTTGGTCCAACAACTTGTTCTTCAATAATCTCTGCTGGAGCTGGTAATGAACCTGCCTGCAAAATAGCAGCTAAGTCATTTGCTTCAGTTCTATTTGCCATACCTGAAATAGATGAACTACCACCGGCAATAACTGAGTTAACTTGAGGTGCTGAAAACACTTTGTTATCTAAAACAATTGCTATGGAACGGGGGTTGCCATTAACCGCACCTTTTTCGGATGCAGTTTGGGTCATTTTCTTCCAAATTCTGGCACCTTCTCTGTCCATATTTAATGTAACTTCATCTCTACCAGTTTGGCCAGTAACAGCACCTGCATTTTTTACAACTTCACCTGTTAAAGGCGCTTCATCTTTATTTTTGCTTTGTATGGCATAAATAGGGTACAGTTTAGTCTTTTTACTTACATCCGTTCTACCAACTACTTTAATAAAATGCTCTTCAATAATTCTCTCAGGAATATTGTTTTTAACATAATCAGGCATTTCCTGAATAGGCTTTGCACCTCTTATCCAAACTATATCTCTTTGATTGAGCGAATTGGCAATTTTTGGGTCTGCCATATAAGCCTGAAAAGAATCAATATCTATTTCTGGTATATATCCAATAATAGCGCTTGAGTTTTGCTCAGGATTTAACATGGAGTACAATGGATATTCCGCTCTAAACTCTTCAGGAGATAAGTTAGTATTACTAACAGTATCTTCTCCATTGCCATCTCCTAACAAATTAGCTAGTGCAGCACTATCAGAATTAATTCCTGCGTTTGTAGTATCTGTTGTTGTATCATTCGCAGCAGCCGATTTTGCTTGGTCAGCTATCAATGCGCTTAAAGGATCTACTTCCACTTCCTTATCAGCTTCAACACTAGTCGCAGTATTGCTTGTATCAGGTTCAGCTATTCCTTTTCTGCGATTCAACTTATTGGCAAGTGCTTTGTTAGCATCTTCCAAACCTAAGGCAATGTCTTCAACATCATAGGCATACCAAAACTCTAAGTTTCCTACTTTTTCTAAAATCTCACGGGTACGCTCACGGTTTTTTACACCTGGCAACTCAACCATTATTCTACCTGTATTGGGTTGTAATGATACATTTGGCTGTCTTACACCAAACTCATCAATTCTTGCCTTTAATATTTCGTAAGTATTTTTAATGGCACCATCAGCTTTTAAATTTAAAGCTTCTAAAACATCCTTATCGGAAGATGAAAGGCTTAACTCTAAGCCATTGTCATTGTTCGCGAATACTGTATTTAAAGCAACATTAGGATTTACCTGAGTCCACGCTTGCTCAAAATTGCCAATGAAATTTAAATCATTGGTTTTTTCGAGCTCTTTTGCTTTTTCAATAGCAATCGCCAATTTAGGGTCATCACCATCAATCGCTAATCCTTTTAACAACTCCTCTAAGTTTACAGATAGTATGGCACTCATACCACCTTGTAAATCCAGCCCTAAACCTAATTCTTTGTTTTTGGCCTCTAAGTAAGAGTAACTTCCTAAAGTTAATGTATTACCAAAACCAAAATTAAGTGCATTAAAATCTGAAACAGAATCAAGATATTTCTCCTTGTACTTATTCATACAAGCAGAATTAACTACTGTCTTTAAATCGTCTTTGCTGGCGTTAACTAGGTCGCACTGTGCTTTAGCATATGTTACTGATTTACGCTCGACCTTTTGAGTTGCAAAGGTAAAAGAGAATTGATATAGGCAGATTAAAACCAGCGCTACCAATAATATTTTTACCAAACCTTTTGCTTGCATTATTTATATAATTTATCTAAAAAAAATGAAGTGCAAATATAAGGATAATTGACTGGTATTTAGCTTAAGCTTAAAACTAGTTTTTGCACTACTACTGCTTAACAATTTGACAACTCAATTGTGAGTTTTTTGAGTTTATTTTTGCATAGTAAATGCCCGCGGCAAAAGGGGCCGAAAGTTCAACACTTCCATTATTATCATTTACAAGTAGTTGTAAAACCAATTTACCTGCTTGATTGTATATAAAAATCTCCGCCTCAGCATCATCAATACCGTAATGTAAAACCGTTTGATTATTAAAAACAGTAGGATTAGCGTACAAGTAATTGGTTGATAAATCTTTATCATCTAAACCAACTGGCGGACATTCTAACTGTGCATTTAAGGTAACTACCGAATCGGTAAATAGTTGAACTCCAGTTACATACTTTGAAAAGCAACCGTTTTTTACAAAGCGAACAACATACAAGCCTGAGTCGACAGCGCCTGTTTTATACTCGCCCAACAAGTTTGTTGCATCAATTCCGTTGGTGCCAATTATTTCGGCTTGCACACTATTTAAATTGATGCCGGTATTTATATCCGTAACATTTCCTTCTAAATAGCAGGCATTAACATAAGTTGGAGCCAAAATGAATAAACCTTCTTCAACATCAGTGGCATATAAATTTCCGGAGTTTGCGAAAGGATAAACGCCCCAACAGCCATTAAAGCCATCTGCCGAAACAAAGGGTGAAGTGTCAAAATTTGCCACTTCAACTAAATTATTTACTCTTGAAGCATCAGTAATAATTACTCCATTTTTGTAATAAGAGGTAACTAAATATTCATTTAAATAGAAGGTATTGTGCGGAATTACTCCCGTTCCTGGTTTCGATTGATAGCGTCCAACTTCATTAATATTGTTAACATCTGTAATATCATAAGCAGTTACAAATGCACTTGAGACTTCATCAGTGGTAAACATATACTTACCATCATCAGACATCCAATTGTTGTGGGCAAAATTGTTTGGGGTAGGGCGCGTGGCAAATCTTGTAGGGTTGCTTTTATCAGTAACATCAACTCCTGCTAGCCAGCCCTCATATATTTCGCTAGACCATAATGTATCGTTTCTTACATAACCATCATGCACGTATGATGTAGTATAATTACCAAGAAAATCAGGGCTTTCAGGATCGGTATTCAAATCAAACATTACCGCTCCACCGCTTGATACATTGCTTCCAAAAACATATAAGATGCCATTTTCATCCACAAATAAATTATGAACGGTTTGTAAGTTCAATGAACCTGCCGTAAACGAAACTGTATCTATGGATAATGGCAAGGCAGCTAAATCAACAATTAAAATGCCTTCAGCAGTTTCGTTGCTTACATAAGCATGCTGGTTAAAGGTTTTTATATCACGCCAAATACTGTTTGGCCCTTCTATAAAGAACAACTCAGTTGGGTTTGCCGGAACGGATAAATCTACAATTGACAAACCATCAACTGCACCTACTAAAGCGTATTCATTGCCCAAACCATCTTCATAACCCCAAACATCATTTAAATTTTGAGCGTAGGGGAGGTGACCCACTAATTGGATGTTTTTTTGGGCAAAAACAGTTGTAAAAAATAAACATAGGCAAACGATTAACGTTAATTGTCTATTCAATTTTTAGTAATTTTTTAGAAACGCGATTATTCTCATTTCCTATTGAAAAATAATAAATGCCTGCAGATGCTCTTTTACCCCAAACAAATTGGGTTTGGTTGGTGTAAGCAACTTCATAAATTAGTTTACCAGTTTGGTCATGAATTTGTATGTTTTTAGCATACTGCTCATTGGCAGCAAGGTTAATGCTAATATTGGTATTGCCTTTAAAAGGGTTTGGATAGTTATTGATAGACCAATCATTATCCAAGTTATTAATACCAGTTGCAAGATTTAAGACTTTTATAAAATAGGTAGAAGTATCACATAAACCAGCACCATCACAAACAGCTATTGTAAATTGATCGTTGCCAATAAAACCAGTTGTAGGGCTGTAAAGCACATCATTGTTAGGATAAAAAATTGTTATTCCATTTGTTGGTGGACTTACTAAAGATACACTTAGAGGGTCGCCATCAACATCAACATCATTGTTTGTAACCGCTATTGTTACAGGGTTGTTCATGAAAATACATGCGGTATCGTTGTTGGCAATAGGCGCATCATTCACGCAAACCACCAAAATGCTTACGTTACCTGGGCTACAGTCTCCAGAGTTATCGCAAATTGTATATTGAAAGTTATCATTTCCGCAATAATTTGGATTAGGAGTGTAAATAACTTCTCCCATCATATTAATGGTTGTTGTGCCGTTGGCAGGCATGGTTGATACTGTTAAAGAGCTTACATCTAGTGTACCGTCTACATCTGCATCATTTGCGAGTACTGGAATTGTAACGGCAACATCTTCATTGGTAGTAGCCAAATCATCAAAAGTTAAAGGAGGTATGTTGGCCCCACCACCTGAGGTATCATCAACAACTACAAATAAATCTAATCCTGCTTCAACAAGATGGCCTGTTGCGCCATCAGATGTTTCAAAAGTCATGGTCATGTTGGCTGTGGTAGTCATATAATCGTAAACGCGTATATCTGAACTATTCCAACTACTTAAATTACTTGAAGCATCAATGGTTTGCACTACGGCAGAGGTTATTCCATTACTTAGCGTAACAATATAATCATCATCTGGTGCGCCTTGCCCACCATCATTACAAAACCACCATTCATAGGTGATATGAGGATCTTGATAGGTGCTTAAGTCAAAAACTGGAGAAGTTAGTGTAACGGTTCCACCATCAACATCATCTGCTCCAGCGCCTCCTGCAACACCACCATTGTTACCGGTCATGTAGCATAAATCACCAATGTCCATAGCTATATCATCCTCTGGGTTGCAAAATGGTGCGCCACCACCGCCTAAAGAAGTACCTAAAGGCTCATCCTTTACCCAATTACCTGAAGTTGCAGTGCTTGCTGCATTCCAATTAAAGTCTAACGCAAAGTCATCATAATAACCAGGATCTAAAGCTGCAGTAAATGTATTTGTAGGTGAAGTAAAAGCTTGGTTTATAAATTCTTTAGTTACATAACCCCATTTACCAACCCAAACTGTATAAGTGCTACCCTGAAAAGGATTAATAGAGAAATTGCCAAATGGATCAGTTAACACGTTGTAAATTACAGTGCCATCAAATAGATAAACTTGCGCATTTGGTATTCCCGCAAGTGTTACCGCATCAGTAACTGTTCCTGTTATGGCTGCAGTTCCTATTGGTCGTAACTCAACATCTAAATTGGCAAACACAGCAGGTGTTAAAGCAACACCAGTAATTGTTTTAGGAAAATAACCCGCTAATGAAAATGTAACATTATAAGTTCCCGGATTGGCAACTCCCATTCGGTAATCGCCTAACAGATTTGTGTTTTCGGTTGCTATAGTAGAAACTATTTCTACCTGCACATTATTCAATGCCGCTCCCGAAAAAGTATCAGTTACATTACCCTCTAAATAACTTGCTCTACCATAATTGACACCAAAAACAAACAAACCGTTATTTATATCAGAAACCACAATTTTTCCTGAAGGGAAATAAGGGTATGCTCCCCAAGCTCCATTAAAATTGCCTGTTGCTCCTTGCGGATAAGTGTCATAGGTTTCTAAAACTACCATTACATCAGGCTCATTACCATCAATTATTACTAGGCCATCTTCATACCAACTTACAATTTGATAATCGTTTAATGTATGAGTATTATGAGGTATGGTAACGGCACTTGTAGTTTTAATTCTATCTAATTCAGTAATGTTATTTAAATCGGAAATATCATAAGAACCCAAAAAAGCATTGGCTCTTTCATCAGTTGTAAATAAAGTTTTACCATCATCAGAAAACCAACAATTGTGCGTAAAATTTAGTGGAGTTGCTCTGGTTGTGCCAAAAGTTGTAGGGTTGGCTTTGTTTGAAACATCAACCAATTCAAAAACACCATCATTTATGCATGATGCAAATAAGGTGTCTCCTCTTACAACTCCATCATGTATGTACTTGTCATTCCATATACCAACTTGAACAGGAGCAGTTGGAGAAGAAATATCTAAAATTATACATCCACCATTACCTACATTGGCACCAAAAACATATAAAAAGCAATTTTCGTCAATGTATAAGTTATGAGAAGAAGATAAGCCACCACCTGTATAATAGTAATCGGTAACAGTACCTGGTAAACCTGATAAATCCATAATATGCAAACCACCTGAGGTTTCATTGGTGATATAGGCATATTGTCCGCATGTTTTAATGTCTCTATGGGTGGTAGTCGGTCTTGTTGTATAATGTACCTGATTGGGTGTATTTGGAGTGGTAGTAATATCAACAACCGAAACTCCATTTTGCGTGCCTACAATTGCATATTCGGTATTGGTTACCACATCCGTGTAACCCCAAATGTCATTTAACCCTTCACCGTAGGATAATGAACCAAGTAAGTTAATAGAGGTTTGTGAAAAAGTAAAGGTAGAAAGTAAGACAAAAAGGATAAAAGTAAAGTTCTTCTGCATGTTTTGTATTGAGACATGAAGATAAGATTAACAATTGAAACTGACTAATTTACTTTTACCAATTCGTAGTTTTCGAACTTTAAAATATGCACATTTTTGTTTTCTAAATAGTCAATCTCACCAGTGTTTCCTACTAAGCCTTGTTTTTCTTTTGGTGCAAATCCATAGCCGTTTAAACTTTTGTCTTCTATTGAAGGTAAGTTGTAAATAAAGTTTGAGCCAAACTGATGTAAGGCATTCCCAAAATAAGTAACTAAATCATAGCCCTGCAAAACATAATTTGTAGCAGCAGCAGTGTATTCCCATTTATACCTGTTGCTTACATCTATAACTTCAAACAACTGCTCGTTTACATGAAATGATGATGAAATGTGGGTGTTTAATGATTGCAATCTTTCGAAAGACAAGGTTTGAAAGTTTTGCCAAACAGGTAAGCCAAATAACTGAAAATCAAACTTACGGTCATGTATCGCAATTTGACTAATAGCCTCACCCACAAAGTTTTCATTAAAAGAAGGAACAACTACAATGTTTTCTTGAAGCTCATCTAAATAATCTTCAATTTCAATTTTACCATCCATTTCTTCATCATAAATAACTACCACTTGGGTTGCAACGCCTAACTCTCCATTTCTTTGATTTGCGTAATCTCTAAATAGATTGGCAACTCTAATATCGTTAGATCTATTTTGTACTAAAACAATGATTTTATTTGGTCTATGGGCTTCTTGTATGTAGTCATAAATTGCTTTTGAATGTGTTTCTATACTAGCGTTGTTTTGCAAGAAAAATGCATTGTTGTTCGCAAGGTTTTCTTTTGGGGAAAGCGGGTTAACTAATGGAATGTTGTAAGTTCTTGCTAGCTCAGCAGCTCGCTTTACGTTATTATTATAAATTGGGCCAATAATTAAATCAAGATTTTGAGTTTCTCCTCTAGCAAAAATTTGATCTATTTTATAGGTTGCGTTTTCAGTATCATGCACGTAAACATTAAATGATTTTCCTTCATTTTTTAAGTCTTGCAAACCCATCATTACGCCTTCATAAAATTCCAACGTACGTTTATCTTCTTTTGATAAATATTCGGCAGTAACTTTATTTTGGTTTGCTTTAAAAGGAAGCATTAAACCAATATCATAAATGGCTTCAGTATTCGCACCTGTGTAAGTTCCTGTTGTTTCATCCTTAGAATCAACAGAACCAATAATTACCAAGTTCCTTTCAGCATCTTTAGGATCTTTAATTCCTCCGTTTTGAGGATCATTGTCGCTCACATAGGTAGTATCGCTATTATTACCCTTATTGCTACCACCATTGGTAATACCTTTAAACAGTTCACATGAAGAAATTAAACTAACAAAAACGAATAGGACTATTAACTTACTCCCATTCAATAGTTGCTGGTGGCTTGGTACTGATATCATAAACTACTCTATTTACTCCTTTAACATTATTAATTATATCTGTAGAAATTTTGGCTAACAATTCATAAGGAATTGGATACCATTCTGCTGTCATGCCATCCACAGATGTCACAGCGCGCAAAGCTACAACTTTTTCATAGGTTCTCTCATCACCCATAACACCAACGCTTTTTACTGGCAGCAGTATTGCACCCGCTTGCCATATTACATCATATAAGCCTGCATTTTTCAAATGATTAACATATATATGGTCAGCCTCTTGTAGAATTAACACCTTTTCACTTGTTATATCACCTAAAATTCTAATTCCTAAACCTGGCCCTGGAAAAGGATGTCTGCCCAACAAAGCTTGATCAATCTCCAATTCTTTGCCAACTTTACGCACTTCATCTTTAAACAAACGGTTGAGTGGCTCAACCACTTTTAAATTCATTTTATCTGGCAAACCACCAACATTGTGGTGCGATTTTATGGTTACTGATGGGCCGTGTACTGAAACTGACTCAATAACATCAGGATAAATTGTGCCTTGCCCCAGCCATTTAGCATCACTGTGTTTATTGGCTTCTTCTTCAAAAACCTCAATAAAAGTTTTGCCAATGGCCTTGCGCTTTTCTTCAGGATCACTCAAATTTTTAAGTGCATCATAAAACCTTTCTTTGGCATTAACTCCTGTTACATTTAAGCCCATTCCTTTATAAGATGCTAAAACCTCTTCAAATTCACACTTTCGCAACAAACCATTGTCAACAAAAATTGAAATTAGGTTATTGCCAATGGCTTTATGCAGCAAAGTTGCAGCAACTGTAGAGTCTACACCACCACTAATACCCATTATAACTTTGCTATCTCCAACGGTTTCTTTTAACTCATTAACTGTGGTAGTAACAAATGATGCGGGGCTCCAATCGCCTTTGCAACCACAAACTTCAAAAACAAAGTTGTGATATACTTCAGCTCCTTGGATTGTATGGGTAACTTCTGGATGAAATTGCAAGCCGTATATGTCGCTTCCCTTATTGAGTTTAAAGCCAGCCACCTCTACATCATTGGTACTTGCAATAATTTCAAAATCGTTGGTTAAAGCTTTTATGGTGTCGCCATGGCTCATCCAAACTTGGGTATTAACATCAACATTTTTTAAAATGGAAGAAGCATTATTAACTTTTGAAAGATTGGCTTTGCCATACTCGCGTTTGTTTGATTTTGCTACTGTGCCGCCAAAGTGGTGCGCCAATAATTGCGCTCCATAACAAATTCCTAATAACGGTTTGCTAGCGATAATCTTATCAATATTAACTTTAGGAGCATCATCTTCTAAAACAGAGCAAGGACTACCTGAAAGGATTACGCCTTTAATGTTTTTAGTTAAATTAAGCTCAGAATGGTAGGGTACAATTTCGCAATAAACGTTTAGCTCTCTAATTCTGCGAGCTATTAATTGTGTGTATTGGCTACCAAAATCTAGTACAAGGATTTTTTCCATTGAGTACAAAATTAATGAATACGCTTAGCCTTGTATTTATAATTATCTACATTATAAAATTCGCCCTTTTTTATTATGCTCCTCTTCATAATGCGCCATTAAACTGGCATAGGTTTCATCCGAAATTTGTTGATTATCAAAATGACCAGCTTCCAGTTTCTGTCGCATTGCCTCATGCAAGGTTACAGCACATGCTACCGAAACGTTTAAACTTTGCACCATACCAAATTGAGGAATTACCAAATTACCATTGCAATGTTTCAACATTTCTTCTGAAATGCCATCATGTTCATTGCCAAAAACAATGGCGCAAGATTGGGAAAAATCTTTTTTAAAAAGAGATTCGGATTTTGAGTTTAGGTGAGTAGCCCAAATGTTATCAAAATTTTCTTTAACAATTTTCATGCACTCATCAATTTCATTGAACTGATGTATTGTAAGCCATTTACCAACACCAACAGATGGCTTATGCCTAAAAGCGTAATCCTTTTTATGCCCATAGTTTATTATATAAACGTTGTGCACACCAACCGAATCGCAGGTTCTTAATATGGCCGAAACATTAAAAGGGTCATCAATGTTTTCAAGTACAACGGTTAAATTGGGTTGGCGGTGCTTTAAAAGTTGCTCTATTTTAAGTTTTCGATTGGTTAACATTAATAGTGTTTATGAAAAAAGTAAATTTGCAACATCATAGTATAAATATCAGATAATGAAAAAGTTGCTCAAATTTTTAGGTGTTGTTTTTATAATCTTTATTGCCGCTGCAATTGTATTGCCTTTTCTTTTTAAAGATAAAATTGCTGACAAGTTAAAGCAAGAAATTAACAACCAAGTAAATGCCAAAGTTAATTATGGCAAGGTTGGCTTGAGTTGGTTTAAAGATTTTCCATTATTTACGGTTTCATTAAATGATGTTAGCGTAATAAATATAGCTCCATTTGAGGGTGATACTTTAGTATATGCAAGCCAAGCGCAGGCAACGGTTAATTTAAAAAGCTTGTTGGGTGATGAGGTTTCTATTAACTCATTGTCTTTAGTTAATCCTGTTATTAACGTTTTAGTAAATAAAAAAGGCGCAGCCAATTATGATGTTGCCAAAGCATCTTCCAACGATAAGGAAGAAGTTACGAGTAGTGAAGATTTAAAATTTAACTTAAAGAAGTACGAAATTACCAATGGACAGTTTAGCTATGTAGATGAGGAGAGTGATTTTAAAATGTATTTAAAGGATTTAGACCATAAGGGAAAAGGTGATTTTACGGCTTCACAATTTGTGCTATCAACCAAAAGCAAGTTAAAAAGCGCGACTATGATTTCGGGCGGAGTGGCTTACTTAAATAAGGTTGCCGCTAATATTGATGCTGATTTGGATATTAATTTGGATGAAAGCAAATACACTTTTAAGAATAACAATATACAATTAAATGCTATAGATCTTTCTTTAGATGGATTTATAGAATTGCTCGAAAATGACGCTATTGGCATGGATTTAAAACTAAACGCAAAAGAAACCGAGTTTAAAAACTTACTATCGCTAATACCAGCAATGTATACCAAAGATTTTAATAAAGTTGAAACTAGTGGTGATGCGAAATTATCGGGTTTTGCAAAAGGAACATATAGTGAAGATAGTTACCCAGCATTTCAAGTTTTAGCTAATGCAAGTAATGCAAGTTTTAAATACCCTGATTTACCAAATGCCGTTGAGGCAATTGCTTTTAATGCTGATATTAAACATCCTGGAGGTGATTTAGATAAACTGGAAATAAATATAGAGGACTTGCATGCAGAGGTTAATAACCAGCCTATTGATTTGAATTTGCAAATCAAAAATCCAATGAGCGACCCTGATGTTAAAATGGATGCGGTTACCAAAGTTGATTTAGCTGCAGTAAAAGGAGCCTTGCCATTAGATGGAGTTGAAGATTTAAGTGGAATGTTAGATGCCAATGTAAGATTGGCCGCAAAAATGAGCAGCTTTGAGAATAAGCGCTACGACCAAATTTCAACTGACGGACATGTTAGAGTGCAAAACATGCTTTACAACTCTGAGAGCGTTGGAATGCCTGCAAATATTAAAGAAATTGACTTGACATTTAACCCACAAAACGTAACGCTTAATAGTTTTAGCGGACAAATTGGTGAAAGCGATATTAAGGCAAAAGGTATGTTGGATAATTTTTTTCCTTATCTTTTTCAAGATGAAACCTTAGAAGGTAAGGTTGTTTTAACCTCTAATTACATTAACGTTAATGAGTGGATGAGTGAGGAAGAAACAACGAATGAAGATGGTGAAACAGAAGCGCTTGAAGTTTTTAAAGTACCCGCTGATTATGATATAAAATTTAGTACTGACATTAAAAAGTTGTTGTACAGTGATATTGAGTTAACGAACGTATTTGGAAACATTAAAATAGCTGATGAACAACTGCGCTTCACTCAGTTTCAAGGAGAAGCTTTTGATGGCAATTTATCAATGGACGGAACCTACTCTACAAAAGATGTAGATATACCAGAAGTTGATTTAGACTTTGAAGTATTAGATGCAGATATTGTAAAGGCTGCAAGTTCAATGGCATCAATTGAAAAATTTGCACCTATTGTAAAATACATTGAGGGTACGGCTAGTTCATCATTAAAAATGAAGGGCAAGTTAGATGAAAACATGTATCCTGAGTTAATGAGCTTAACGGGCAATGGAAATGCCGCAATGATAAGAGGAACACTGAAAAACTTTGAACCGTTAACCAAACTAGCAGAAGTTTTGAACATTGATAAGCTTAAAAAAATTGACATGGTTAGCCTTAGAGCTTTCTTTGATATTAAAGACGGAAGGGTAGAGCTAAAGCAACCTTTTAAATTTAACTATCAAGGAATTGGTTTAGAGATTAAGGGTTCACATGGTTTAGACAATACGCTTAATTATACTATGAACGCCATGGTGCCAAGCGACAGATTGAATGATGTGGTAAACAGCAAATTCAATTTTATGGTTTCGCAAATTAAAACTCCTGTTGGCCAAATAAAAATGCCTTCAGAAATTATAGTACCTGTTACCATAACAGGCACAATGGACAAGCCAAATATTAAACCCGACTTTGAAGGAGCCGCGCAAAATGCTTTTGCTTTAGCAAAAGGCTCAGTTAAAGAACAAGTTAAAGAGGTGGTAACTGAAAAAGTTAATGAGGTAAAAACTGAGGTTAAAGATAAAGTGAATACTGAGGTTGATAAGAAAAAAGAAGAAGCCAAAGCAAAGATTGAAGAAGAGAAAGCCAAGGCCAAAAAGAAGGCACAAGAAGCTGCAAAAAAAGAATCAGATAAGTTAAAAGAAGAAGGCAAGAAAGCCTTGAAAGGAATTTTTGGAAAGAAAAAGAAATAGGCAGTAAGATTATGCTTTGGAAAACGAGTTTAGATTTAGAAGTAGTAAATGATTTAATGAAAGGTACCTTAGGTGAAACATTAGGCATCAAATTTACCGAGTTTGGAGATGACTATATAGTTGCTACTATGCCCGTTGATGAGCGAACCGTTCAGCCATTTGGCAGTTTGCATGGTGGAGCCTCAGTTGCCTTGGCCGAAACTATAGGAAGCTATGCGAGTAACTTGTGTGTAGATGTTTCAAAACATAAATGTGTTGGTTTAGATATAAATGCCAACCATATAAAAGCAGTTAAACAACCTTCAATCGTAAAAGGTATTGGCAAGCCCTTGCATATTGGTAGAAAAACCCATGTTTGGGAGATTAAAATTTACAATGAAACAGATGAGTTGGTTTGTATTAGCAGATTAACGGTGGCTATTATCTAAGTCTATCAATGGTTTCAAACCATTGTTCTCTATCTTGTTCCCAATTTTTTTTCATTACAGGGTTAAGGTATTCTTCAAACTCAATAACAAGGTAGCGCACTTGGTTTTTGGTTTTGGCTTTAGCTAACTCTTCTTCCCACTCAAATTTTACGTTATCCCATCTTCCAGTCATTTCATCTTGATTGATTTGTTTGCTTAATTCCATTAATTGCTTGGCCACAACTTTTTCATCTGTTGTTGTTCTTAAAGTTTCTTTCCATTGTGCTTGTGTAGTTTTCCAACTCGATTTGTAAATACTCGGATTTATATTATCGCTTAACTCCATAACCGATTGAGCTGTTTGCAATGCTGCAGTTTCTTGGGTTTGGCAACTAGCTAATAAAAATGATAGAACAGCAATTACTATAAATATTCTCATTAAAATCTTCTTCTTCCTCCCAAACCAAATGCACCTAATAAACCACGGGTAACTTCTCTAATAATCATACGACCCATTGAGCTGCTCATGGCCTTTTCTATTTGCGTTTTTTGCCTGCGTTTAGTTGCAGGCCTTCTTGTAGTTTGCTTACTAGCTTTTTCCTTTTCTTTTTTCTTCTCTTCTTGTATTTCTTTGGCTTGAAAATCTTCTATTTTTTCATTGAGCATTTCGTAAGCACTGTCTCTATCAGTTTCTTTATTGTACTTGTCAATTATGTTAGAATTGCCAACTAAATCTTTAATTTCTGCTTTACTCAAAATATCCATTCTACTCATTGGAGCTCTTAGTAAAGTTCTGGCCAGTGGCGTAGGGATACCTTTTTCGTTTAATACCGAAATAAAAGCTTCACCAATACCTAATTCAGTTAACTCCTGGTCAATGTCATAAAATTCTGAAATCGGATAATTTTCAGAAGCGAGTTTAATCGCTTTTCTATCTTTAGCAGTAAATGCTCTTAACGCATGTTGTACTTTCATACCCAATTGACTTAACACAGCATCAGGCACATCAGCAGGGTTTTGAGTAACAAAAAATAAACCCACTGCTTTTGAACGAATCAGTTTTACAACGGCTTCAATTTGATCCATTAAAGCATCAGATGCTTCATTAAAAATTAAGTGAGCTTCATCAATAAATATTACCAACTTAGGTTTATCAGCATCTCCTTCTTCAGGGAATGAGCCATAAACTTCAGCTAACAAACACAACATAAAGGTTGAAAACAACTTTGGCTTATCAGGAATATCCGTTAGTCTTAAAATCGAAATAATGCCATGTCCATTAGCATCCGTTCTTGTTAAATCATCTACTTCAAATGATTTTTCACCAAAAAACACATCTGCACCTTGTTGATCTAACTCAATCATTTTACGCATTATTGTACCAACTGAAGCCGGAGAAATTCGTCCATATTCAGCTTCAATCTCTTTCTTGCCTTCATTGGTAGCGTATTGCAATACTTTTTTAAAATCCTTTAAATCTAATAAAGGCATTTTTTTATCATCACAGTACTTGAAAATCGCTGCAACAATACCAGCTTGAGTATCATTTAAGTCTAGTATTTTAGAGAATAGCACAGGGCCAAATTCTGATACCGTTGCTCTCAATCTAACACCAGGTTCATTTGAAATAGTTAGCAATTCGCAAGGAGCTTTAGAAGGAGCAAACGGAATTCCTATTTTTTCGTGTCGTTCGTCAATTTTTGGATGGCCACCACTTGCTTGTGCCAAACCACTTAAATCACCTTTTACATCCATTAGCAATACTGGCACGCCTTTTTGCGAAAGGTTTTCAGCAATTATTTGTAAAGTTTTAGTTTTACCTGTACCCGTTGCACCCGCAATTAAACCATGACGGTTAAAGGTTTTAAGCGGTGCTTTAATTAAAGAGTCAGGTACAGATTCTCCATTTAGCATACCACCACCAAGCACAATATAGTCGCCTTTGGTTTGGTATCCTTTGTTAATTACCTCATGAAATTTGTCAGCACTGCTCATTTATATATTTTTAATAGTTAATTGTCGTTATAAATATGAACTAAATTGTTCGATATTTAATTTAATTAATTGACGGTTCTAATTTAAAAAGTAACCACCACAAAGTTATGCGCTTAGTCTTTTGTATTTTAATTACTTTGGCTATTGCCCAATTGGGCGTGGCGCAGGAAGACTCATGTTACTTTAATAACGCAAAAGCTGAAAAGGAGTTTCGTAAAGCAAAAGATTTAGCAAGAAAAAAGGATTACAGTGGAAGCGCGGAGCTAATTCGTAAACTTTTGGATGACTATCCTACCTACAATGAGGCACGCAAATACTTAGCCTTAATTTATGATGACAAGAAAAATTCAACGGGCGCATTAAAGCAATACGAGCAGATAATTGCTATTTGTGAAGATTACGATTATGCCATTCAATACAAACTAGGCACAAAGTCATTCGCATTTGAAGATTATGATAAGGCTATTGAATACCTAACATTTTATATGGATAATGAGGTGGAAGATGTTGCCAAAATTGATGAGGCTGATAGTTTGGTGCGCAGAGCCACCTTCCTTAGAGATATTTATGCCAATCCGTTGCCTTTCGACCCTATTCCCGTTAAAGGAGTAAGTACCAATGATGATGAGTATTT
>Ga0114956_1001699_pt1 | contig 17400 bp, 11 predicted proteins | sample MaitaG_FD_87304 | JGI IMG/M metagenome (GOLD analysis project Ga0114956, IMG submission 87304) | Marine algal microbial communities from Maine, USA - Maine_Asex2 metaG | ecosystem: Host-associated > Algae > Red algae > Unclassified | place: Maine, USA | collected 2015-01-05 | reverse complement strand
TCTAATAAAGCACAATGGACTTTCTATTGCAGACATTTACAATTTATCAATCAATAATGCCATCAGCTTTTTTGCTGATCAGAAAAAGGTACTTGTAGGGCTCAATATATTACAAGAAATAGGTCTTGGGTATTTAAGGCTCGGACAATCCTCTACCACACTTTCAGGAGGAGAAGCACAACGCATTAAAATTGCGAACCAACTTCAGAAAAAAGACACTGGAGATACTTTGTACGTCATCATCGAGCCAAGTATGGGACTGCACCACGATGATATTAAAACCCTACTACAACTTTTTGACCGCATAAAACTGAAAGGCAGTACCATTGTATGTATCGAACAAAATGAAACAATCATTACGGGGAGCGACTGGCACATTGAACTTGGCCCCAAAAGTGGAGCAGCGGGTGGTATGATTATTTACCAAGGAATTCCGAAAGCAGATTCCGACAATAGTGGAAACAAAATCACAGAAGAAACCAAGGGAGTCAAGAATGTCAAGAAAGAAAAGGCAAATACTACAGTTCACAATGAAATCATTCTAAAAGGTGTAAGGACTCACAGTCTTAAAAACATTGATGTTCGTATTCCCAAAAATCAATTGACAGTTGTCACCGGAGTTTCTGGAAGCGGGAAATCATCTTTAGTGTATGACACCTTATTCGCTGAATCCAATGCCCGATTTACCGAATCCCTATCGACCTACAACAGAAGTTTTCTCCAACAAAATAGTGAAGCTCAAATTACTTCGTTCTCCGGTTTGGGTCCAGCAATTGGGATCAATAGAAAAGGTGGAACTCCCTCGAAACGATCAACGGTTGGGACTCTCTGCGGAGTGTACGATGCATTTAGATTGTTATACTCAAGAATTGCCCAACATCAAGGAGCAATCTATACCGCACAACATTTCTCTTTCAACCATCACCTTGGGGCTTGCCCAGAATGTGAAGGCCTTGGTGTGAAACCTAAATGCGATCCCAACAAGGTGATCGTTTCTCGTGATAAATCTATTTTAGAAGGTGCTATTTCCGTTAATAAAGCCATGACTTATTATGCTGATCCCAATGGTCAATTCATGGCAACCTTGAAAGAAGTAGCTCAGCAAAAGAATTGGAAGATTGAACAAGCTTGGCAGCAATTGGACAATGAGATAAAGGAGGTCATTCTGTACGGAACAGGCGATGTCATATACGAGGTCACCTGGGAGTTCAATACCAAATCAAGATCAGGAGCACAATCCTTAAGTGCAAAATGGCTTGGCTTCTGCAATTACATCGATGATGAGTATCAGCGTAAAAGACAGAACAAAAACATCAAACATCTAGAAGATTTATTACATGATGTACTATGCCCAACATGCAGTGGAAGTCGATTGAAATCAGAACTATTAAAAACCAAATTTCTTGGGAAGACCATCCACCAGCTTTCTCAAATGAGTATTGCATCCTGTTTGGAGTTGATGGAGCAGGTAAAAGGTAAAGTCGATGAAGTAGTTTTGGCGATCAGCAATGTTGTTTTACCCACCGTCCAAAAATCGATGAAGACAATTGTCGAACTGGGATTGGGCTATTTAAACTTGGACAGAGTCGTAAGTACACTATCCGGTGGAGAACGCCAACGGGTTGCGCTCGCTGGTCAATTATCAACACACCTATTTGGCGTTACCTACGTTTTGGATGAACCCACAATAGGATTGGACGAAGAGCAAGTTTCTGTCTTATCAAAAGCATTGAAAAACATTGTAGAAAATGGTAACACAGTGGTCGTGGTTGAGCACGATCCAACCTTTATTCGAACTGCCGACTATTTAATTGAACTGGGACCAAGTGCAGGACGCTTAGGCGGTGAAGTGGTTTATCAAGGAAAGGTCTCTGATGTCGATCAAGCAAAACATTCTGTTACATATCAAATGTTCCAAGAGCAACAAATTGCACCAATAAAAACCCAAAGAGAAAAAACTGAATCTTTTGCAGTAATAGGAGCATTTGCCAACAACCTTAAAAAGATTGACGTGGTTTTTTATTCCCAACAGATAACAGCCATCAAGGGCGTTTCAGGAAGCGGAAAATCAAGTTTGATAAAAGAAGTCTTGTATCAGTCTTGGCTGCAGCGTCGACCCGTGAACTGTGCCTCAATTAATGGGTTAGAGCAATTTGAAGAAGTCTTGCTTATAGATCAAGAAGCACTCAGCCAAAGTAGATTAAGCACTCCCCTCTCCTACACTGGAATTATTGATCCGATCAAGGCTCTATTCTCAAAAACAGAATTCGCAAAAAAAGCTGGGCTTAAGAAAGCGGATTTCTCCTACCAAAGCAAGAATGGAAAATGCACAACTTGCGGAGGTCATGGAAAATTAAAAACCAGCATGGATTTCATGAGCGATATCTGGCTTACTTGCGATGCCTGCAAAGGAATGCGCTATAATGAAACGATGTTAGCTTGTACAATTAAAGAGCGTTCCATTGGTGATGTACTACGCATGACCGTTCAAGAGGCAATTGATTTTTTCGATTCTAAAACCATTATCGAAAAACTAATAATCCTCAAACGAGTCGGCATCGCCCACTTGCTTTTAGGGCAATCCGCCAACACCTTATCTGGTGGCGAAGCCCAACGCTTGAAGCTTGCCAAATCAATGCTGCAAAAGAGAAGAGGCGCAACTTTGTATCTCTTCGATGAACCCAGTACCGGACTTCACTATTTTGATATTCTACCTCTAATTAAAGTTTTCCAATCGCTCGTAAAGCAAGGAAATACTGTTCTCTTTATTGAACACAATAGCACCTTAATTGAATCTGCCGATCAAGTAATTACACTTGGGCCTAGTAGTGGCGAGGGTGGTGGAAGAGTAATTAATTGTGACAATAATTGAGCTAGTAGCTTACCTTCAAACTGGAGCTCCGCTATCCGCAAATGATGTCAATTTTCTAATACAGCCATTTGCGAATAATAAGCTTTCCAAACAGCTCGATTAAGATTTCCTCGCACCATTCTCTCACCTTTGCTTGATCAGTCTCATCACTAAATAAATCAATCTGACAGGAGATCAGACAGCCTTTGATGTAGTCACTGACATCATCAAATAGTTTTGTCAAATAGGGTTCTCCATCATGGTCGTAGTAATAAATCTCCTTGCTTTCGCTGTGAAAACAAAACAAGTTTCCATTCCCCAGGTAGTCGCTAAAAGAAATCAGAAAGGGAAGATGTTGCTTGTCGTCCTCCGTGAAATCGGGACCGTATTGTGGTGCTTCTTTCCAAATGTCTTTGATCCATCCTATTTCATCAAAATCCTGAAGCGTCTCTCCTATCCCAGCGATCCCAAATTTGCTATAAAACACTTTCAGATTATCGGGCAAAGTCGCTCCCAATCTTTTCTCCAATTCCGAAATTTCTTCACTCGATATGGACTCTTTCAATTCATCGCCCCAAATCTCGGCCAATGATCGAATTATTAAGTCCGTATTTACCTGCCAATTCTCATCACCTATTTCTTTAAAAGGAACAATTATATCTGACTTCAACTTAATCTCAATCATCTTCTTTCAATTGCTCCAAACTCAAGAGTAGTTATCGAGTTTAGATAAGTGTATGCTTGTATTGAACTCGAGGGCTCAAATATCCTCTAACTTTTCGACGGTGAGATCATTAGTCAAATTTCCAGTATTCAAAGTGGAGTTGGGTTCAAAAAGTAAAACCTCTACTTCTTCTCTTGAAAAATTTTATACTGCATGGCTAATTACTCTTTATGAATATTAAGTGAGCGATCGGCAATGAGCCCTTCGCACATTACAATCGTTTCATTCCTTACTATTGTACAGTTAGATCAAGTTTACAGATCGTACCATGCTCGCTTTCGAGAGACCTTTAGATCTTGAAGCAGCGATGACTTAGCCCGCAGCGTGAAATCATAACTCTTACTGTTACCATTCACACGCCAAGCGAAATTCATTTCCCAACAATGCAAATCACGTCGCACATTAATGGTCGTTAATGATAGCTTGTTTAAATCGAAATCGTAACCCGTGCGAATATCCACTTTCCATTTAGGTGTCAAATTGAAATCCAGTCGCAAATTCAAGGTCTGGTTGTAATTATTCATCTCCTCCTCTCCTGTCGTACTTTTATCGATGCGTAAAATGTAGTCAAGACTCAATGACCAAGGAATATTGAAATCAACGTAGTCATTTAAATTTTCGTACACATCCAGCTGTTCCTGAATCGTGTAATCGTCGGTAAATACACCGTCATTGGAGTCGTATACTTCGTTAGATCCTCCAAAGCCTTTAGAGGAAATACTGGTTCCGAAAGTCAAACTTGCGTTCTTCAAGCGTGCCCACCTTTTGTTCTCCTTCCACTCAAACACATTGCGACGGAGACCTGAGGAATCTCGAATGTACGGATCGTGCGAGCTTCGAAAAGTAATGTTGAGTTTATTAAAAAGTTTCGTTCTCGCACTGATACTGATGTCTCCCATTCGCAGCGAATCTCGTCCAAAATCGTAATTACTACTGATGCTTAAACTTTCTAGAATTTTCTGTTTTTTATCCGTTTCTGTACTGTCATTGGGTGAGCGCGTTTTTATTTCGAGAATGTTGTCAATTCCATAGGATATTCGCGCACTTCCCCCATCGGGTGGACCGCTCAATATTCCATCTTCAAAGATCGAATAGCGGCTCATATCGCCTTCTGCATTTGTTTGCACTTCCTTGTAGAATCCCCATTTATCGGTTCCAAAATCGGGTCGCCAACTGGCCGAAACCCTTGGCCGCATCACGTGTTGTACTCCCCGAAGCCTCCCTTTGGTAAATAGCTTCGTTCCTGTAAGGGTTGTCCGCAAAGTGAGACTCGTATTAAAGTCCCGACCAGCGGTAAATCCGTTTTCCTCCGTTTCAAGAAGCTGACCATTAATGGTGTCAACCACAAAACCACCTTCTGTATCGTAAATAGTATCGTAAAGCACCGTCGGATCCCATTCCTTTTGTGTTGACCTCAAATACCAATATTCATTGTAGGTTGCTGCCGGAGTCACCGTGATGTACTTCAAAACATTGAAACTCATATTAACCGGTACCGAATGCACCACGCCATTCTTCATTTCACTCCAAATCTCATTCGTAAATACCAATGAATCGGGTAATGTAACTCGGTTTCGCAATCTCGAGTTGTAACTCACCCCAATTTTCTCGTACCAACGCTCCTTACCAATTCTAGTTTTTCGTTTGAACGGATTTTGCTTGGTCATTGAAAAAGTCAACTCCGGTAAAGTCAAAACTACATTTTTAGAAACCGTATTCTGACTATGACTCGCATTCAGGTTCATACTGAATGGCGTGCCCTTGAATCGGCGACTAAAGTTAATCGAAGAGGAAAAATCGTTTCTCAGATAGTTTTCATCCGTAGTTACAAAGTTCTGATTGTAGGTGGTAGTTCCTGCATTCACCGAAGCAGTAAATGTCGAGTTGGGTATCGATTTAGGATCTTGGGTATGCGTCCAATTCACGAAGAAATCACGCGTCAAACGAAAATCATCTTGAAAAGTAAAGCCGTCTCGGCGAGTACCGTACCTCAAATTCAGTCGACCATTGTAACGGTATCTTTTCTTGTATTGAGACGCCACATTTAATCCCCAACTACCTCTACTAAAATAATCACCACGAACGGCAAGATCTACGTATTCAGAAATTCCCAAATAAATACCACCTCCTCGCAGGTAAAATCCCAAATTGGGCGACTGTCCATAAGTTGGTAAAATGATGCCCGATTGTCTTCCTGGAGAAATGGGAAAAATTCCAAATGGTAGATACAAAGGCGTCGGAACATTTCCCACGTATAAATTCGCTGGTCCCGTTACAATCACTTTCTTAGGAACCACCTTTACCTTCTTTGCTTGAATTCGGAAATGCGGATGCTCATGGTTACAGGTGGTGTAAAAAGCATTCGAACCAAACATCTCGTCAAACTCATTCTTTTTAACGGCTTCCGATCTCAGATAACCATCGCCTTCTTTCGTGATCAACTGTGAGATTCGACCCTTCTCCGTTTCAAAGTTGTACCTCAAAGTGTCAGAGAAAAACTCATCGTCCTTTTCGCGAAAAATCGGCCGTTGAGATACCTCTCCCAAGGAATCCAATGTCGGCATCGCGATGACCTCCTGATTGGCATATTCAAAAATGATGATGCCCGCATCCAAGCTCATCTCCTTTTGCTCAATGTGCGCATTCCCATACAAGTAAATCCGCTCATTTATGATGTCATAAAAAATAGAGTCGCTGGCATTGTACTTTACTTCGTCCTTCAACTCACCTTCGTCCATCGGAATGTCTAGCTCTACTCTTTCGACAGTAGTGGAATCGCTCAAAGGCAAAGAATCATTTGCTGCTTGGCTTAAGCTATCATCCGAAAAAACACTCAAAGTATCACGCAAAGCGTCCATCCGACCAGTTTCTACCTCTTCCTGACCATTCAGAAGGCCAAAAAAGAGAACAAACGAGCAGACTAAAGTCAGTATGCGGTCGGTTTTTTGTATGCTAAAAAGTGAACTCAAAAGGTTTAAATGCTGTTTTGTGCTATTGTGAGTAAATTTGGGACTAACTATTATTTGATATTGACTGACAAAGTGAGGAAGAGATTACTATTCATTACGATGCTGACTACTTTTTGTGCAGCCACACTACTACTTATTGGTTTTGGAACTGCGATTGCAAAACCGCCGTCCAAAATTAAGAAAGTTGTCATTGACGCAGGCCATGGAGGCAAAGATCCTGGCTGCTCAGGCAAACATTCCAAAGAAAAATTCATCACATTAGAAGTTGCGCTCAAAGTTGGTGCATATATCGCGGACAATATGCCTGATGTTGAGGTCATATACACCCGAAAGTCCGACAAGTTCGTCACTTTAAACGAGAGAGCCGCCATCGCTAACCGGAATGATGCCGATGTTTTTATTTCTATTCACTGTAACGCTCAAAGCGGCAGTGGGGTTGCCCATGGAACCGAGACTTATGTGATGGGTTTGCATCGTTCGAATGAAAATCTGAACGTAGCTAAGCGAGAGAACTCGGTGATCATGATGGAGGATAACTATCTGGAAGCTTACGACGGATTTGATCCGAATGCTCCAGAAACGCATATTGTTTTCAATCTATATACTGAATCGAATCTGAAAGAGAGTACGCATTTAGCGAAGCTTATTGAAGACGAATTTAGCACCCGAGCTGGCCGAAAGAGTCGCGGAGTGAAACAGGCAGGACTCGTTGTACTTTACAAAAGTGCCATGCCCGCCGTATTGGTAGAGACTGGCTTCTTGAGTAATAAATCAGAAGAGGCGTTCTTGAGGGATCAAGAAGGCCAGAGTTACATAGCTTCTGCCATCTATCGCGCCTTTCGTCAATATACAGAGGAAGTTGAAAGTGAAGGTGTTGGCCCTTTGTATCAGCCACCTGTCACCACTAAGACTGGACCAATTCCCGGTAATGGCACGTTTGGTGGCATTTCAGGGAATGCAAAATCTGGTGGTGCTGGTGCTTCCAAAAAAGTCGAAACAGTGAAAGCACCAAAGCCCGACCCAGCCTACGGTACGGGTTTGAAATATCGCGTTCAATTATATGACTCCGACAATGTGGTTGACCTCGGTAAAGCTGACATCAAAGCAGTCGGGACCTTCGAAATTGATTTCTTAGATGGTGGTAAAAAATGCTATCTAGTGAATGAAGAATTTGAGCAACGCTCCCGGGCTGAGGAAAAACTCAAGCAAATGAAAAAGGCTGGTTTTCCCAAAGCGCGCATCATTCAGTACCAGGATGGCAATCGCCTTTCCAAATAGTAACAAGTCAAGAGCTTTCCCCTATTTTGCTTAGATCAATAGCGATTTCAAATCATATCGTATTTTTAGCCTCTAAATCAAGCCTGTGAACATTTCCAACGAGGTCAAAGTCGGTATACTTACTATCATTGCTGCTGTGATTCTTTACTTTGGTTTTAACTTTTTGAAAGGAAAAAACCTACTGAGTAAAGACAACTATTACGTGGTAGTCTACGATAGAGTTGAAGGACTAACGCCAGGTAATCTTGTGATGCTAAATGGCTTGCAGGTTGGAATGGTGGAAAGCGCTGTGCACGATGGGAAAGCCACCAATAAGGTGGTTGCAAACCTTTCGGTGATGGCTAGAATTGCCATTCCCAAAGAGACCATTTTTCAAATTACGGCTGCGGACTTATTGGGTGAAATGCAAATAGAACTGGTCATACCATACGTCAGAGCGGGAGAATCTGTGGCTTTGGCTCAAAGTGGTGACACACTCCAAGGAAACTTGGAGGTGGGCATGATGGATATGGTGCAAAACGAGTTACTTCCTGTCAAAGACAAGGTACAAGAATTGGTAACTTCTGTTGATACGTTGGTTGGCATTGTCAATGAACTGGTTAGCAGTAATCGCGTTCAAAAAATACTGAAAGAAACGGAAGAAACTGTCGGGAATCTCAAAAATGCTTCGGGACAGGTAGCCAGTCTCATCTATCAGCAAAAGAAAGTTTTGAATGACGTTTTGAACAATACCAAGGTCATTACCGATAATCTCGTTTCTAGCCAAGATCAAATCAAAAACATCCTGTCTAATGTGGAAGTCGCCAGTGCCAAGTTGAATGAGATTCCTCTGGCAGAAACCGCAGAGATGGCGCAAGATGCCATTCTGCAAGCCAAAAGTGCGATGGCTGAAGCACAACGATTGCTAGCCAAAGTGGATACCACTTCTGGTACGATCGGTATGTTGCTGAACGACAATCGACTGTACGAAAATATGAACGCGACGGCTGCTGATCTTGATCAGTTATTGATTGACATGCGTGAAAATCCAAAAAGCTATGTGCACTTCTCTCTTTTCGGTCGCAAAGACAAGCGCAACAAGGATAAGAAAAAGAATAAAGAAGACTAGCCACAAGGCAACTACTGCAGCTACTGCACGTCTTACATAAGTATAATTTACAGTCTTCTTGTTTTACAGCAAACTATGCCCTTTCAGAAAGTCATTTCTCTGCCCTTACTCTTACTAGCATTGCTCTTTGCACTTCCGCTAATGGGTCAAGAAGAAGCTGAAAAGATAGACTCCACCATCATTGAAATCGTTTCTACGCAATCCTTAAAAGGTATTGACACACTTGGCTTGAAAATCCTATCGGGCAATGTCGTTCTAATTCAAGGCAACAGCACCTTTCATTGCGATTCCGCCTACCTCTATGAGGGACGAAATGACATGAAAGCTTATGGCAATGTTTTGATTGAGCAGGGCGATTCTGTGGAAATTGAAGCCAACTTTTTGGACTACAACGGTACTACCCGAAAAGCTACTTTGGTTGACAAAGTTCTTTTGACTGATAATGTTACCATCATTACAGCTGATTCAATGGATTATTGGATGGACACTAAGCGTGCTTTGATAAAAAGTGAAGTCTTTATCACCGATCAGAAAGTAGAAGTTTGGGCCGATTCGGTAGATTACTATTCGCAGCAAAAGAAAGCTTACCTCACCGGTAACACGAAACTCACCGATGGAGGCATGGAAATCATAGCCGACGAAATGGACTATGATTTCAATTCAGAAAATGGATACTATCGTGGCAATGGAAACGTAACCAACAAGAACACGATTTTGAAGAGTGAAGATGGTTTCTATGATGCAAAAACCAAAGACGTTCGTTTTACCAATTCAGTTTCTGTGGATGATCCGGAATACCAACTCGATACCGACACCTTGCTCTACAACACAACCACTGAGCTGGCGACCTTCAACGGTGAAAGTCGGATTGTCAATCAAGGAAACATCATCAACTCGAAAGGTGGATCTTACGACAAAGCGAGCAATCGCATTGTCCTGGATAAATCGCCGGTGCTCTCCAATCCACCGCAATCCCTGAGCGCTGACAGCCTCTACTTCGACAAAACAACTGGGATCGGTTATGCCACTGGAAACGTTTTCTGGACGGACAGTTCGGAAGAGGTGACCATCACAGGTAAATACATGGAGTATTTCGAGGAGACCCAATATGTTTTATCAACAGACAGTGTTTTGATGCAGCAAATAATTGACGGAGATACTTTGTTTCTTTCGGCTGACACCATTGTTTCTATGCGAGGTGATTCTGCCAAGTATTTTCGAGCGTACCAAAATGTGCGTGTTTTTAAAAGCGACTTTCAAGCGGTTTGCGATTCATTGAATTACAACTTTGCGGATTCCAGTTTTCACTTTTTTCAAGATCCTATTTTGTGGAGCGACAACTCCCAATTAACAGGCGACACTATTTTACTCACCACTCATAACAGTAAGCCCAAAAACATCTACCTATATCCCAATGGGGTTGTCGGCCAAATGGGCTACCCTCAAATTTATGATCAACTTCGTGGCGATACCATTGTGGGAAGTTTCGTGGAAAGTGAGTTGGTAAAAATCGACGTAAAAGGAGCAGCTGAGAGCATTTACTATGCACAAAACGAACGCGATCAATATTACGGCATCAACGAATCTAAAGGTAATCGCATGGTCATTCTTTTGGAAAACCGAGAGGTGCAGATGATCAAGATGTACGAAGATCCTATGGCTACCTTCCACCCCATCAAGAAAGTGGATCCTTTGGGCTTTAAAGTAAAGGGTTTCCGTTGGCGGGTAAACGAACGCCCACTCACATCCAATGAACTTCGCACTCCATGGAAGAGACCTAGTGGCCCGGCTGTGCCCGTTGAGCCAGGCGCAACTAGCGAGGAGCCTGTTGAAGCTCCTACTACTCCAAAACCACCCGTCGATCGACCAAGTGGAGAACTCGAACCTAGCACCAAAGATGCTACTGAGCGAAAAGGCACGAAAGACCCAAGTCAACGCGGCGGCTCGAAAGAACCCTGAGTTCAATCGGCAATCGGCAATCGGCAATCGGCAATCGGCAATCGGCAATCGGCAATCGGCAATTAATCTGTAATATCTTCAATTCTGACCGCAGCGCGGTCACTGTAGGTTAGCGCATTTCATCCAAGAATTTATTCGACCTCAGAGAGGTCGCTCTTTCGGTGGTTAGTGCCGTTCCTCAGAAGCTCGGTTTGGGCGGTTGTGCTTTCCTACAAAGTATCGCTCCTTATGGAGCTAATCGGCCATCGGCAATCGACAATCAGCAATCGACAATCAGCAATCTATATTGAGCGCGAAAATTTGGAGTTGATAGAAAAACGATTTAGCCCACGGTCTGTAGCTGGAGCTTGGCTCCGGCGGTACCGATACCCAAGGACCTGTGGTCCGACTTGGTTAAATCGATAACCACCAACTTCCATCAAGCACAGCATTGTCCAAAGGTTTTCGAAGCAAACTCAGTGAGTAGCTTACTTCCATGTTGGTAAGCAATGGATGATCAACGAGCTCTTAATCATAGTACATCATCTAATCACAATAATCACAGTTCAGATTGCTTTGGCTCCGGCGGTACCGATACCCAAGGACCTGTGGTCCGACTTGGTTAAATCGATAACCACCAACTTTCATCAAGCACAGCATTGTCCAAAGGTTTTCGAAGCAAACTCAGTGAGTAGCTTACTCCCATCTTTTTTAGGAAACAGTGGATGTGTGGCGTAGCAAAGCTGTACCATCATTGGCACTGCATAATCCACGATTGTCACTAAAAGAATAGCTTATCGAGAAATTCATGGAATTTAGAAGCTCCCAGTCCCAACGGGCCAGATTTATTAGCGATGGGTGCTAACCCATCGTAGCCCGATTGGACAAGCTTGACCCATAGAAGGCTGGATTATCCCAATAAATATTGCTGCATTTATTTCCGAGTATTAGCTCTAGCTGCATAAATTCGACGGTCTCTAACTGGAACTTGGCAAGCTGTAATAATCTCCCCTCTCCCGCGATTTTACATTTATTTATCTCTTCGTCTTGGCTCTACTTCCGTGTTTCCAGTACTAATGCTTCTGCTAATTACGTTTGTGCCAACAAAGTCCCAACTCAAACCGCTCATGAACAGAATAGTGCTCCTAATAACATTGATTTTCATAACGTGGCAAAGCAATGCCGGTGAATTGAACACAGGGAACGAACAATCACAAGAAGCTAAATTCAAGGTAAAGTGCTCCTCCACTCCTCCGCCCGTCGTTTATAAGCGCTCAAAAATTCTGCCGCTTGGTGTGAAGAACATCAAATTTCACATCTTGACAACAAACCAGGAATTCAGAGACCACTTCAGAAAATACCTGAAAATCGTTGAATATCACTTGAACGGACAATTGACGTTTTCCGAAACCCGAAAAGAAAAGTCGGCGAATTGGCTGATCAAATGGGACGAAGAAGGTTCAGGCGCTAGTTCCTATGTTGGCATTGATGCTTATATCGACTTGAAGCGACATAAAATGACCCCTGAAAAAGGGTACTCCATGCGCTTTGGCAGCATCGACGAGGGGCGCGGACGAATGGTTATTCATGAAGTGCTTCACGGACTGGGAGCAAAACATACGCACAGCGTCACATTTGACTGGCTGGACACCGATAAAAACGCCCTACTCGATTTGTCCTTATACGGCACCAACGGATTTGATGTACACTCGATTATGGGCTACTGTCAAAAGTGTACAGAAATCGAAAACGAGGCTGTCTGTGATGTTCGGCAAGGCATCTTATCTGCTGGAGATATTCACTTTCTGCGCAATTACGACGTGGTTCGAGCCATGGAACAAAATCAAATAAATGGAATTGAGTTTCCGTTGACAGTAGCTGATGAATTGCTGATGAAACAGGTCTCTGCAAAAAAATCACTTGCAGCTTCTTCGTTTAGATACCCAAGCAATCGAGCAATCGATCTTCGTCGCTACAAAGGCCGGAACAGTTGGGGTGGTGAATAACACTAATAAGCACTTCTAGGTGATGCGCTCAATTGTAAACCGTGTTTTACGGACAACTAAATGATAAGAACAAAACATTGGCTATTTGCTCATTATTGCGCTCCCTCTATTTTGCCGTCGATCGGAAGCAGCTAGTTGTGCAAAATCATCATCAGTACAAAATCTCTGATTTCTTCCACCCTTGGGCGACGGCGAAGAAGACTGAGCTAGTTTGAGCTAGTTGAGCTCTTTCTCTTTCAGTTTCTTCAACTCCCAACGGAGGTCAAGAATTTCTGACTGCTGTTCTTTCATCAACTCCATTACCTTATCTACAGACTTATCTGGCTTAGGGATTTCCTTGCTAATGAAAGCCTTTACTTCCCAAGCTTCCTGAAGGTCTTCCACTGGAATTTCAAACATAGGATAAAGTGGGTTGTCGGAATGACAAGTCAATTTTTCGGAATGGCCGATGTCATTCATGACTCGTTTGTAAACCAGCCCATCTTTCGAAATCAGCACGTAGGTATTTCCATCTTTGATTTCTTGCCAATTTTGGATGTACTCGCCAACGACAATGGATCCCGACTCCATCGGTAGCATACTGTCGCCTTCGATCTCAAAGGCACGATAAGTACCATTGGGAAGAAAGGGTAAATGAAACTTGGGCAACTCCTTGATGAAATCGGTATCTGCAAAACCGGCCAAATAACTCGCAGCGGCCTTAGCAGGAACCATCTCAATGTTCTCTCGGTCTTTTTGATCCACCGTAATACTCAAAACTCGCAAGCCATTCTCTGAACTCTTTCGAGTGTATGGCACTTGATCATCGTTGGCTTGTGCCATTCCGGAAGACAAATCATCCAAACTCTTTCCTGTAAGCTCTTCTCGAATCAAACTTTCTAGCGGGGTCTTAAAGTAATCCGACAAACTCAACAATACTTCATACTTCGGCTTTGCCCTGCCCTCTTCATAAGCTCCCAAAGTGGCGCGCTTTATCCCGAGCTCTTCGGCAAAGGCTGATTGAGTCAAGCCTATCAAGCCTCTCAAATATTTTATATTGCTATTGATTAAGTCCATTGGTCGTAGCTTTGTGCTGTCGTGCTACAAATATACTAATATTTTTAGTCGTCGCCATTCAACTTCTCACTTTCTTAGTAAAATCTGATGAGTATTGCCCTTCAAATCGTTTCTTTCGATGTACCCTTTCCGGCCGATTATGGAGGTGTAATCGATGTATTTTACAAGCTAAAATCCCTAGCCAATGCTGGAGTAAAAATTCACCTGCATTGCTTTACCAAAGGGAGGAAGAAGCAATCCATCCTCTCGGATTTGTGTGAAAAAGTGTACTACTATCAAAGGCGAAATCCGCTCTTGAGTTTGGGCAATTCCAAGCCACATATTGTTGCTTCAAGAAAAAATCGAGATTTGCTTAATAATTTAAGTAATTACGATATTCCTATCCTTTTTGAAGGCTTGCACTCTTGTTACTATCTAGATCGAGAAGAACTCGCAGGACACTTCAAAATGGTGCGCATGCACAATGTCGAATGGCAATATTATGAAGGCTTGGCCAAGCAGTCGGAAGGCTTGAAAAAGATCTACTTTGAAACGGAAGCAGGTCGTTTGAAGAATTTCGAGCAGGAAATCGGTGCAGCGAATTTGATTCTGGGAATCACCGAAAAAGACAGAGATTACTACCGTCAGTTTTACGATCAAGTAGAATGGCTGCCTTGCTTTCACCCTTCAGAAAAATTAGAAATGCTACCAGGGCTAGGCCAGTATCTACTGTATCACGGCAATCTTTCTGTACCAGAAAACGAACAGGCTGCAAAGGCGATTTGTAAAAAAATCGCACCTGAAAGCCCCATTCCAGTGGTGATTGCCGGCAAAGATCCTTCCTCCACTTTGGTTGCATTGGCAGAAGCTCGAGGTGTGAAGATCGTCCCCAACCCATCGGACGAAGAATTGACGAAATTGATGAAAGAGGCGCAGATGCATTTACTCTGGACCGAGCAAGATACGGGCATCAAACTAAAGCTCATAAACGCACTCTGTACGGGCCGACATGTATTGGCCAATGAGGCAATGACAGCTGGAACGAAGTTAAGCATACTTACACATCAAGTTAATTCTGTAAGTGAATGCTTAATCAAAATTAAAGAGCTGAAGGATGTAGATTTGAGCGCTGATGCCATCGAGATTCGCCGAACGATCCTCAATCAACATTACCTGAATACTAAAAATGCGCAAGGCTTGATCAAATTGATACAGCAAGGTGCTTAGGGATGGCCAAAAAGAAATGACCTGCCCTGTCAGACTACTTTCCAGACTATCTATACATTTGACAAATGCAGCTTTCAGAGTGTGAGGGGCTGTAAATTAATCGTTGATTGCCAGGATTTCGAATGGATGCATGAGCTTCCAATGGGAAAGTTTGCGTTCAGTTAAGAAATGCTGAATTTGCATGTAAACGTTTGAACGAGCACTCACGATGATGTGGTCTCGAAGGTTGTCATGGAGTTCAAACCACTCTTCCAGTTGCGTAGCAATTAATCCCGCCAATCGTTGGGGCGCAGAAAAGTCAAGTAATTGGAATGGCCCTGGGTCTTTTTCCCACCTCACCACAGCATTGGGAATGTTTCGTAATAGCTCGAAATGAGCCAATCGAATTCTCTCCAAATGCCCATCGCTGGAGGGAGCATCTATGTAGAGCAACTTGCCCTTGAAAGTGGATGGAATGTGGGTAATGCCCAACTGGTTAACCAAGAAATCGGCAACATCGAAAAATCGACTGGAGACCTTGTCATACATGTTCTTTCGAATACTGCCTTGGAAAAATTGCTCAGCCATGCCCGTAACATAGTGCGTGCAATCGCTGCAAGCCGAAACAATTGCTTGCTTGTTTCTGAAGTCATCTAAGAGCTTTTCGGTCACCTCAGAAGCTTCTTTCAATTTGCCATTCTCACAAGCAAAACGACCACAGCAAGTTTGATCCTTATTGTAACGGACTTTGCAGCCCGCTGCTTCTAATACTTCCAATGCTTTCCATGCCAATTCGGGATAGAATTGGTCGTGAATGCAGGGCACAAATAGATCGATATTCATAAGCTTGGCGGCTTTCAAAACTGACGATGTCAGTTGCCGCAAAGATAACTTGATCACTTTAATATATCACTGCGACTTGCAATTCGTTGATACTATTCTGAAGCCAGTAATTTTTCAATCTTTTTGGTAAGACGACCTGCTACTGGGCTTGTCGTTGGCCAAAAATAATCCACCATTTCTCCTTTTTGATTGAGAAGGTATTTGTGGAAGTTCCATTTTGGTTTGCTGCTGAGCACTTCGTTTTCTCCTTTCTCGCTCAAGAATTGGTAGACCTCATGTGTATCATCTCCTTTCACTACCACCTTCTCTAAGATGGTAAAAGTTACTCCGAAATTCTTCTGACAAAAATTGGCAATCTCCTTCCCTTCCAGTGGCTCCTGGTCGTTAAAATCGTTGCTCGGGAAGCCCAAAATCTCCAAACCTTCAGGCTGGTAGCGTTTGTAGAGCTGCTCAAGTTTCTCCAGCTGTGGCGTGAGTCCGCATTCACTCGCAGTGTTCACAATCAACAATACCTTGCCCTCGAAATTCTTCAATGGTATAGGATCTCCATATAGATCGTTGACAGTAAATTGGTGGATACTCGGTTTCATTCCGGTTACTTTTAGTGTGGGATGCATGATTGATAAATGTTCAATTTGAACACTTATCAATCATGCATCCCTAATATTCGCAAAATCTTTCAAGCAGTCAATAAACGAATGCCCTATTTTGTTCATCATACATCGTAAAGATGCGGACATTTTGATTCGCAGCCTAAAACTAGATTTGCAGCATGAAGAAATTATTGATCACCCTTCTATTCTCCTTTGCCGTCATGGCTTCTGTGGGCCATTTAAACGCCCAAGATGTTAAGAACAGCAGCTACGAATTGATGCTGCGCGGCCTGCTCTCTCACACAGTGGAAGAAGTTGAGCCAGAGGAAGTTGCTGAAATGGATGATGTGGTTTTACTCGATTCTCGGGAGTTGGATGAATACGAAGTGAGCCACATTGAAGATGCAGATTACGTTGGTTATGACGAGTTTGATCCTTCTTTTGTAGACGATATTCCGCGAGATCAAAAAATCGTGGTCTACTGCTCCGTGGGCTACCGAAGTGAAAAAATCACCGAAAAGTTGCTACAAATGGGCTTTACCGATGTTGCCAACATGTACGGTGGCATTTTCGAATGGGTCAACATGGGCTACTCCGTAGTTGACATGGACGGCAATGAGACCGATTCGGTTCATGCTTACGACCGTATTTGGGGCGTTTGGCTGGATAGCGACGCGAAGGTTTACGATTAGGATTTACAATAGCCCTGAATTCCCACGGCGGGCGGATGCGATCCGCCCCTGGGTGCGGATGCGATCCACACAGGGTTGCAGTTTTCGACGGCGGGCGGATGCGATCCGCCCCTACATGAATTATTTACAACACAACTAGGCTGCGATTCGTCGCAAG
>Ga0114956_1001696_pt1 | contig 17403 bp, 19 predicted proteins | sample MaitaG_FD_87304 | JGI IMG/M metagenome (GOLD analysis project Ga0114956, IMG submission 87304) | Marine algal microbial communities from Maine, USA - Maine_Asex2 metaG | ecosystem: Host-associated > Algae > Red algae > Unclassified | place: Maine, USA | collected 2015-01-05 | reverse complement strand
ATCTATATTGTCTTTTGCAAATTGATGACTTGGCTTTATTCGCAAGGTTTTTTCATAGTAGTAGATGGCTTTGCCAATTGAACCATTCTTATAATGTGCGTTACCTAAATTAAAATATAAGTTGGCCGAAACTTTATCATTGCCTTCTAGCTCTCCCCAATACCCAATAGCAGCATCATAAGCTTTTGATTGGTAACTCTCCATGGCAAGGTCATGCATTTGAACAACTTCAGATGCTTCAGTATTTGGTATTAACAAAAATAAAAATGCCAAGATCATCATTGCTTCAATTGATTTTCTACTGAGGTAATAAATTCAACTGCATTGGTAAAGGTTGCGTCCATGTCGCCATCAGTTGGGGGTGCATAAAGCGCAATATCACATGTGTCAATTAATTTAATAAGCTTGGCAGATGTTTCTGTGTTGATATTGTTTTGAGTAAGTGTTGCTGCAATTTGTTCTCTGGATTGTTCGCTGGTTGGCAGGTTGAACTTATCGGTTAAATAGTGTAATACAGCCCTAATGGTTTCATTGTAAAAGCCAGTTCTATCGCCCCTTTCTTTTAGTTGATTGGCAATTTCTAATTTTTTAAGCGCAACCAAATTGGCTTTGTCTTTTTTAATTATGTGTGCATTTTCATTGAGCCGGTTTTCCTTAACTCTTTTAAATAACAGAAACCCTAAAAGTACAATTGGCAGGGCTGTTACGGCAAAGAATGGAACACTGCCAAAAAACGCTTTGTTGGTTTTCCTTAACGACTTTAAATCATCCATTGGAGGGCGAATGTCATCTCCAAAATATTGGTCTTTGTTAAGATCGCTATTGTAGTCGTCTCCTTCTTCAACAATTACCTTGAAACGCTTAGATTTTTTAATTATATATCTTTCAGTTCTTGGGTCGAAATAGCCAAACTCAAATGGACCTAGGTCATACGTGCCAGGCTCTCTTGGGAACAGATAGTATTCATATACCTTATCTCCTTTTGCACCACCGGAAGCATTTATCTTAGGGTCAAAACTTTCAAAACTTTCAGGCAATTCTATAACAGGATCTTCAATTAGTTTAATGTTTCCACTTCCATTTATTCTATAAGATAGCGTAATGGGCTCGTCTGTATACGTTTTAATTGGGCTTAAATTAATAGCGGTTTGAAACTGGCCAACAGCACCAGTGAAGTTTTTGGGTTTGTTTTGCTCAGGAAGGGGCAATACATTTAAGGAAGTCTGTTCGGTTTCATCTACAACCTTATAGTTCTTGGTTCTAACACTCCTATACCAATTGGTTCCATTTTTAGTTGCAGGGTTTGGTTGAGTTCTAATTTGGGCAATCATTTCTACTTGCATTGGTTCAATGATTAACTCGCCAGATCTTTGCGGAAAAACACTAGTTGTCCTTAATGTAGCAACGGTATATAATTTTCCGTTTAACGAATCTTTCTTTTGTGGAAAGCTACGATATTGAGCGCCTTTTTCAACCCAAAACCCCGTATAGCTAGGTTCTTGAGTAATGTTTAAACTGCTTACTTTTTGATTGGTGTATAGCTTGTAAACAATTACCACTTGCTCACCAACATAAGGTGCGGTATCACTAAGTTCTGCAATTATAAAAACGTTGTCTTTAACGTATTGCTTCATTGCGTCTTGATCTGTTGGGTCGGGCATTTCCTCTTCACCTTTATCCTTAGTTCCTTTTTTGGCATTTCCTTTACTAACAGGTTTTTTAGTAGATTTTTTGGAAGAAACAAGAATGTTAATGGGCTTTGTAGAAAGTTTTCTGCCAGAAGCAACAATGGTTGCTTGCCCTAATTGGAGCTTACCAGCTTTGGTTGCTTTCACATTGTAAGCATAGCTTAAAGTAGAGCTTCTTTTGCCATTTGCTTTTTGGTTTATAGAAGAGCGGTGTGGACCAGAGAGATATGTAAGGTTAGCAAATTGAGGGGGTTTAAATTTGCTGCCAGAGGCGTTTTTCAAAATAAATTTTACTTGAAAAGGTTGATTTACAGCTACTTTTTTTGGCGCTGATGCTTGGAAACTTACCTGTGCTTTACCAACTGTGCCAATTGCAATTATTGCAAATAATATTGCTAAAATTCGAAACATCAGTTACCAGTCTTTATCTGATTTTACCTTGTTGCCTTTGGCCTTGGCACGCATTACTTTTTGCTGCACTTTTAATTCTTGATTTTCTAGTGCTTTGAGCATTCTTAGCGCTTCTTCTCGGCTCATTTTTTGCATTTCTACTTTCTGCTCTTTCATTTCGCCATCTTCAGGTGGCTTTTGTTCACCTTCTTCTCCAGGTTTTGGCTCCTCTCCTTCTTTTTCTTCTTCTTTGTCTCCTTCACCTTCTCCCTTTTCTCCTTCCTCCTTCTTCTCTTCACTATCTTTTTCTTCTTCTCCTTCTTGGTTTTTTGGCTCCTCTTTTTCCTCTCCGTCTTTTTCTTTTTCCTCTTCTTTCTTTTCTTGTTCTTCTTGTTCTTCTTGATTTTCGTTCTCTTCACCTTCTTCTCCCTCTTCTTCTTCCTGTTTTTCTTGTTCTTGCTGCTCCTGTTGCTGTTTCATGGCTAAAGCATACGACAAGTTGTATTTGGCATCATAGTCTTTAGGGTTATGCTTTAACGAGTTTTTATAGGCTTCAATGCTTTCCTCTAACTGATTGCTTTTTAGCATTGCATTGCCCATATTAAAGTAGCTTTTGGCAATGTCTTCATCATTATCCATATTGCTAATGGCATTGTTAAACTCGGCACTTGCTCCTTCAAAATTATCTTGCTTATACATAGCCCCTCCCAAGTTAAAATTGCCAATGGCGTTGTTAGGGTTTTCAGCAACTGCTTCTTGGTACTTTTCTTCTGCAGTGGCGTAATTGGTTTTTTCATATTCGGCATTGCCTTTACGCAATAGCTTTTTATCAGCTTTTTGCGCAGTGCTGCTTACTGCTAAGCAGGTAGCAAGTGTAATTAATATGATTTTTATAATGTGTGGCATATCAAATATGTTGTATCAAAAATAATTCCATTTGAAGTTATATGGTGTTAAACTTTGGAAATGGCGCTGCTTCCAAACAGTTTACCAAAAAATTTGCTTCTGCGCTCGTAAAGTAAAAACTCAATTAACAGCAAAAGCAAGGCAATTCCTAATGGTATTTGAAACCAATCTTCATAATCAGTATATATTCTTTCTTCAAATTCTTGTTTTTCTATTTGTGCTAGTTGGCCAATCAAAGCTCTTACTTCAGAGTTGTTTTTACTCATTCGATAATAGTTTCCACCTCCTTTGTCTGCAATTTTTTTAAGCATTCCTTCATTTAATCGGCTCATAATAACTTTACCCTGCGCATCTCTTTTGTAAATGCTGCTGCCACTTACTTTGCTTGCGGGTATTGGAGCACCTTGGTCTGACCCTACACCAATGGTAAAAATTGCAATTCCATTGTCTTTGGCTTTTTTAGCCATGTCTTCAGCTTCACTATCATGGTCTTCACCATCAGAAATTATAATAAGTGCTTGGTGCTTCTTATTCTTCTCGTCATGCGACTCCATTGCCAGTTCAATGGCAGCGCCAATAGCAGTTCCTTGGGTTGGAATAACATCTGGGTTAAGGCTATTCATAAACAACTTAGTTGCACCGTAATCTATGGTTAGGGGAACTTGTAAATAGGCGTTGCCGGCAAACACAATTATTCCTATTCTATCATTTTCGAGCCGATCAATTAGCGTGGAAACAGTTTGTTTCGTTTTTTCTAATCGGCTAGGCTTTATGTCTTCCGCCAACATGCTTTTTGAAACATCAATGGCAATAAAAACATCTACTCCTCTGCGCTTTACTTTTTCGGTTTTGGTACCAAACTGGGGATTTGCCAATGCTACAACTAAAAAGAAAACGCTAAGCATCAACAACCCAAATTTTACATATCTTTTAAATATTGGCAAGCCAGGAGTAAGCTTGGCCAAAGTTTCTTTGCCCCCTAATTTTTTAATATTTCTGTTACGCCACCAAACGCCAATTATAAAAAGGAGAATAAATACCGGAATTACCAGTAAGTACCAAAAAAATTGAGGGTTCTCGTATCTAAACATTATGGCGCGGGTCTAAGTATTACGTATCTCAAAAACAATTCTAGTCCAAAAAGTAGCAGTCCAATTCTCGCAAAAACATGAAAGCGTTCAACAAATCGTTTAATGGTAGTTACTTCAATTTTAGTTTTTTCTAACTTGTCAATTTCTTCCCAAATTTTGCCCAATTTTTCGGTGTTGGTAGCCCTAAAATATCTTCCATCAGTTTTTTCGGCAATGGCTTTTAATAGGTCTTCATCAATTTTAACTTCCATGTTTTGATATCTCACGGAACCAAATATTGTTTTAGAGGGATAGGGTGCATAACCTCTTGTACCAACACCAATGGTATATGCTTTGATGCCAAATTCTGCTGCGGCTTCTGCAGCTGTTAAAGGGTCTATATTGCCAGCATTGTTTTCGCCATCAGTTAAAAGAATGATTACCTTGCTTTTGGCTTTGCTGTCTTTTAAACGAGCTACAGCATTTGCCACACCCATTCCAATTGCGGTGCCATCCATTAGAACACCACTTTTCACTTCATCAAATAGTTTAAGTATTACATCATGATCAGTAGTTATTGGGCATTGCGTAAAGCTTTCGCCACTAAACACTACCAAACCAACACGGTCGGTAGTTCGGCCTTCAATAAACTGCTTGGCCACATTTTTAGCAGCTTCAATTCGGTTTGGTTTCAAATCTTCAGCCAACATGCTGGTTGACACATCAATGGCAATAACAATATCAATGCCCTCAGCATTAATTTTTTCTTCTTTAAGTGCATTTTGTGGGCGAGCTAAAGCAATAATGATAAAGGCAATGGCTAACATTCTTAAAAGAAAAAGTAACGGCATTAAATAACTCCTAAACCCTCTATTTTTACCAAATGGTGCTAATGAAGGCATCATCATTGCAACATTTCGCTTACGGTATTTTGCCCAATACCAAAATGCTGCAAATGGTATAAGCAGTAGCAAATAGAAGTATGCCGGATTTGAAAAAATTATGTCTTTCACGATTCGCCCCCTTCAATTTCAGTTAAACCATCTGCACTTTCTTGCATTACTATTTCTTTGGTTTCATTAACAAAGCTTTCCGCTTCTGTTAGTGTTAAACCATGCTGATCATCATTAGGTTTAGCCTTTGCAAACTTTACTAAATCGCACATTTGCAAAGTTTTTTCTAAAGATGATTTGTTTTCGTTTTGATAAGCTTTGTGAGTAAATCCCTCAATAATTTCGGCAGTTGTTTTTTCAAGCGTATTTTGTTCAAACCTTTGTTCGATATAGCTTTTTAATATTTCACTTATTTCGCTATAGTAGGCCTTTATCTCTCCTTGTTGCCAAAGCTTTTTCATTTTAAGTTGCTCAAACTGTTCGTTAGCTACAACGTGGGCAGGTAAAATAATTTTTGGAGGAGGTGGTGTGTTTTCCTTTTTGTCTTTTAATTTTTTTACTAGATAAAACAATAAGCCGATTAACAGCAAGCCACCTGCACAACCTAAAATTAAGGGCAAATAATCTCTTAGAGTTAGCGGTACTTCAATGGGCGCTTTTATTGGCATTATGTCTATGCTTGTATCAATTTGCAAACCCATTACTTCAATATTAATAGGCTTAGTTTTTCGAATACTTTTTTTCTCGTCTTTTTTAACGGTTATGTATATAATGGGGAATTGGAATTGCCCGGGCTCATATTTACTAAAAGTATATTCCTTAACAAGCACCTTTTGTTTGTTAATGGTTACTTCTTTAGCTTCCTCTACTTTTATAAAATCAAAATCTTTAAATGATTCAGGAGTTGGCCAATTTACTTCTTCAGCAGTAGCATTGTAAACCTCTAGTTTATAGGTAATCCAATCACCTATGTCATATGCGCTAGTATCTGTGGAATTAAGAATAACCACAGGGTCGGCATGCAAATAGCCGCTGAATAGTATTAAAATAAGCAATAAGAATTTACCTCTAATCACTTTCGTTTCCCCCTATTTTTAAAGAATCCTAATAATGATTTTATGTAATCTTCATCAGTTCTAACTGAAATAATATCGGAACCGCTTTTCAAAAATGCGTTTTTGAAATACTGGTGATTGGTATCGTACCATTCATTGTATTTTTTTCTTACACTTGCACTTGAGGTATCTACCCAAATAGCTTCAGATCCTTCAGCGTCAAAAACCCTAGTTAGCCCAATGTTTTGCAGTTCGCTTTCGAACTTATCATAAACTTTAAGGCCAATTATATCGTGTCTCCTTGCAGCAATTTTTAAAGCATCACTATACTTATCATCAATAAAATCGGATATACAGAAAACAATACTTCTTTTTTTATTAACGCTGCTCATAAAGCTTAAGGCTTCTGCAATGTTGGTGCCCGATTCGCTGGGCTCAAAACCTACTAGCTCGCGTATTATTCTAAGTATGTGTTGTTTCCCCTTTTTTGGTGGAATATAAAGCTCAACTTTATTGCTAAACATTATTATGCCAACCTTATCATCATTATGTATAGCTGAAAAAGATAAAATGGCCGAAATTTCGGTGATTATATCGTTTTTCATGTCCTTGTTAGTGCCAAAGAAAGCTGATTTGCTCACATCAATCATAAGCATAACAATTAACTCACGATCTTCTTCAAAAACCTTAACATAAGGACTGTTAAAGCGGGCAGTAACATTCCAATCAATAGTTCTTATTTCGTCTCCGAACTGGTATTCTCTTACTTCACTAAAAGACATACCTCTGCCCTTAAACACACTATGGTATTCACCAGTAAACAAGTGGTTTGAAATTCCTCTCGCTTTGATTTCAATTTTACGAACTTTTTTAAGCAGCTCTTGGGTGTCCATCTTTAAAATTAAGGTACTTCAACTTTGTTTAAAATTTCGCTAACAATGTTTTCTGAGGTAATGTTTTCAGCCTCAGCTTCATAAGTTATGCCAACTCTATGTCGCATAACATCAGTGCAAATTGCGCGCACGTCTTCAGGTATTACGTAACCTCTGCGCTTAACAAAGGCATGGGCTCTTGACGCTAAGGCAAGATTAATTGTAGCTCTTGGAGAACCACCATAGGAGATTAAGTGCTTCATATCTTCCATGCCATAATTTTCAGGATTACGTGAAGCGAAAACGATATCCAAAATGTAACGTTCAATTTTTTCATCCATATAAATTTCTCTCACAACATCTCTAGCTCTGAGTATCTGCTCGGGCTTAACTATTGGAGTAATCTTAGGAAACTTACCTGAAACATTTAATCGCATAATTTGCTTCTCTTCCTCTTTACTCGGATAAGATATTACCACTTTCATCATAAACCTATCTACTTGGGCTTCAGGTAAAGGGTAAGTTCCCTCTTGCTCAATTGGGTTTTGGGTTGCCAAAACCAAAAACGGCTCTTGTAGTTTAAATGTGTTTTGACCAATAGTTACTTGTCTTTCTTGCATGGCCTCTAACAATGCACTTTGCACTTTTGCGGGAGCACGATTTATCTCATCAGCCAAAACAAAGTTGGCAAATATGGGCCCTTTTTTTACAATAAATTCATTTTTTGGTTGATTGTATATCATGGTACCAACTACATCTGCAGGAAGCAAATCAGGCGTAAATTGAATTCTACTAAACTTAGCTTCAATGGATGATGATAAGGAGTTAATTGCCAAAGTTTTTGCTAAACCAGGCACACCTTCTAGCAAAATATGACCTTGGGCCAATAATGCAATCATTAATCTTTCGAGCATATATTTTTGCCCAATAATCACTTTGCCAATTTCTAAGTTTAGCTTGGTTACAAATTCGCTTTCAAACTGTATTTTTTCATTTAACCTCTGTATGTCGGGTGCGCTGTTTGAAACACTTGGCACATTTGGTTGTGATGGAATTTCCATAGTCTTTTTATAAATTTTATAAGGAATACAAATTTATCAATTGTAGCATCAGCGTTCAACTAATGCTACTATAAAACACTTATTAATCTTCTCGCAATCATTAATAGATGTTAAATTTTGGCTTTTAATTCTTAATGAAATAAAAAAAGGGAGCTAATAGCTCCCTTTTAAATTTGTTCGATTAAGTTTCTTTATTTAGAAAGTGTAAACCAATCCTGCACCTAATACATGGCGGAATTGTGTTGTTGGACCAACTCTTGTAACTACACCATCCTCATCAAACTCAGTAATTGGAATATCATGATCATATCTTAACTCAGTTGTGTAAGTAAGACCTAAGTAGTCAGTTAATGCCCAAGTCCAGAAAGTACTCCAAACAACATCAATGTTCTCTGGCTGATCTAAGTAATTTGAAAACAATGTCAAATCAGTATTGAAATTTAAGTCTTTCATTATGTTTCTATTGTATCTTGCCTTTAATAAAGCTCCTAACTCAAATTTGTTATTGTCCCAAGTAGCAGGATCTGCATTGTATCCAGCTTTAATTTCATTTCCAGCTGCATCAAAAATTTTGTTACCATATCTGCCTTGTCTTGCAATAAAATCATCCCCTATAAAAAATGCACGAGCAGTTAATGGAGAAATGTACAATGAAAAATTGTCGCTTGGCTTATAGTCAAAACCAATTCCTAATGATATAATCGCAGGCGAAAACAAATTAGAAATGTATTGTCTTTGCTCATCACCAGTAGTTGGATTAGGAATTCCTAAATATTGATATCCTTTAGTAAATTGAGTTTCTAAGGTGAACTGAGTAGCAAAGTACCAGTTGTTTTTTAGCTCATAGCCATATTTAGAAGCTAAACCTATTGCATCTAACCCTTTTCTCCAAGGTTGCACACCAGATTTAAATTGACCAAATTCTAGTTTTAATGAATTGTCCCAAGTTTTTCTGCCTTGTTTCCAATTAGCAAAAACAGAAGCCAAAGCGTTTACTGTTGTAGTGTTTTCGCCTCCAGCAGCCCAATTATTGAACCATGATTGTGAACCAGTTATTGAGGCTCCTCCACCAAACTTCCAACCTGCATTGTCTAAAAGTTCTTTTCTTTCAAGTAGAACTGTTAATGCATTATTGGCTGATTTTACGGCAGCTTCTTGTTTTGATATTTCTGCTTTAACCTCTTCCAGGCTATAAGTGTCAAATTGAGCGAATGAAAATCCAAACGTCAAAATGACTCCGATTGATAATAAAAGTATCTTTTTCATTTTATAAATATTTGTTGTTTTATTTTTTTAATAAATCTCTAATTTCTGTAAGCATGTCAACTTCTGACGGTCCTGCTTCTTCTTCTACTTCAGGCGCTTTCATTTTGTTATATCCTTTTACCATTAAAAAGACAACGAACGCAACCAATACGAATACTAAAATTGAATTAAGTAAAGCTCCATAACCCAATGCTACTTCTCCAGTCATCTTGCCGGTCGCATCAAGCGTTCCTTCCGTTATTACATACTTCATGTCTTCTACGCTTCTTCCGCCCATAGCTAAGCCAAGTATTGGCATAATAATATGATCGATAAGCGCTTTTACTATAAGACCAAAGTATGTGGCCATAATAACTGCAACGGCAAAGTCTACAACATTACCTTTTGCAATAAAATCTTTAAATTCTGACATCATTCCCATATAATATTTTTTTTTGTTTAGTTAAATTTCAGTGCCCAAAGTTGTTAAAAATCTGAACATGCATTAAGACGCCCGCTATATTTTTGGTCACACGAGTTACCCACAAAGAATATATACAACGAATAAGTAGAACAAAATCAACAAATTAGGTGTGTAGCAAAAATTAATATAGTACTTTGCATTGCATAATACCTTTTTTTGTATATATCTTTGTATTGTAAATTACCAAAGATGAAAACTATAATCACCATATTAATTCTTACACTACTGTTTGTATTTAGCGCATTAGCTCAAAGAATTGGAAGTCTTGAAATTTTCATTGAAGGTGAAAAAATTGAAAACCTAGAGGTTAATAGTATACAGGTAGAGTTGACAATTGATTTTAATGATGAACCAGTGCTGATCAATGGCAATACTAATTTTACTTTAATACACCACAAATAGCATGAAAGTAGAAAACACAAAAATTCAAATGCGAAAGGGCATTTTGGAATATTGCATATTGTCAATAATTTCAAAGAAAGAGGTGTATACCTCAGATATAATTAATCAATTGCGAAAAGCAAAATTGATTGTTGTTGAAGGCACTATTTACCCGTTGCTTACAAGGTTAAAAAACAGTGGCTATTTAAGCTATAATTGGCAAGAGTCAACGTCTGGCCCACCGCGCAAATATTTTCAACTAACACCTGAAGGTCAAATCTTTTTGAATGAACTTAAAACAACTTGGATTGAGTTAGTTGAGGCAGTAAAAAACACCACAACAGAAACTGAAACAAATAACACAACCAACAAAGCAAGCAACCATGAATAAAACCATAACTGTAAACCTAAACGGCATAGTTTATCATATTGCAGAAGATGCTTATGCCAGCCTTCAAACTTATTTAGTTAGTATTAAAAACTACTTTGCTAATGATGAGGATAGAGAAGAAATAATATCAGATATAGAGTCGCGTTTAGGAGAAATTTTCTCGGAAAAGCTAGGGACTGCTAGAGAAGTTGTAATGTTACAAGATGTAGATGCAGCTATTAAAACTATGGGCACTACTGCTGATTTTGAAAGTGAAAGTGAAGGTGAAAATGACTTTGACGAAAATGGAAAAACACAATCTAAAAAATTCTTTAGAGATACTCAAAGAAAAATATTAGGCGGTGTTCTGTCAGGTATTAGCGCATACTTTGGCATAAAAGATCCTCTTTGGTTAAGATTAGGCGCTTCTGTTTCAATATTGGCAGCAATTTTTGGATATTGGGGATTTCCTGTTTGGCTAATTATCGTGTATGCGCTTTTATGGTTAATTGTACCAAAAACCAAAAGTAATATTGATCAAATTAGAATGCAGGGTAAGCCAGTTAATTTAAGTAAAATTAGAGAGAGTTTTAATGAACAAAGTCCGTTAAAAAGCGAGAGTGTTTTTCATAAGGCGTTTTCATTTTTAGGCGAGATTTTAAGTGTTGCTTTAAATTTATTTGTAAAAGCAATTGAAATCTTGTTTAAAAGTTGGTTATGGCTAATGGTAATCGTTTTGCCTTTTATTTTATTGGCGGTTATTATTTCAATAGCAGCTTCATTGCCGTCACTAAATAAATTTTTAATTGGCTCTACAGCAAATTCGGCTATAGTAGCAATTTGTGCAATTTTACTTTTTGCAATCCCCATATTTTTTGTGATCTATGCAATTGCACGAACCATGTTTAAAACCAAAATTGGCTCAACCATGACTTTGGGTTTGCTAAGTGGATTATGGATATTGAGCATTTTGGGTTTAGGGGTTTCAACGGGATTAATTTTTAGCAACTTTACCGTAAAAGAGAGGTTGGTACAAAATGCCCCAAATCTTTCCCCAATTGGAGATACGATTTATGTTAAAGCTTCAAACGATTTGCTGCACAATCACAGGTCAAACTTTTCATTTAACATGGGCAAACTAAAAATGAGTACTTCCCAAGTAAAATTGAATAATAACGAAATGTTGCTAAAAGATGTTAAACTAAATTTTGTTGAAAGCTCTGATAGCGTAATAAGTATGTCGTCAAAGTTTACCGCGAAGGGTAAAACCAAAAATCTTGCACTAAAAAATGTAGAGAATCTTTCGCATGGCTATAGCCTATCGAACGACACGTTATATGTAGATAATTTTATAACTCAAAATGAAGCTACTAGTTTTAGAGAACAACAGGTAACTGCTAGTATTGGTTTTCCGACCAACACAGTTTTTGTTATAGACAAGTCTATTAGCAGATATATTACAAAAATGGCGGACAAAAGCTACTTCAATGCTGGGCAACTTAGCGACTCATATTGGGCATGGCAATCAGATGGTTTAAAATGTGTTTTAAATTGTAGTGGCAAAACCAGCACCAAGGCATATGATGAAGATTGGGTTAATTATGATTTTCCAGTGTTTAACGAAATTGAAACTGAAGGAAACGTAAACTTAACCATAGTGCAAAGTGACACACAATTTGTAATGGTTAATAGTGAAGGAGGCTTTGAAGACTACTTAGAAATTGAAGTTTCGGATAATGTGTTAGAAATTGAACAAGAAAATGGCTTTTCGAAAGACATAGAAATACAAATAGGATTAAAGAACCTAAGGGATGCTAGTTTTGAAGGTGCGGGTCAAATTAGCATTGCGGATATGGATTTATCTGAGCTTAATTTGGAATTAGTGGGTGCGGTAAAGGCAGATGTAAATATAAAATGTGATGAGCTGGAAGTGGAAATGGCAGGAGCCACAAAATTAGTTTTAAACGGAACGGGTTATATGTTAAATGCAGATGTTGTAGGAGCATCAAAGCTATATGCCAAAAACTACCAATGTAAAAGTGTTGAAGTGGCATTGGCAGGTGCGTGCAAAGCTGAAGTTTATGCAGTAGATGAATTGGAAGCTAAAGCTATCGGCTCATGCAAAATAACTTATTATGGAAACCCAAAAAATGTGTCTAAATCTGCGTTAGGGGCTTCAAGTGTGAAGAAAAAAGACAATGAAGTGGATGAAGAAGAAACAACACAGATTAAATCTCCAAAGAAGATTGTTTCAATTTAATTTCTTAAAACATCAAGAATTTTATTAAAACAGCATGCCAGGGCTGTTTTACTTTTACATTAAGCCGATTTGGCATAACATTAGTTTTGAAAAAATTTGAATTTTACAATTGTTTTTAATATATTTGCTAACGAACGTTAGGTTTCATGGTAGCAACTAAACTTAAAACACGTAAAGAGCAAATATTCGAAATTGCCACTCAACTATTTAAAGAGAGAGGTTTTTCTGCAACATCTATGCGCGACTTGGCAAAGCAGGTGGGTTTAGAGCCAGCAAGCTTATACAGCCATTTTAAATCTAAAGAAGAGATACTTTCAAAAATTTGTTTTGGTATTGCCGATCAATTTTACATTGCAATCCAGCCCATCAACCAAAAACAACTACCTGCGAACGAAAAACTAAGGCAAGCATTGGAAGCTCATATTGATGTGATTATAAACAATGCAGATGCTGCAGCTGTTTTTTTACATGATTGGAAGTTTTTAAATGAAAGCAATCTTGAAGAATTTTTATCACTTAGAAAAAACTACGAATCCATTTTTATTGAATTGATAAGACAGGGAATTAAAGAAGGAATTTTTAGAGATGTTAATGAGAAATTTTTGATGATGAATATTTTTTCGGCAATGAATTGGGTGTATGAATGGTACAGCCCAGCAGGTTCAATGAGCGCTGAAGAAATTGCTAATAACCTAACCAACTTTATTTTAAACGGAATAATAAAATTATAACTATGTACGGAGGAGGCTATATATACGACCCAAATTCAAAAAAGCAAACTGAGGTAAGTGATGACCCAGTTAAATTGCAACAGTTTCAAGATAAAATTGATGCAGGGCTAAAAATTGAACCTTACGATTGGATGCCTACCAAGTATAGATCGCAGCTAATAAGAATGATTGAGCAACATGCCCATTCAGAAATTGTTGGCGCATTGCCAGAAGGTACTTGGATTACCCGAGCGCCAGGTTTCAAAAGAAAACTAGCATTAATTGCTAAGGTGCAAGATGAAATAGGGCATGGTCAATTATTATATAGTGCAGCTGAAACGTTGGGTAAAAGCCGTGAGGATATGCTAAACGATTTAATCTCAGGTAAATCAAAATATTCCAACATATTCAACTATCCTGCAAACACTTGGGCTGATGTTACCGTAATTGGATTTTTAGTAGATGCCGCAGCTATTGTAAATCAGTTAATTAACGCCAAAGGATCTTATGGTCCATATTGCAGAGCGCTAGATAGAATTTGTTATGAAGAAAGCTTTCATCTAAAGCAAGGACATGAAGCGTTTGTGTATTTAGCAACGGGTACAGATAAGCAAAGAGCAAGTTTGCAAGATGCATTGACAAGATGGTGGAAGCCATTGATGCACTTTTTTGGGCCTACTGATAAAGCTTCTATTCACTCAGAACAATTAATGAAGTGGAAAGTAAAAATGGCCAGCAATGACGACATGCGAAACAAGTTTTTAAGTCAATATGTGCCAAAAATAACCGAGCTAGATTTAGTTATTCCAGACAAAGAATTGCAAAAGCATGATGATGGTACTTGGACGATTGGCGACCCAGATTGGGATGAGTTTTACAGAGTAATTAAAGGAGACGGCCCATGTAACAAGGAACGATTAGATGTAAGACGGTGGGCTGAAGAAAACGGAAAGTGGGTGCGTGATGCCTTGTTTAATCCTGATGAAAGGTATACTAGAATACCAATGGCATAGGTGTTGAATTAAGGATTAAGAATTGAAAATTAAAAAAATATAGATGTCAAACACAGCTGATAAATCATTAGATCCAAGGGTTAAAAGGATGAATTTTGAGAATGATGAATATGCCACCAATGCGAAAAATCATTGGCTAACTTGGCAGGTGTTTCATTTGAAAAAAAGAGGTTCGCAACCAAGCCATGTGGGCATTGTGCATGCACCTGAACCGGAGTTGGCAATGGTTTTGGCCAAAGAACAGTACGGTAGAAGAATGAAAACAGCCAACTTATGGGTTGTGCGCACGGCTGATGTTTATTCGCTAGATGCAGATGATGAAGATATGTTTAGCACGGCAACATCTGACGAAAAATTATACCGAGAAGCAACAGGTTTTTCGGTAAGGGATAAAATTGAAGCTTACAAAGCAAAAAAGGAAAAAGCATGAATTCATTAAGAGATTTATTGGTAAAAACCGCTGATGACGAGCTAATATTTGGCCACAGAAACTCAGAGTGGACGGGTATTGGTCCAACGCTTGAAGAAGACATTGCATTTTCATCAATGAGCCAAGACAAAGTTGGACATGCATTGGCATTGTATACCATTTTACATGAGCAAATGGGTGAAGCTGACCCTGATACTTTTGGGTTTACCAGAGATGAGGCAGATTTTAAATCGTGTCATCTAGTGGAGTTACCTAATGAAGAGTTTGACTTTAGTTTGGTAAGGCAGTTTTTGTTTGACCATTCGGAGTGGTTAAGGTGGCAATCATTTTCAAATGCTCCATTTGAACAGTTAAGCAATTTGGCTAAAAAAATTAATGGAGAGTTGAAATACCATATTATGCACGCCAATAGTTGGATGCGAAACTTGGGAAAGGGCAATGAAGAATCTCATGCTCGCATGCAACAAGCATTAAACTTTGCTTTCCCATATGCGTTAGGCATTTTTGAGCCAATGGAAGGTGAGCAAGAATTGATTGATGAAAAAATATATGTTGGCGAACAAAAATTGAAAGAAGATTGGTTAACCAATATTGAAAAGGTAATTAAAGAATCTAGTTTAGAAATGCCAAGCGATACAACTACAGAAGCTCATTTTGGTGGAAGAAAAGGCTACCATACCGAGCATTTACAACCTATGTTGTTAGAAATGACTGAAGTGTTTAGATTAGATCCAGAAGCTGAGTGGTAATGATTGCAACTACAACCATAGAAGAAAACATATTGAAAGCTTTAGAGGCCGTTCAAGATCCTGAAATACCGGTGTTAACGGTAATTGATTTAGGAATAATTACTAAGGTTACTGTAAATGAAAGTGGTGAAGCCATTATTAAAATGACACCAACTTTTGTTGGCTGCCCTGCCATAGATATTATGAAAAGGCAGGTTAAAGAAGAAGCTGCTAAAGTTGAGGGTGTAAAGGACGCAATGGTGTTGGTTGATTTTGAAAAACAATGGACCTCAGATTTGCTAAGTGAAGAAGCAAAAAAGAAGTTAGAAGATTTTGGATTGGGTACGCCAAGTAAAGTTAACGGAGAACTTACAGAAAAAAAGTTGGCAGAAGCTAGGTGCCCACATTGTAAAAGTGATGATACAACTATAAACGGTATTTTTGGCTCAACACTTTGCCGTTCACAACATTATTGTTACAGCTGTAATCAGGCATTCGAGCGCTTTAAGCCACTTGGATAATTTTTATAAATACCTTACACTACCAATTGGTACCGTGGAATTGGTCGCCAATACTAGGGCACTTGTTCAACTGAACTTTGTAAACGAAAAAACCAATAAAGAGAAGCCTTCTGAGGTATTGAACTCAGTTACCAACTGGCTGGATGATTATTTTTCGGGTAAGAAGCCAATAATAAATTTTCCTGTAGAAGTGTATGGGTCTACTTTTCAAAACAAAGTATGGGCTCAACTTTTAAAAATAGATTATGGAAAAACCATATCATACAAACAATTGGCAATTAACTTGGGTGACGTAAAGTGCATAAGAGCTGCAGCAAGTGCAAACGGAAAAAATCCTGTACCCATTATTATTCCTTGTCACAGGGTAACTGCGAGTGATGGTTCTTTAGGAGGTTACTTAGGCGGATTGCATAATAAGAAAAAGCTACTCACATTTGAAGGAGTTTTACCTAAGGAGTTGTTTTAACGTTTATTTAACATACGCACCTTATTTTTGTAGCATGAAAAGAATTTTACTTACAACACTTATTTTATTAACGGTAGCATTTGCAGCAAATGCTCAAGTTTACATTAATGAATTTATGGCTGATAACGATACCATAGTTGCTGATCAAGATGGCGAATATGATGATTGGGTTGAGCTATATAATTCAGACTCAGTAGCGGCTGATATTTCAGGCTACTATTTAACTGATGACAAAACAGATTTAGTCAAATGGCAGTTCCCAAATGGAACAACTATTCCTGCCAACGGATTTTTACTTGTCTGGTGTGATGCCGACTTAGCTCAAACTGGGTTGCATGCAGATTTTAAGTTGGGTGCTGGAGGTGAAGAAATTGTACTTGCAGACTCAAGTACGAATATTATTGATAGCTTAACATTTGGACCACAAGGTACTGATACATCTTACGCAAGAATGCCTGATGGCACAGGAGCGTTTCAATTTGACGCTACTCCAACACCAAACGCATCTAATTTAACAATGACTGGTTTTGATGAATTGTTATTGGAGTATTCTTTATACCCAAATCCTGCAATTGATGTTTTAAATATCAATGTTGCTGATCAAGATGATTATGTATTAAATATTTACTCAACTACAGGAGAATTGGTTTTAACGGAGTCATTTAACACTTCAACTTCAATCAATGTAGCTCAATTGAGCAAGGGAATGTATGTAGTTGAGATTAACGGTAGTACAAAAAGTTTAATACTAGATTAAACCTTTTTAACCTATACATAGTCTAACATACTTGTTAACCATTTTTTAACATTAAGCCCAAAGTATTAACTTTGGGCTTTTTAACAAGCAAAAAACTATGTAT
>Ga0114956_1001693_pt1 | contig 17412 bp, 15 predicted proteins | sample MaitaG_FD_87304 | JGI IMG/M metagenome (GOLD analysis project Ga0114956, IMG submission 87304) | Marine algal microbial communities from Maine, USA - Maine_Asex2 metaG | ecosystem: Host-associated > Algae > Red algae > Unclassified | place: Maine, USA | collected 2015-01-05 | reverse complement strand
TCGGGCAGAGAAGTGGTTAAGCCTGTCGATCGCATTGATTCTGGGCGGCGCTGTAGGCAATCTAATTGACCGGATGTGGTATGGGTATGTCGTGGATTTCATTCAGGTGCACTGGAACGAAAGTTATTTTCCATCATTCAATATTGCTGATGCTGCTATCAGTTGCGGAACGATATTGTTGCTGGTGTTGACGTTTTTTGAAAGGAGCGACGACCAGGATTCTGGCGGTGACAAGCTAAAGTAACGCTTCTTAGTGCTCGTACCACAAGCACCTTGGATCACCTGACAATAGAAAACCATTAAACCGAATTCTTTCAATGAAAGAATTCGTAAAAGCGTATTGTTCTGTTTTTATTCATTTGGCCTCACAGGTTGTCGCCTCGCTGTGTCGCGTCTCATAGCCTGGCAAGGTGAGCGGACCCCTGGCGCAATAATTGCGTTGTTCAAACCAGGTCTTCTAGAAAATATTGTAAATTCAAGACCTCATCTTCAAGCCTGTGCGCAGAGGTACTGCTTGCTGTTTCAATGAAACCGGAGATCGGCGCAATGATTGAACCACCCATTCCCTCAAACGAGGCGGAACGACAGTACGCCGTCGAGCAGTATGAAATACTTGACTCGCTCCCCGAACGTAGTTATGACGATATAACAGCACTCATGGCTGATGTTTGCGACGCACCGATATCTCTGATTGGGCTTATAGATCAGGATCGACATTGGCTAAAGTCTCACCACGGCATTGACTTCAACGAATCACCGCGCAAACTGTCTTTCTGTGGGCATGCAATAGCCTCCAACGAGGATATTTTTATAATAGAAGATGCCCGAGAGGATTCACGTTTTGCCGACAATCCTTTGGTTGTCGATCACGGTGCCATTGGTTATGCAGGCGTTCCGCTTATCGATAAAGATGGATTCGCTCTGGGAGCCTTGTGTGTTTTCAATAACAGTCCCTTGATTCTTAAGGACTCTCAGAAAGAGTCTCTTAAAAACATGGCGCGACAGGTTATGTACCTGTTGGAACGACATTTGCGGGAACGGCGTCTTGAGGAGGCCAAACAACAGCTTGAAGATAAAAACGAAGAGCTTAAGCGGTTTGCTGGCGCATTGACCCACGACATTCAAGCGCCCGTGGCAAACATGGTGGGATTAATCAGTTTGATAGAAGGAGATGCCTCTGAAGTACTCAGCAAAGACGTATTGGAGTATCTTGATTATTTAAAAAACTCGTCAGTGGCGTTGCGAACTTACGTCGATGGCCTACTGGCACACTACACTAGCGACAATTTGTTGAGCAATCTTCCTGAAACGTTCCGGGTTGAGGACCTGTTTGACTCTCTTGACCAACTGATAGTTCGTGACGATCGCACAACACTGGTATTTCCTGAGGCTGCTGAGGAAATATGCACACACAGAGCAGCGCTTCAGCAGGTGCTAATGAACCTGATTGCCAACGCCATCAAGTATGGGACAGGATCTGACACCCAAGTAGTTGTCAGCTACAGACAAGATAAGACGGGGTTTCACTTTAGCGTTGCCGACAACGGTTCAGGTATTGCCCCTGAGCGACAAAAATCAATATTCGGTCTATTTGAAACTACTGACAACATCGCTCGCGACGGTTCAAAAGGAACGGGCATCGGGCTTGCGACAGTGAGTAAATTGCTGGATAGCCTCGGTAGTTCAATTACGCTGAAATCTACTGTCGGACAGGGCAGCACATTCTCCTTCACGTTGCCACGGGTTAGTCGCCTGAAAGAGCCCAGCCTCGCAGCATAACCGCTTTGGTTAAAAATCACGTAAACGTTTTGTCTGGTAATCTGACCCATGATGTGCTGCTAGTAGACAACGATGCAATAGCTCTCATGCTTGCCGAACGCCAGGTGCGTGATTCATGTTTAAGCATGAAAACCTGCAAAACCGCATTAGAGGCAATTGAGTTTCTGCAGACGGCCGAGGTTCGGTTACTACTGGTTGATCTACATATGAATCCCATGAGTGGGCTGGAACTTCTGGAAATTCTCTGCGCCCAAGGCCGGCTGAATACAACGCCAGCCTACCTTTTCACATCGGCTGTACCTGAGTCAGCAGTTATACAACGGCTTGATAGTCTTGGTATAGAACTACTTTTAAAAGCCGACATGCTCAAGGCCGACAGTATCGCGAATTTGCTGGACGCTACACCCTGACATTCATCAGTAAAAGGCGAATTTCAAGGCGACATTGTTTGCAACGCAGCCAACAATGATTCTGAAGGCTCCACAGTTTCAGGCAAGTTATCTGATGCTATAGGAATACCGGCCGTTGTGATAGTCGGAAATATCCCTGCCCGATGCGGCAAATCCAAATCCTCATCATCGTCAATAGGATCACCTGTTCAAATTTTCACAGCAAAATCTGTTAGCGGTAAACGCATCAACCATACATACTAAAACACACACACGCTCGCCACTGGCCAGCGCCTGATAGAGCCGACTGCTACGACTTCCGTGTAGATACAGATGGTCATCAATTCTGGCGATAGCAGTGGGGATGGACTGCGGCCACCCATCATGATTAGACGCCACGTGTCCGATCTGCTGGCCAATGGCTCGGTGTCAAAACATCTGCAACCAGCACGAGGCGTCTTTACACGCCGACGTATCGCCATGATTGAGGCTCTGGACAGCACAAGTGTTTTTCGACCACTGAAAGATACTGGTGGCAGTTTGAGCATGATTGCTACACTGCAAGTAGCCGACACAGTGAATTAACTGGTGATGGCCGTCAGCGCTGCCCAATCAATGGATTTGATAGTAAATTCTGGCTTGCGGTAAACTGTCATTGACCATATACAATCAAGCACTAACCGATCCAAAGATTCACTATGCAGATATTACTCGCCAACCCACGTGGCTTTTGTGCAGGCGTTGACCGCGCCATCGAAATCGTCGAGCGTGCCATCGAGATTCATGGCGCTCCCATATACGTTCGCCATGAGGTGGTCCATAACAAGTTCGTGGTGGATGGTCTGCGCGAAAAAGGTGCTGTATTTGTCGAAGAGCTGGACGAGGTGCCGGACGATGCAACAGTGATATTCAGTGCGCATGGCGTCTCGGAAGCTGTTGAACTAGCTGCCAGTGACCGGGGCTTACAGGTATTTGATGCAACCTGCCCGCTGGTAACCAAAGTACACATGGAGGTTGTCAAATACGCTAAATCGGGCAAGGAGGTCATACTTATTGGCCATGCGGGACACCCTGAAGTTGAAGGCACCATGGGCCGGTACGATACCAGCATGGGTGGGCGCATTATTCTGGTTGAGAAGCCCGAAGACGTTGCTTCGCTTGACATCCAGAATCCGGATGAACTTGCCTTCGTCTCCCAGACCACACTATCTGTAGATGACACGCAAGAGATTATAGATACTCTGCGCAAACGTTTCCCTGACATCGCAGCGCCTAACCGCGACGATATCTGTTACGCGACCCAGAATCGGCAGGATGCTGTAAAAAAACTGTGCAAGGAGATCGATCTGCTGCTGGTGGTTGGTGCCAGTAACAGCTCCAACTCCAATCGCCTGGCAGAGCTTGGAGTCAGGGCAGGCGTCGAGTCAAGACTAATAACTCGCGCTATAGATATTCAATCAGACTGGCTAAGCGGTAAAAAGAAAGTTGGCGTCACAGCTGGCGCATCAGCGCCAGAAATTCTGGTGAACGAGGTAATTGAAAGGCTGCGTTCAGAGGGCGGAGAAACCGCAACCGAATACGAAGGCATTAAAGAGACAGTAACCTTCTCGATTCCTAAAGCCCTCAAGCGGATGGATATATCTGGCAACGCCCAGGAGCCTGTCCAGGAATAACGATCGAGGCCGAAGACGGCCCCGCGACAGTAAGAGATTTTGAGTCAGTTTGTTCTCGGACCGACTCCTAGCTCGCCTTCAGTATCATTTGTACGCTAACCAGCTTGGAGCTGGCAGCCTTGATGATGTCTCCCGGTGACGTCAAATCAATTCCTGATTGCTGTAAACGTCGTGCAAGCAACAAGTTGTTAGCACTCGGAATAGAGCTTTTTTCAGAATCAGGCGACTCAGACTGAATAATGAGCAGTGCTGCAGTTAACAGATCTGTATAGGTAATTTCACCATTATGATTGCGGTACCAGTCACGCGATTTTTGCGCAGCATCTACGAATTCTGCGGGGTACTCCCACGAATTGATTAGCCAGCAACTTACTATCACTCGCAAATTTTCAACCACTGAAGACAGACTCTGTTCGTCGTTAAAACGCTCAGGGTACTTGTTTGCATACGTTAGCACCGCAAGCTCACCCAAATCTGACGACAATGCCACCAACGCTGCCACTTCCGGTTTCAGGTGTGGTAGCTTTTTGGATAGCACCTGAACAATCGACGATGATAACGTTACCCTTTGGACATAGCGTGAAAATCTATTTTTCAGAACATCACTACTCGGCTTCATGGTGTTGGATTGCAAGAGTGAAGCAATGCATACTTGCGTCTCCTTCACACCCAAGCGGGTGATAGCCCCGCGAATACTGGATGTAGATTCGTTAGTTGTTGCATCTACCTTATTAGCTGCATTGACAATATGGGCCGATAGTCCAGCATCGCTTTGAATAACATCTGCTAGCTCAGGAATGCCCGCAACACTTCGATAGGAGTTGAGAATCTTGTCAGCAGAATCAGGGGATATTGCCAGTGATATCGCGTTCTTTTCCATAGCGGTAACAATATCGTCAAACACAAGATTGTCCAGCTCACCGACATGGATATCCATGACAGTTACAGCATTCTTCTGCTGTTCTTTAAGCAAAATATCAAACTGTTGTCGCCCGAACCGCGCAATCTTGGCCATTGTTGTGGTGCGTGCACTCTGGTATGCACCCTTGTCCAGAAACAATGGCTGAAGTGCCTCAGGGGTTCTAGCGTTGATGACACCGACCTCCTCTTTGCCGAGAAACAGGGACAAAGAGCCTTCCACCAGATACATTAGCCAGCGGTCAGAATTTTCAGTTTTGATTTGATCATTGCGCTGGACATGTACAACAGTTGCTGTTTTACAGATAGCCACCCTGTTAATAGCATTGAGCTCACTGACAGGTAGAACCGCAGCTGCCGACGCCAATATCAGCGTGCTGTTTTCGTCGTTAGAACTTACTAGCTTTGGATCACTATTGAAAACCATAATACCTGTATCTTCCAGTAAGCCGTCCTGTACAAAGACAGGACGGTTAAACTCTACCTAATCTTTGTAACGGCCTGACATAAGAAAAATTAAGCGATTCGGTGTTTTTCTCTCCAATCGCACTAAAGTGTATTGGTGCAACCGGCAAACACGACTTGCACTGTTCCATCCACTTCCACCTGAGCTACGATATTTTCACTAACTTCAGTCCCATACGGACTTATCATATTGGCAGGTTGTATATCGATAGCGTTTACAGCCTCAGCTGGCATAGCCAGCCGAGTACGATACGTATCAGTTGCCTCTACACCCAGCGCCTCTGCTCGCACGGTTATTTCAACATAAGACCAAACAGCATTGCTTGCCGGATACAGCAGTTCGAAAAAACCAGAACCGTTGGGGTCAGTGTTTAGCGTGCCGCCCACCAAAGTGGCATAACCATCTACTGCTGCCAGTGATGCAGGATCCTGTGGATCCAGTGAACCGTTGTTGTTGATATCTTCACTCGGATTACTCAGAGTATTCAAGAAACGATCGCCATTCAGATCCTCTGCGGGGCAATTGATGACAACATCTTCTGTCTGCCATCTCACAGGCGCGAAATCCTCGCCATCCGCAAGTGCACCCGCAAGGTCCCTACCGTATTCATCGACACGAACCAATCGCCCTTTGAGATAACTCAATGGACGAACACTGACGTTAACCGATGCATCTTCAAGTGGTGCACCAGAACCATCTGCTACTTGAACAACCAGGGGCATGGCGTATTGTGTGCCCAGAGGTTTGATGGTAATCAGATTTGCGGATCCCAGTGTAATATTCAAGGCGCGTTTGAAAACCGACAAGGTCATGCTATCGTCTATTTCGGTACCTTTCACAGAGGCCGCTATGACAATTTCATTCCTCTCGGTAGCAGATTTACCGGCTGTAAAGGTAATGGTGGCAAGGCCTGCGCTGTTCGTCACAGCGGATGCCGGATTCAGTTGCCCGCCTTTAAGATCGATGCCTGCAAAGCTTACATTGCTGTTCTTGACAGGGTTACCCAGACGATCCTTGACCAGCGCTGTAATAGAACTTGTCTCGTTGATACTAACCAGCGAGGAAGAGGCATCGATCGTTAACGTATCTGGACCGGTGGCAATGAACTCAACATCAATATCGGTTTTCGGCACACCGCCTTCAGCAGCTTCAACCGTTATTTTTGCTGGTCCAGCGCTATCGGAACTGACCTGAATAGCCGCAGTGCCTTCGCTGTCAGTAACGACGGTGGAAGGTGCTACGACTTGTCCGGCTGTTATGGAGAAACTCAATGCCTGACCTACTACTGGCTGACCTTTACTAATCCATTTGACACGAACCAGCGATTCGCTCCCCACGAGCAATTCTGCGGCTTCCAGAATGTTGGAAAAACTTAGCAAGTCCTCAACAACATCAAACCCGTATGCCGTAGAGACGGAATCGTTGAGCGCCGAAATACGAACCGTGTCGCTGGAGTTGTCGCTACCTATGCTGATCATTACTCGACCGTCGGCATCTGTGGTCGGGGTTTGCGGCATAATAATATTGCCCGCAGCTGACGACACAGTGACGAGCTGATTGGCAATCGGCTCGCCATTGCCCGCCATAAGTCGTACGACTAATTCTGCCACATCGCCAGCGATAAGATTGTCGGGACCCGTGACCTCTAACGTGCTGCCTAGGGCCGCAACCTTAACATCTGACTGAAAATCACCCGCAGATACAGTCACTAATATGTCCTGATTCTGAAAATCCTGAGGCAGCTTTAGTGTTGCACTGGCCTCACCATTAGCATCAGTCTTTGGTGATATGTTTTGCAGGACACCACCCGTAGAACTGAATGTGATGTCAGTATCAGCAACAGCATTGTTTTTGCTGTTGGTTACCAGAGCTGTAATGGTGGCAATGTCGGTTCCTCCAGTAGCAATACTGTTTACGTCACTGACGACAGTCAGTTTCATCTCCTCTGCAGAGTTTGCCTCGCCCAGAGCAGGAGTGGATCCATCTCCACCACTGATAAGATCTCCATTGGCGTTGAACACCGGTTGCCCGCCACCCGCCACTGCATCCGCATCGCCATCAGTACGTGCGCCGCAGGCGCCAAGTATCCCAGAGACGAGAAAAAGTAATGCAATCAGATGCACTTTATGTTTAGTTGTCGTAGCATTCAATCGCATCGAATTCTCCTATCGGAAGCCGCCGAAGTAATACTGAAAACCAATCGTTGCTGTACTGAACGCACCATCGTCAAGATTCAAAACATTAAAATTTAGTGCGGTAGTCTCATTACCGAATAGATTTATGCCAAAACCGAAAGCATTTCCAGCGTCACTGTTGTTAAATTGAGAATCGATATCCATCCGGGCCTGACCGCCAAGAATATAGACACCAACGCGGTCCCAGCGATATCCTAGTCTGAGCAACGCTGCCTGATAGGTCACTAGAGGTTCGCTGAGAATACTAGCTGTCTGGTCTGAACCTGCGCCCAACGCCAGCTGTATTCCGAAAAAGTCCAGCAGCTGCAAACCGACAACAGCGGAGACAGTACCCAGACTCTTATCCGTACCATTGTCCGTACCATTGGCAATATCAACGCTACCATCAGATAAACCGGTCCCATAGTACATTTTGGCACTAACACCATCAGCGTGGGCATTACCGGCCATCAGGCCCAAACCCAGTACTAGACAGCCAAGTAGTTTTTTCATCAGACAATTCTCCATATATGACTGCGGGTGTTTCACCTGCAGCGCTCAACGCTAAGTTATTTGCATGTGCCAAGCAGCAAGTCAGCACGCAAGCTTTGCGTCCGTGACGTTCTGTAGCAATTGTCGGCAGTAAATCTCGAATCCTTAGCAATTTGCACCCTTAGGGCTCGTGCAACATTAAGCTATGCATTTCACGAACCCTCAGGCGATGAGCTGGGTATGATGTAAGGGGATCCAATAGAAACACTGATTGACGTGAAGCTCGACACAGACTTAACAGTTACATCAACTCATTCATTGATTTTCAGGTGCGCGCCAGGCCCAAGATGGGCTGCACTGGCTATGATACTTATTGCCTGCATGCTACTGAGTGCCTGCAACAGACAAAGCGCGCTTTCGGACGATGTCCGCACCCTGACTTTTAAAACCTTGACCGGTCAAGAGCTTGTGCTGGCAGACATCGACAGACCCGTGCTGGTTAACTTCTGGGCGACCGATTGCAAAATCTGCATACACGAAATGCCCGACATGGCAGCTCTATATAACGAGTATCAAGCGGTAGGATTCGAACTTGTGGCAGTAGCCATGCCCTATGATCCTCCCAACAAAGTTCTGGAGATGGCCGAACGCGAGCAATGGCCATTCCCTGTAGCTCTGGATATCAACGGTGATGCCCTCAGCTCGTTTGCTACCGTCAAAGGCACACCCACCAGTTATTTGCTGGACAACAATGGACGATTGGTCAAACGTTACGTGGGGGCTATTCCTATCGAAGAGCTGCGCCATCAGCTCAATTCACTACTGGGTCTGAGTTAATGCTCTGGATAAAAGCGCTGCATGTTGTATTCATGGTGACCTGGTTCGCCGGGCTATTCTATTTACCGCGAATATTTGTCTACCACACAATGAGCGATACGAGCAACAGCGATCAAATTGAGACCTTCAAAGTCATGGAACGCAAGCTGTTAGCTATCACTAACATCGGTGCGCTGTTAACCATCGTATTTGGTACTCTGTTGCTGCTTATCTGGTTGCCGGGCTTGCTCGCTCTTGCGTGGATGAAGATCAAACTGTTGCTGGTTGTCGCACTGATCGCCTATCACCTTTATTGTGCAAGGCTAGTCAGGCTGTTTCGGGAAGATGCCAATACTCGATCGCATGTCTGGTATCGCTGGTTTAACGAGGTGCCAGTGGCGGGGTTGTTCGGAGTCGTCATTTTGGTCATAGTAAGACCATTCAGCTAAACGCCTCTTTTTATCCATCCGATTGTGTGTTCCACAAATTAGCCGTACGGACATGAGCATTAATCATGCTGGATAACCCGTGGATTGTGTTTACCGTTATGGCAGCGCTTATGCAGGCGGTACGTACCGCGGGGCAAAAGCAACTGGCCAACAGTGTTTCGGCGATGAGTTCCACATTGATACGCTATGTATTCGGCCTGCCGTTCGCTGTGGCCTACCTGTTTTATGTGTGCGATGCACAAACAAGCAACCTGTTTACGCAAGCCCTGAGCGGACCACGTTTTCTGATATATGCATCACTTGCAGGTGTTGCCCAGATTGTCGCCACGTTTCTGCTCATCAGAGCATTCAGCTATAGAAATTTCACTGTGGGTACAAGCTTTGCAAAAACCGAAGCGGTACAGACAGCGGTTTTAGGCATGCTCATCTTCGGTTCCAATTTGTCTTTGACAGGTTGGCTGGCTGTGGCCCTCGGCTTCATAGGCGTACTGATCGTCAGCATACCAACGGCACTTCAAAAGTGGGAGCCTGCGGCAGTGGCGTTCGGGACCTTATCGGGTACCGCATTCAGCGTCACATCCTTGAGCCTGCGAGAAGCCAGCCTCAGTCTTGAATTGCCGGTGCTGCAAAGCGCAGCAATCACTCTTGTCTACATGGTGAGTCTGCAATCGTGCCTGTGTCTGGCGTACACCCGGATTCGGGAACCTGCACAGTTTGCAGCCATTTGGCAACGCCTGCCTTTGAGCATGTTTGTCGGTGTCACCAGTGCTGCGGGCTCTGTAGGCTGGTTCACCGCGATGACCTATCAAAACCCCGCCCTGGTCAAATCGTTAGGCCAGGTTGAGTTCATTTTCACGCTTTGCCTGACGACGCTGTTCTTCAAGGAAAAAGTGACATTGCGGGAACTGTGCGGTGTGGCGGCGATTATTGGTAGCGTGGTTCTGATTGTGTGGCGCTATTAGCCAGAGCTACCGAATAAAGCCTGTCTGTCAGACGTCGATCAGCAAGGGCTCCAACTCTGCCAGAGCCCGTTTATACACCTTGCGTTTAAAGAATATGACTTTTTTGGAAGGTTCCCAATAGTCTACCCAGCGCCAGTGATCAAACTCGGGCTTTGGACTGTTAGCAAGATCGACCGATTCTTCATTACCGAGCATACGCAGCATGTACCAGATCTGCTTCTGGCCAATGCACAGCGGTGTCTTGTTCTTGCGCACGTACCGCTTGGGTAAGCGATACCTCAGCCACTCCCGTGTACAACCCAGCACGTCAACATCATCCGGATTCAAGCCGGTTTCTTCTTTGAGCTCGCGGTACATCGCCTGCTCAGGCGATTCTGACGTGTCAATACCCCCTTGTGGAAATTGCCACGCGTCCTGCCCGATACGTCGCGCCCAGAAGACCTGCCCTTGCACATTGCTCAGGATGATGCCTACATTTTCCCTATAGCCATCATCATCAATCATGTTGGAGCCCATCATTCATTTGTTGTGCCTGATTCTTCCAAATTTTTGTGCGCTATGCAAATGCGATTGCAAATGTCATCGTGTTTTTAACAACTATCGTCAGTCAGATCAGGTACGCGGAAGCGTAACCCCGCGCTGACCTTGATATTTTCCACCGCGATCTGCGTATGAGGTTTCACAGACTTCGTCACTTTCGAAAAAAAGCATCTGCGCGATGCCTTCATTAGCGTAGATTTTCGCTGGCAGTGGGGTTGTGTTGGAGAATTCCAGCGTCACATGGCCTTCCCATTCCGGCTCCAGGGGCGTTACGTTTACGATAATGCCGCAATTGGAGACGAATACCCCAGCTTCCAGAGCAAAATTACCAGTCTCTGGCGCGGTTAGACAATAGACGTCATGTGTACCGGAAACAGTGCGGACACTGACCACTCTATGGTTGGCAACAGGCAGCCCTCTGAAATCTGCAATAACCTGGGGAAATCGTCGAAACACTGACCGCTCAACACCCAGGTGACGAGCTGCGCCACGAATGCTGCCAGTTTCGTTCAATGCTGCTCTTTTTGAGGCATATTCAGCGGCATGCCAAAAACGCCTTGCCCGCGTCGATTGTTGCGCTCGATATTTGGCATACCATTCGTCGTTCTTGCGAAGCTCTGACAGCGATTGTTTAATACTCACTTCATGCTCTTCGCGATCAAAACCTTCACCAAACGTAATCGCATTGTGCATTTTCAAATGTTCGCTCGCATCCATGCGCATGATGTTAAACGGGGAATTGTTGGTACGGCAGTGATCGATATGATGTCGATGCGTGTTTGGCTCGTCCTGATAAGCGTGATGCCTGAGATTCCATTCGTCAGCCATGCGATGCGTCGGGTACATAACGCCTGTCAGCGGCTGAAATGTCATTTCGTACCCACGTCGAAGTGTCCGGTAAAGTGGCATTAATGAGCTGTCGGCTACTAACTCGGCTGCAGGACACATCGTGCCATCGCGCATCAAAAATTCATGATCAGGCGTAGCTCTAATCATCTCACCATTGTCGAGCGCCACCTCCACAAGCGTGTCCTGGCCCACAAGGCGCGGTGCTTCCAGTTCCTGCACAATGACTTTACCGAACTGACCCACACCATAACCATAGTAACGTTCGCCTTCTTCAGCACCCTTCGCCAACTGCTCAAGATTGATTGATCGACCATCAGCCAGTGCCACTTTAGTATCAGCTGAAAAGCATCGAGCGTAAGTGCTTTTTCCGAGACAAACCGTTAAAACACTGCGTGGTATCCGGAAGTATTCCACTGTACGTGCGAGCGCAAAAGAATTGGGTGGGATGATGCAAGTGTCAGATTTCAAATCAACAAAACTGTCAGGATCAAACGCCTTGGGGTCTACTATGGCGTGGTTGATATTGGTGAATATCTTGAATTCGTCAGCGCAGCGCACATCGTAGCCGTAGCTGGACGTGCCGTAGGAGACGATTTTCTGGTTATCCCTATCTACCCGCACCTGGCCGGACTCGAAGGGCTCGATCATGCCGTGCTCGTCGCACATGCGTCGGATCCACTTGTCGGATTTTATTGACATTATTGACAGTGGCCTCAGGTATTCTGAATAACGATATTCGGAAACTTCGACGTATAGTCTTTTGCTTGCGTTGACAGCCGAGCCGCTGCGCGGCGGGCGATTTCACGGTAGATGTCTGCTGCGCGGCCATTGGGCTCTGAGACAACCGTGGGCTTGCCGGTATCGGCTTGCAGCCTGATATTCAATTCCAGCGGCAAGGAGCCCAGCAGATCTATACCCGCCTCTGACGCCATGGTCTGACCACCACCTTTTCCAAAAATAGGCTCCTCGTGACCACACTCTCTACAGATGTGCGTGGACATGTTCTCCACGATGCCCAGAATCGGCACCTCAACCTTTTCGAACATCTTCAGTCCCTTGCGAGCATCAAGCAAGGCAATGTCTTGTGGGGTGGTGACAATGATTGCACCACTGACCGGCACCTTCTGCGCAAGCGTCAGTTGGGTATCGCCGGTTCCTGGTGGCAAATCGATGATCAGGTAGTCCAGATCGCGCCACTTGGTGTCGTTGAGAAGCTGCTCCAGTGCCTGGGTTACCATGGGTCCGCGCCAGATCATGGGTGTTTCCTCATCTATGAGAAAACCAATGGACATGGTTTGTACGCCGTAATTTTCCATCGGTTCCAGACTCTTGCCATCAATGGACTCTGGCTGGCCTGACAAGCCCATCATGCGTGGCTGACTGGGCCCATAGATGTCCGCATCGAGTAATCCCACGGTTGCGCCCTCAGAGGCCAGCGCCAAGGCCAGATTGGCCGAGGTCGTGGACTTGCCCACCCCACCCTTGCCCGAGGCCACAGCAATAATGTTTTTCACGTTTTCCAATCGCTTGACCCCATGCTGTACTGAATGGGCGATGATCTTGTGCGACACATTAACGACGGCATTGGATACCCCGGCGTGCGTGGCCACAGATTCCTGCACCATCGTTGTCAAGGTATCTGCCCAGCGCTCGCAGGGATAACTCATGACCAAATCAATATTGACCGAATCACCCGCTATCCGGATATCCTGCACAGCCTTGGACGCCAACAGAGATTGGTCAAAATGAGGGTCAATGACAAGTTCGAGGGCCGATTCGATTTTTTCGCGTGAAACTTCAGACATCCGACGACAAGACTCCCAGTGAATAGTTGGACTGTTAAACTAGTGGTGCGCGGTAGCATGAACCAGGCTCTGCGCAACCCACGACTATACACGTAGCGGTAGTATTCCTGCGACCCCCTGTATAGACCCAAGATTGTTGTGAAATATCACATGCAAGCAACGCTTCAAATAGTCTAGAGATAAGCCAAATTCCGCCATGAGCCGTCAGATTCTGGTTACCAGCGCCCTCCCATACGCCAACGGTGCCTTGCACATCGGGCATATGCTCGAATACATCCAGACGGATATCTGGGTGCGCTATCAGCGACTGGCAGGCAATCACTGCCAGTGGGTGTGGGCAGATGATGGCCATGGTACGCCTATCATGCTCAAGGCCGAAGCCGACGGGGTCACTCCCGAGCAGCTCATCACGCGCATAAAACGTGAGCATGAGCGTGACATTGAAGGCTTTCTGCTCTCACCAGACAACTTTCACACCACGCATTCGGATGAAAACCGTGAGCTTGCCGAGCTTGTCTACACGCGGCTGCGTGATGCCGGATATATTGTCAAACGCACCATCAAACAGCTATATGACGCCGAAAAAGCGATGTTTCTGCCAGATCGGTTCGTGAAAGGCATTTGCCCGAATTGCGAGACGGCCGATCAGTACGGCGATAACTGTGAGAATTGCAGTGCCACCTACGACGCAACAGAGCTGCAAGAGCCCATATCACAGGTATCTGGCACAACTCCAGAGCTGCGCGATTCAGAACAGCACTTCTTTGCCCTCAGCCAATTCGGCGACATGCTTAAAGAATGGACCGCCAGTGGCGCATTGCAACCCGAAGTTGCCAACAAATTAAAAGAATGGCTGGAAAGCGGCTTGCAGGACTGGGACATCTCCAGAAACGCACCGTACTGGGGCTTTGAGATTCCTGACGCCCCCGGCAAGTTTTTCTATGTCTGGCTGGATGCGCCTATTGGCTACATGGCGAGCCACAAAAACCTGAGTGCACGCACCGGGGAAGACTGGGAGGCAAGCTGGAAGCCGGGCTCTGAGGTTGAGCTCTATCATTTCATTGGCAAGGACATCACCAACTTTCATTGCCTGTTCTGGCCAGCCATGCTCGAAGGTGCCGGTTTCAGAAAACCCACCGGTGTCTTCTGTCATGGTTTTTTAACCATCGACAGCCTGAAGATGTCCAAGTCGCGTGGCACATCGATCACGATAGAAACCTGGTTGAAGCATCTACAACCTGAGTATCTGCGCTATTACTACGCCTCCAAGCTCAGCGGCAGCGTGGTAGATCTGAACATGAACTTCGATGACTTCACCACTCGCTGCAACGCAGATCTGGTAGGCAAGGTGGTTAACATTGCCAGTCGTTGTGCCGGTTTTATCACCAAGAAGTTTGATGGCAAGCTCTCTACAACCTATCCAGAACAGTCACTGAATGACTACGAGCTGTTCTCCTCAGCCCGACAGCTTATCGGTGAATACTACGAACAACGGGAGTACGGCAAGGCGATGCGCGAGATCATGATTCTTGCTGAACATGCAAACGCATATATTAACGATGCAGAGCCTTGGGTGAAGATCAAAGACCCGGACAAGGCTGCAGAAGTTCAGGCAATCTGCACCATCGGGCTTAACTACTTCCGCGCGATTGTGACGTACTTGAGTCCTGTATTGCCAGCTATTGCAGTTAAAACCGAAGCCTTTCTCAACACCACACTGACGCTTGAAGCTCTCGAAGAGCCACTGGTTAATCATGCCATCAATGCCTATCAGCCCATGATGACTCGGGTGGAGAGTACGCAAATCGACAAGATTCTTGAAGAAACAAAAGGCACTACGCCAGATTTGGCTGATCATGAAGCAAGCGGTGCCAGTGATTTTGAAGCGCTAAAACCTGAAATTGAAATAGACGACTTTAACAAGGTTGACCTTCGGGTTGCCGTTATAGTCGATGCACAGCCAGTAGAAGGTGCTGACAAGCTGGTGCAGTTGACACTTGATATAGGTCTTGAACAACGCACGGTATTTGCGGGTATCAAGGCCGCCTACAAACCAGAAGATCTGCTTGGGCGTCGCACGGTGATGGTGGCCAATCTCAAACCACGCAAGATGCGCTTCGGTCTATCCAGCGGCATGGTATTGGCGGCCGGACCTGGTGGCTCAGATCTTTTCATACTGGCGCCGGATGAAGGAGCAAACGCCGGTATGCGCGTCAAGTAAGCCATGCGCGAGCTCGCGCTCATTCTGCTAGGCACTGTTCTGGTCAATAACTTTGTCCTTGTGCAGTTCCTTGGCTTGTGCCCGTTCATGGGTGTCTCACGACGTGTAGATTCAGCCATTGGTATGGGCGTGGCAACCACCTTTGTGCTCACTCTGGCAACCAGCCTTAGCTATCTGGTCAATCGCTGGTTGCTGGTGCCGTTTGAACTGACGTATCTGCGCACACTAAGCTTTATCGTTGTCATTGCAGTAGTGGTTCAGTTCACCGAGATCGTTATCCGCAAGCAAAGCCCCTTATTGCATCGGGTTCTGGGCCTGTATCTGCCATTGATCACGACAAACTGCGCAGTTCTGGGTGTCGCCCTGTTAAGTATTCAGCAGCAACATTCTCTGCTTGAAGCCATGCTGTATGGCTTTGGTGCAGCCATTGGATTTACGCTGATACTGGTGCTGTTCTCGGTACTGCGCGAACGGCTGGAACTTGCCGATGTACCAGCGCCGTTCAAGGGCAGTGCTATCGCGTTAATGAGTGCGGGTATCATGTCGCTGGCATTCATGGGGTTTTCGGGTCTGGGATCGTGACCGGAACCTTCATTACTATTGCTGTGATGATTATGAGCATGGCTGCGGTGGGTTATGTTTTGTCGCGCCTGGCAGAGCCAGCCAGACGTACTGATTACGAGGACCCAGACGCCGATATAATGTCGGCAAATCTGCCCGACATGCAACTTATAGAGGAGGTTAATCGACGACTTCCGCAAACCCAATGCGCACAGTGTGGACATCCAGGTTGCCGCCCCTATGCCACGGCGATTATCAATGACGAGGCGCCAATCAACCAGTGCCCACCCGGTGGTGATGCATTGATTGAAGAGCTGGCAGCGTTGCTGGGTACAGATGTTCTGCCGCTGGACAACGACAAGGGGCAAACCAAATCTGCGCAAGTGGCTGTTATAGTCGAGCCAGATTGTATTGGCTGTGCGCTATGTATAGCGGCGTGCCCGGTGGACGCAATTGTCGGGGCTCCCCGATATATGCACACAGTCATTGCCGATCAGTGCACTGGCTGTGAGCTCTGCCTGCCACCCTGTCCAGTCGATTGTATTGAACTGCACACGATCGACACGCCACTGCAACGCTGGCAATGGCCAAAGCCTGCATGAATTGGCGCAAACCTGTTAAGGCCTTGCTGCCTCGAAACCGTCGCTTTCAGCGAACAGGCCATAACGAACCTGACGGCGGACTGCCACTCGTACGCAACAAGCAAGGATTAGAGGCGGTGGGCGTGGCAATTACAGAACTTCCAGTACCCAAACAGCTTATCTATCCGCTACTCGATTACGCCAGACAGACTGTGCAAGCTCAGGTACACGTCGGCGAGTCAGTATTGTTGGGCGACAGTATTGCCGAAGGCATACTGGCCACCGCCAGCGGTACAATAAAGGCGATAGAACACAGGCCAATCATACATCCGTCGCATCGCGATGCTTTATGCGTGGTCCTTGATGTTGACGCCACCGGCGACGAGAACACTCAGTCGTTAGCTGCTAGCGATACCCTGAGCACTGAGCGCCTGGCGCAGGCTTGTATTTCAGGTCTCGGGGGTGCAGGTTTTGGCACCGCTCTCAAACTAAGAGCTGCACAAAATAAAGTCGCAAACATTTCTGATAATAGTTCTGAAACTGGAATTCATACCTTGCTGGTAAACGCCGTTGAATGCGAGCCATTGATAAGTTGTGATGAGGCGCTGATTCGCAGCGATGCGCAAACTGTCATAACAGCCGTACACACGATGATCAAACTCAGTGTTTGCCAGCGGTGCGTGCTTGCTATTGAAAATGACAAGGTTGACGCGATTGCGATGCTTTCAACCGCCATA
>Ga0114956_1001689_pt1 | contig 17422 bp, 8 predicted proteins | sample MaitaG_FD_87304 | JGI IMG/M metagenome (GOLD analysis project Ga0114956, IMG submission 87304) | Marine algal microbial communities from Maine, USA - Maine_Asex2 metaG | ecosystem: Host-associated > Algae > Red algae > Unclassified | place: Maine, USA | collected 2015-01-05 | reverse complement strand
CGTTTATTTCTAACCTTGAGTCTGGTCACCGTATGTTTCTGCAGGCATTCAATGATGAAGAAACGATGTTCAAGCCCGATCATGAAAGCCTTAATTGGTTGCTTGATAAAGCGGCAGATAATCACGCCACAATAGTTCTTGAGTCACCACCTCCCTTAATCCGAAACGATTATAGCCTCCACCTAAGTACAGATGAATTACTTAAAGTCCAGGAGAGGCCAGCGGCTAACAAAGTCTCGGCGACTTGCTCCACTCCTGGTGATTTATTCAAAGCACAGCGGCTGGGATTAGACTTCATCGTCATTGGTCCCGTTTTAACGAGCTCTCAGGATGGTAAGCAAGCCTTGGGGTGGCCAACGTTCCAAAGTCTATCGGGCAGGATAAACTTACCGGTCTATGCGTCGGGCGGACTTACAACGAAAGATATGGAGCTAGCACGTGAATACGGTGCTCAAGGGATAGTAGATTAGGGCTTTAAATCGTTAGTGTTGCGAAGCTAAATGCTGCAATTTTCCAAAGCAGGCGGTATCAATATTATGATGCACGCCTGTTTTTCGTTGTTAAACTGATTATTCAAGGACGAATGTAATCTTCATTCGGACCTGATAACCTGAAATTTTTCCGTCTTCAACGGTGACTTTTTGATCGGCAACCCAAGCACCGGTCACGTTCTTCAATGATTTATTGGCACGTTTAACGCCGTCAGCAATAGCATCGTCAAAGCTTTTAGTTGAACTAGAGGTGATTTCAGTAACTTTTGCGATAGACATAAAAATCCTAATTATATTAATTTTAAGAAGATAAATCATAACATCGAATTTAAAATAGACACAATAGGCCAGTCCGTAGTTGTCGGCTTCTATGCTGTAAAACCCGTTTTGATCTAGATTATAGTGGTGCCACCGGAATGGTCGAGTTGCACACTAGACACTTTCTGAGCCAACAGGAAAACTCTTCCAAAAGAACGAGCCTCTCTATCCATGCTTAATTCGAAGTTGTAGCTTCTTTGCAACTGTATGCGACCTTTAATATCTCTGACTATTCGCAATTGCTTCAGGGCAACGGTTTGATCAAGTAACTGAGCTTGTATCTCTTTACAGGCGTAAGCTGCTGCCTGGGTTGCTGCTTCCTTAGCCCGCACCGAGTCAAACCAAAACCATGCCAGACCAATCAGAAATACAATAACTAACAAACTACTCATAAGCCCAAGCTACAGAAATGACAACACCTTATCTTAACGCTAAAAGAGGCCAGTGTATTGCCAATATAGGAAAACTAAAAATAATTGTTATGGATTTTGTTGTAACTATTTACGGGACGACATTTTTAATTCTTTGGTGGCTAAATAGACAATACCAGTTATCTGGGTTAATAAAAGATTCAGCTTAAAACGCATACTCTTCTCGCAGTGTTCTGCAGATAGCAACTGATTGTAGAGCTTGTTAGTGTTACCGACCAATACCACTTCTGAGATTCCGAAGTAGATTTGATATTGGTTGTTCTCAATAAATAGTCATAAAAACAATAGTTTGGGGTTAGAAAATGTTAAAAAAATTAGCACTTGGTTTATGTATTGTAACCGTGTCGGCAGGGGTTATGTTCAGCGTTACTGCTAAGAGTAAACCTTCTTTGGTCAGTGATATGCAGGCATATGTTGTCAAAACAAATGCACAGGGTAAAGAATATCGCCAACCAGCAAAGCAAACAGAGCCAGGTAATGTATTGGAGTACAATCTTTCTTACACAAACCAGATGAAGAAAACATTGTCAGGTTTAGTGGTCAGTGGCCCAATTCCTGCCAATACAATTTATGTTGGTCGCAGTGCGAGAGCCGGTGTTGAAGCTGACCTATTGGTTAGTATTGATGGTGGTGCAAACTTTGAAAGCGAGCCAGTACGCCGTACTCAGCGTATGCCAAATGGTAAAATGGAAACAGTGGTAATCCCAGCGGAAAAATATACCAATATCCGTTGGAAGGTAAAGCAGCCAATTCAGGGCTTTGGCAAGCAGCTTTATTCTTACCGCGTTAAGGTAAAATAAGCTTACTATTTTCCTATTTTTCAGTGCGCTCATGATTGTCTAATTTACAAAAATAATTGAGTCAGGATGAGATTTCGCACTATTAAGCAAAAGCCTTCAGGGGGCTTGCTTAGCACTTTCTTTCTTAGAATACATTGATAAAGAGAATTAATAACAATGAAAACAAAAAATCAAATGAAGCCATTGGCTAGATTGATTGCTGCTTCTTTAGCAGTCGGGAGTATAGCTGGTTTTGGTGCTCAGGCACTGGCACAGACAGCGGCAGGAACACTAATTAAAAACCTTGCAACAGTTACGTATGAAGATGCGAATGGTAACAGCTATTCTGCACAATCAAATGAAGCAGTTGTTACCGTTGCACCGGTTTACAGTGCAACGATTGAAAACGACAACAATCTGACAGGCGCACCTGGTCAAACAGTTTACTTCCCTCATACATTGAGCAACACGGGTAACATCGCTGATACTTTCACCATTGCAGCTGATAACGGTGGTGTTGTTTACCTTGATGATAATAATAACGGCCAACCTGATCCAGGTGAGTCAATAGTAACAGCTGGCTCTCCAATTAGTGTTCCTGCTGGTGATCAAGTTAGTTTGGTTGTTGCACTGGCAGTACCTACAACTGCCGCTAACGGCTCAACCCTTACAACTGAATTAACAGCAACATCAACGGGTGGTGCTACAGTTGCGGATATTGGAACCAACGTTGACGGCACTGATGGAACAAACGATAATGAAGTGACTGTGTCAACAGGTCCTGTACTAGTACTCAACAAGTCATCAGTTCATGATGAAGCAAATAACCAAATCACCTATACACTGACCGTTAAGAATAACGGTGGAAGTGATGCTTCGAATGTAAACATTGTGGATGCATTGCCGGAAGTTGATACAAATGGCGATGGCACCGCTGATACTCAAGTAGCTTTAGTTGCCAGCAGCATCACGGCAAATGGTTTGATTAATGCAGGCGACGTAGTTCCTTTGATTACTACATCAATTAATGAGGCGGCAAATCCTTTAGGTGATGTTAACTTTGACGGTGACAGTGTTGACACTCTGGACGCAATTGTTGCTAAAGACGTAACGTTGCCACCTAACACGACTGTGACTGTAATTTATACAGTTGAGTACCAGCCTACATGGGCTGCTGGTGTAGATGTGGACAATACTTTCCTATCATTTGATGATCCAAATGATGATGGTAACCCATCTGACTCTACTTCAGGACCAAACCCTGGGGATGTTGTTCCTTCGAATACCACTAACGATACTATCCCTCAAATCTATGGTGTCGATGCTCTCGATACGGATGCGGGTGCCGGACCTCTCAATGATGGTGGTGACGACGATAGTGCTGCAAATGACTCTCAATTTGTTGATGTTGCAGCAACTGGCGCAGAGGTTTTGTTCCAACACGTAATTACTAACAATGGTAATGGCGATGATGTGTTCAATGTTGGTGCCGTTAGTGATGCAACTGATGGTTTCCCTCCTGGTACAGTATTCACTTATTGGGATTCAACCGGTACTGTTCAGTTAACTGATACCGACAATGATGGTTTCCCTGATACGGGTATGCTGGCTCCGGGTGCTAGTGAAACAATCATGGTTAAAGCGGACTTACCGGCAGGTGTCTCTGGCGCTCCAGCTAACGGTTATAATGCAACATTAACCGCGACTTCAGGTACCGATACCAGTGCAGCACCAGCATCCAATGATACTGCATTAAAGTTAGGTGAAATCACACCACCGACTGTTGATATCGCGAACGTGACTGCTGATCAAGACTCTACCGGTACAAATGCGGATGGTTTCAATGACGCAGGTGTGCAAAATGCTCAGGACGAGGCACCAGTAGTTTTGGAAGCAGGCACTGTTAACAGTGTTGTTACATTTGATCTACACTTGGCAAACGAGTCAGGAAATCCAGATTCATTCTTGCTAAGTTCAAGCAATATTCCTGCTGGTTGGACAGTTGTATACAAAGACACTGCGGGTAATGTAATCACTACAACACCATTGGTTCCAGGTGGCGGCGTATTTGCTTATACAGCTGAAGTAACAATCTCATCTGATCCTGCTGAAGCGCTTAGCGAATCTGATCAAGTTGGCGCTGTTGATGGTTATGATGCGGTAAATGACGGTGCAACATCATTAACTTCTAATGATGGCGATTTAGATTATCAAATGAATTTCACCGCTACATCTACATCAACACCTAGTGTCAGCGACAGTGTAACGAATGCCGTTGATATTGAAGCTGATCGTGAAGTTGTTATTACTCCTAATGGTCAGAATCAGGTTCAGCCAGGTGGTACTGTAGAGTACAGTCACCAGTTAGAAAATAACGGTAACCAAGACGAAACAGTTGAAATGGACATAACTAATAGTCAATCAGGTTGGACGACTGTTATTAATGTTGATACAGACGGCGATGGCGTTCCGGATACAATACTTACGAGTGCTTTGGCTGGAACCACTATTAGTGGCGTTGATGATAACGGCAACCCGGTACTGATTGAAGTCACAGATACTGATGGCGATGGTATTCCAGAGCTGCTTCTGGAGCCTGGTGAAAACGTCAATATGACAAGTACTGTAACTTCTCCTTCTAACGCTCCTCTGGGTGCTGTTGATGCATCAACAATCACTGTTACTGAAGTTAATGATACTCCAATTACTTCAGCTGCTGACCAGACGACTGTTATGTTAGGTCAGGTACGTCTGGATAAGACTGCTGCTATTGACACTGACTGCGATGGTACGCCTGAGACAGGTTTCCTTGCTGCACAAACGACTCAGGTAGAGCCAGGTCAATGTGTTGTATGGAATCTAACAGCAACCAATGAAGGTACTGCGACGGTAAAGAATGTTGTTATCTCGGATGCGGCACCAGCCTTTACTGATGTAGTAGCAGGTTTGCTTAAGTTCTGTCACGGAAATGCTTGTACCCCAGTGGGCGGTGTAACTGACGCATCTGATGCTGATAACGGTACTTATGCAGCAGGCTTGGTTAAGTTCTTTGCGAACAATGGCGCATCTGCTCCAGCAGGTGGTATCGGTGGTGAGCTGATCGCTGGTGAGCAAATGACAGGTCAATTCACTGTTAAAATTCAATAAGTAGTTAAGTAAGCAATTGATTTTCTCTTGCCTTCGGGCAAGAGGATTTCTGAATATCTCTGATAATGTCGGAGGTATTCAGAAGTCACCGATCATTCCAGACCCGGCTCACTTCGGGAACAAAAATAATAACAATAACTGGTAGTTTATAATGCGAATTGCTAATTGGTTTAGGGCTGCATCCCTCTGTCTCCTCGTTTTAGGAATTGTAACTGGTACGTCACAGCTGCAAGCGAAAACACCTTCTGGTACTGTCATTACTAACCAGGCGGAAATCTTTTGGTTCAGTACCGATCCAAAAGACCCTGGCCCAAAACAAGCGTTTTCAAATGTATCTACAGTTGTTGTTGCCAAACAATATGATTTACTGTTGGAGCCAGATAATGTCAGGCATACAACTCCGAGTAAGAAAGTTGACTTGCCACATCGTCTGACAAACATCGGCAATACCTCGTCTGAATATGAGGTGAGAATCCGCCACAACCTCGGTGATTCAGGTGATCTGCAAACAACTAAAGTCTATATGGACAGTAATGGAAACGGAATAACTGACCCAGGTGAGCCAGAGTGGTCAACAGTTACTTGTATTCCAGCAGAACCTAATGTCAGTTGTTATAAAGTTGATACCTTGAAACCAGGTGAGATAGAAGAATTTGTCATTGCTGGTTATACGCCTTCCAATGCCCAACTCGGTGACGAGTATCGGATGAATATCCGTGCTTTTCCTTGGTTGTATGATCAGATTCTTACTGATCCAAATAATACGTTGGCAAGTCGCACAACGTCACCAGAGTTTGAGGCAGGAATTGCAGCTTCAGAACTCCCCGAGCATTGGGTAGATAATGATATTATCGATATCATTGATGGTGCGGTGCTAACGGTTACAAAAACTGCAACCCCTAATTGCGGCGTACCTGTTAAAGCGGGAGAGATGATCAAGTATCAGATTGGTTTTACCAATATCGGGGATGAATTGCCTGTAAGTAAAATCATTTCACTTGATGGAGCAGACATTAGCGGTGTGGTACTTGAAGATGTTCTTCCACCAAATGTGACGCTGCAAAATACACTGACACCAGTTTCGGCACCCAACCAAAGTATTGTTTTGGTGCAAACAGTTCAGGATGAAGATACTAACCGCTGGATAAGCTTTAGCGTCTGGAATGGCACTGACGTGATATCAAAGATTGGCTTATTTCTTCCAGTTAGCCAAATGCAACCTAACCAAAGTGGAAAGCTAGATTTTAGTGTCATCGTAAATCAGAACGTGACAACGTCAACTATTCACAATCAGGCAACGTTTGATTTAATCGAAGGTGGCGAACCTGAGTTTGTTAGTAATAGCGTTTGTACCAATATTGAGTCTATTAATAGTGACGGTGAAGGTAATAATCCTGAGACAACACTAGATGCCACGATTCGTTTTCTAACGCCTACTTTAGATATCAAACGGCAGATCACTCAAAGTGGCGGTTCACCAGACTTCTCAAATGACAGCCATTTTGAAGACGCTGATTTATACCGCATGGATAGTAGTGTAGACAACTACGATGCTAGCCGTGATGGTGTCTACATCGAAATGAATTCAAGTGCGGTGAATGAAGATGAAGATACTGCCGAAACAATCGAGGTAACGGTTACTTCTGCGACAGGTGATACTGTCAAAGTAATGCTGCTGGAAACCGGTCCTAACACCGGAATATTCAGAAGTCTTCACCCAGTTCGCATGAGTGATTCTGAAGACGGGGCAGGTCGAAGCTGTCCAGCAAGTTCAACGGTACCCAATTACACCGCCGATGAGCCAAATTGTGTTTTGAATGGTGATCCTGATGGTAATCTGACCGTCACGGCAACTGTATCTTTGAGCAGTGACAGAACAGTCACTATCTTAGAAGATGCTGCATTGATTGATCCATTAGGGATTGTGTTTGACTCTGCCTATAACTCTCCAGTGGAGGGTGCACAGGTTTGGATTCGCAACGAAGATGGCTCGGTTGCATTGGATCCATTGACAGATATACCTTACGAACCTCAGCTAACGGGGACAGATGGGCGTTATCAATTTCCATTCCTTTATCCGAATCAAAATTATTATTTGGATGTTGTTCCTCCGGGGCAATACACATTCCCTAGTAGCGTGGCTGCCACTCAGTTTAACGCGCCTGCTGACGGGCCTGGTCGTACGGTAAATGTTTACTCGTATGGTAAGGATGGATATAACCAGACACCGGGTAGCGGAGTATTTACGTTAACTGAGCTGTTGATTGTCGATATCCCACTCGATCCTGAGTTGGATACAGACTTCACTCTGGACAAAACAGCATCACTGACAGAAATTGGTATTGGTGGAACGATTAGTTACAACATCAAGATTAAAAATCATTCAAGTAACCATCTGTATGCGGTGAAAATTGCAGATACATTACCCCGTGGCTTTAACTACGTGGATGGGTCAGCAACACTAGATGGAGCAGCGATCGCTGATCCTGCAGGTACGCCAAGACCAAATCTGGTATTTACTAATTTACCATTTGTAACGGGTGCAGCTGATGGGGTGCTCGATTTTATCGAACACAACCTAAAGTACAGTGTGAGGACAACTGCTGGTGCCGTTGGAAGTGATGGTGTCAACAGCGCTGTTGGTGATGGAAGAACACCCACAGGCGTTCCGGTTACGTCTAATAATACTAAAGTCAGAGTTAAGATCCAGCAGGAAGGAGTGTTGTCTGATAGTGGCGTCATCTTTGGAAAGGTTTTTGTAGATGCAGATTGTAATAACATCCAGAATGGCGGTGAATGGCCAATCGGTGGTGTTAAGCTGTATTTAGAAGATGGTACCTGGGTCATTACAGATGCTAATGGACAGTTCAGTTTGTATGGTCTGGATTCTGCTAACCATGTCATCAAGATAGACCCGATTACGCTACCAAAAGGTATTATCTTTAAACCAACTGACAATCGTCAAATGGCTGATCCGAACAGTCGACTGGTGGACTTGACGTCGGGTGAATTTCACCGTGCTGATTTTGCAGCGGTATGTCCGAAAGAGAATAGGCAAGAAGTCTTAGATGAGATCAAGGCCCGCAACACAGGTCAAACGGATTGGATGCTCGAAAATGCTCAAAAGTATGATCCAACTAAGGATTCAGCCTCTGGCGATCTTACGAAATCCTCAGAAGGTGATGGCGATATTTCGAACGGTAGCGAGAAAAACTTAACTACGCAGAGTGGTGGCAAAGGTAAAAAGCGCAGTTTAACCACAGGCTATGCCATACAAACTTCACAGTTTGCGGAAAAAGCGTTGGCTGAGGCTGCCTTGGAGAAGCTACCAGAGGAGCTTAAGGCAAAAGCCTATGTTTTCCCTATCGGCGATTTCTATTCTGTGAGAATTGGCTTCGATCTAGATAAAAAGGCTACCAAGACTAAGCTACGTTTAGCCAAGCTTAACAAAGAGGCCAAAGTGGTATCGACGATTTATGAGCAATTGACTGATGAAGTTGCCGATCGATTAGAGACACCGCGTGGTATTGCGTTAATGCCGCCCGCTAAAGAAGAAGTGAAGACGGTTACCAATGAGCAGGCAAAGTCTGGAACGTGGTTGTGGCCTACTTCTGAAACGAGCCTGGATGGTCGATTCATGGTGGTTGTTCGCAAAGGACTTACACCTAGCTTAGTCGTTAACGGTAAGGTAGTACCTAAGTCTCAATTAGGTGAGCAGATCGAGAACCGTCGTGAAAAAGCACAAGTTGTTGCTTGGTACGGCGTTAAGCTCGACCCAGGTAAAAACAACCTTGAAGTTGTGGCGAAGGATATGTTTGGAAACAAGCGTGTTTTGGCCAAAGGAGTGTTTAAGAGACCTGTTTCGGCTCACCTATTGAAAATCAGCAGTGAGACTGATCAGCTTCCAGCAGACGGTGGCCGTTCATACCTGCCAATTACACTTAAGTTACTTGATAAGAATGGCTATCTTGCCCGGGGTGTGAACTTTGTCACGATTGAGGCCAGTGACGGTCAATGGGTTGAAAGAGATATTCAGAATCAAAACCAGGGACGTCAAATTCGTGTCGTAAATGGCTTGAGAGTGATTCATCTTCGAAGCTCGGAGCGTACGGGAAAAATACGTGTTCGTGTTACAGATGGCTCAATGCGTGATGAACTGGACATTGTGCAGATTGCCCCTTTGAGACCGCTAATTGCAGTCGGTTTGGTTGAAATAGGTGGTAGTGTTTTCGAGCGTGGCCCGAACTCCCCGTTTATTGATGAAAAAGAGTTTGACGCCAGAGCTGCTGGTTTCATGAAAGGTCGGATTCGTGGTGACATGCATCTCACTGTATCGGTTGATACTGCTAAAGATGCCGATGCGACATTATTCCGCGATATTAACCCGAATAAGTCGTACCCGATTCATGGTGACAGCTCGCAGCGTGGCTATGAAGCACAAAGTCGTAGCAAGGTATACGCTAAGCTTGAGAAGGACAAAGACAGCATTATGTGGGGTGATTTCGTCACAGACAGCTCGACGATTAATGAAGACGTGACCCGGGTTCAGCGAAGTCTGACCGGTGCTAACTTAATCACTAAGGGTGGTCCAAATGAGTGGCAGTTCTTTGTCTCTGAACAAGATGAGGATCGAGTAACTGAGCAGATCCGCGGTAAAGGTGTCGCGTTAAACTATAAGCTGACAAATGTACCGCTGGTAGCTAACAGTGAGACGATTGAGATTATCACTGTTTCTCGTGACAATCCTGGCATCGTCCTGGACAGCACAACATTGAGCCGATTTGGAGACTATACGCTGGATAGCGTTACGGGCGAGCTGAGCTTTAGTGAGACCGTACCAACAAGTGATGAAGATCTAAATCCAGTTCAGATTCGTGCCAGCTATGATGTTGAAGGTACCGGTACGGCAGGCGATTATACTATCGCTGGAGCACGCGTTAGACATGAAGTTAAGCCTGGTTTCAAGGTAGGTTTGAGCTACACAGTTGATCAACATGACACCACTGGGTTTGAGCTTTATGGTGCTACATTAGACTACAAAGATGATCATGGACTTATCGCACGAGGTAGTCTTGGCCAATACAAGCCAATGGATATATCCAAAGATACGGGTATCGCAGGTCGTTTCTATCTGGCAAAGCAGTGGGCTAATAAATCTACGACCTCGATAACGCTGGGTCGTGCGACTAAAGGCTTTACCAATTCGGCCTCAGGTATATCGGAAGAAAGAGAAGAGGTGCGAATCAAGCATGAGCTCAAGATCTATGAAAGTCTGAATTCTGATATTGCAGCACTCAAAGTTTTTGGGGATATAAGTGCTGAAATAGAAGCCATTCACAGCAAAAACCTGGCAACTAATGATACCGAACAGAGTATTGGTATTACCGCTAATGTGAAACTTAAAGACTGGACAGTCAAAGGCGGGGTACGTCACATTGAGCAATCAAAAGCTGCAGGTGATGAAAGCTTCCAAACCTTCATTCTTGGTGCCAAAAAAGCAATCAACATTGCTGGGAGAAAAGGCTCGCTGGAAGGTGAGTATGAGCAAGATTTCGACAGCACAGAACGTCGAAGAATTGCGCTGACAGCCGATATGCAGGTTCATGAGAAAGTGAAGGTTTATGCACGAGGTGAGCGAATTAACAGCCTATCGGGAGTGAGTGGTTTATCTTCAGCAGCCGGAGAGCAGGACACGTTCTCAGTAGGTGTTAAGTCAAACTTATTACCGTCTACAGAGCTGTTCTCTGAGTATCGTGTACGAGGTGGCATTAGTGGACGTGATCTTGAGACAGCTTCAGGTATCCGAGGTACTTACGAGCTAAGAAAAGGCCTGTCAGTATCGCCACACTTTGAAATTGTCAAAAACCTGGAAGGGTCTGGTAGTGACTCAGTATCTGCTTCGATAGCTTATAAAGATTCAAGGTACGCGAATCGTATATCAGCTTTGCGCTTAGAAACGCGTCATGACGATAGTCGTGAGTATTACGGCTTACAAGCTGACTACGTCAAGCGTTTGAGCTCAAACTGGAGTGCCTTGTTTAAAGATACTTTACGGTATGAGGCACCAACAACGGGTGATGACCTGATTGACAATACATTAACGCTTGGTCTTGCTTATCGTCCACGTCGTGAAAATAAGCAACATGCTCTGTTCTTCTACCAAAATAAAGAAGAGCGTGGTGGCGATAATGGCGACTGTAGTACTCACATTTTGTCGACCCACCAAAACTATGAGATTAAAGAAGATGTGCTGATTTCAGGTCGATTGGGTGGCAAGCTCGAGGACTGTAATGGTAGTGAAAGCGATGCTGTTATTTTGGATGGCCGAGTTACTTGGGATATTACAAACCGTCTTGATGTGGATGTGCATGCAGGTGTTCTGGGTACTAATGGTTTGCAAGAAAAGAACTATTCGGTTGGTGCCGGTGTGAACTATCTGGTTCGTGAAAACCTACGGGTTGGGCTTGGTTACAATATAACTGGATTTAAAGATGATGATTTGGACCCCGATAACTTTAATGATCAGGGTGTATATCTTGGTCTGAAGTACAAATTTGATGAAAATAGCCTCATCTGGCTGACAGGAGAATAATAATGAAAAGTCTAAAGTTGGTTAAGAGAGTCCTGCCAGTGGTTGGTGCGATTACTCTGATAAGTGGATGTTCAACAACGAGTGATATGTACGCGAAGTATGATGATATTTGTGAAGTTCCTAAAGCTAAAACGGTGGAGCGCGTAAAGATCGTCAAAGAGGTTGTTGAGAAAGAACGTATTGTTGAGAAAAAGGTAAATGTACCTGTTGAGAAGATCAAGTATGTTGATCGAATCAAAGAGGTAGAAAAAGTTAAATTCGTCGACAGAGTCACCATTAAAGAGGTGCCAAAGATTCAATATGTTGACCGAATTAAAGAAACTATCAAAGAAGTACCAACAGTAAAATATGTTGAAAAAATAAAGAAAGTTCCGACAGTTAAATATGTCGATCGCGTCAAAATTAAAGAAGTGCCAAAAATTAAGTATGTAGATCGAGTGAAGATTAAAGAAGTGCCAAAAATTAAGTATGTAGACCGAGTTAAGGTTAAAGAAGTGCCAACCATTAGGTATGTAGAACGAGTAAAAGTTAAGACAGTTAAGCAGCTAATTCCTGGTATTACTTGGGAGCCAGCAGTTTACTTTGGTTACGACTTAGCTTCTTTGGCACCAACCGAGTTGGCAAGATTAGATAAGGACCTTCTGGTACTGCTTAAGCAGCCGAATCTTAAACTAAGTGTGCAGGCATTTACTGATAGCAAAGGTTCTAATCGATACAACCGGAGCTTAGCATTACGTCGTCAGCAGACGGTAGTGAACTATCTGATGTCGAAAGGCTTGGCGAAGAATCGAATCTTAACGTCACCTCTTGGGGAAGAGCTGCCAATCCTGGGAAATAGTGAAGCAGAGCGCGTCGTCAACCGTCGTGTTGAGCTGATGCTGCTGGATGCTGCTGGACGACCATTGAGTCTGTCGATTCAAACGAAGTAACCTTTTTAAATAGGCATTACCTAATGCGAGTCCTGCCGTTCTGGCAGGGCCGCGTTTACCGGGTGTGGGGATACACGGCAACGTGCAACTAAGGCTTGAACAATGATTAAAAATATAAAAAGTCGCAATTTAATAAATTATCTGATGGTGTTTTTGATACTGATTTCAAGTTCTGTATCTGCTCAGGCACCTGCAGCCGGAACTATCATCAAAAATCAGGCAACGGCTACCTATAAAGATTCCTCTGGGATAGCACAAACAACGACATCAAACCTTGTTGAAACAGTCGTTCAACAGGTGGGTGCCTTTACTCTGGTTCAGGATCAGAGTCGCTATGGAATCGAAGGGCAAGCGGTCTCATTCCCGCATGTTCTTACCAATACTGGTAATGATAATGACAGTTTTGGGCTGTCAGCTATCGACATCGCTGGATCTGATGCCTTTGATTTTGATGATATCAAGATTTATCCAGATGTTAATCAAGATGGTGTTGCTGACAGCAATCTTCCAATTACTAATACAGGTGTCCTGGCGTCTGACGAAGCATTCTATTTTGTAGTCTCTGCAACTGTTCCAATGAGTGTTTCAGATGCTGACATTGGCACTCTAACGGTTCAAGGATTGAGTGCCTTTAGTGGCGGAGTGCAAACGAATATTGACCAAGCCATTGTTTCGGAAAAAGCAGTCGTTCGGGTAACTAAAAGTATCAGTAGCAATAGCGGTCATTCAGGAAGTGGCCCGTATACAGTGACCCTAACTTATAGCAACCCTAGTACGATTGATGCAACTGACGTGACGTTGATTGACGCTTTACCCGCTGGAATGAGCTATGTTTCTGGTAGTGGGCAATGGAGTCTTACGGGTTCAGGTGTTGCTCTAACAGATAGTGACAAGACAGACACTCAGGGCACATCTACTGAAACAGTCATTTACTGTGCTTACCATGCAGATTGTACGGGGCTGTACGAGGCATCTCAGGATGCCGATAGTGACAGTACCAATCAGGTTACAGCGATTATTGGAACCGTTATATCAGGGGATAGTGGCACGATTAGCTTCTCAGTGACGTTGGATGCTGGTCTTAATGTGTCGACTCTAGTCAACACGGGTGAGTTTTCCTACAATAACGGAAGCGCGATAATTACGGATCAGAATACTAATCCAGTTCCTGTCGATATACTCTCTCAGCCCGGCGTGGTGGCTAATGGTTCCACGACGAGCAATGTTGATGGCACAGATGAGCCCGTTACACAAACCAGCGCAACGATTGGCAGTACGGTAGCCTTTGATAACGTAATCTGGAACACTGGAAATGATACCGATATATTTGATATCAGTATCGACGAAGCTGGAACGACTTTCCCTCCCGGAACGACCTTTGCACTTTACAAAAGTGACGGGTTTACACCACTACTAGATAATGACAACTCTGGCGAAGTTGATACCGGACCAATGGCGGTTGGAGACTCATATGTTGTTGTGCTAAAGGCGCGGTTACCTATGAGCGGAAGCGCTGTTGGCGCTGTAGGGTACGACGTTACCAAAACAGCGACATCAGCAAATGATCCGAGTATTAGTAATCCGGTTATTGACCATTTGGATGAAATTACAGGTAGCCAAGTTGATCTAACTAATGACGCGCCTGTTGGAGGGGCGGCGGCAACAGGAGCAGGGGCTGGACCCTTAGCGGCTGCACAGACTGTATTGAATATTGCACCTGGCGCTTCAGGTGTATTCAAGTTGTACGTCAACAATACAAGTACAGTTGCCGATAGTTTTGATCTAACTTACAGTAATGTCATTCCTTTTGCAGCGGGAACACTCCCAGCAAACTGGACGGTTAAGTTCCATGTTGATGGGGGAGTCGGCGATTGCTCTACACTTGGCTCAAGTGTAACTAATTCAGCGGTTGTTGCGCCAGGTGAAAATAAGCTGATTTGCGCGCAGGTTTCCATTGCATCGGGTGCTGCTTTCAGTAACACACCGATTAGTATTTATTTCCAAGCGCTTTCGCCATTATCGGGTGCCGGTGATATTAAACACGATGCGGTGTTTATGACTGCTTCACAAAAGCTGATTCTTGAGCCAGATAATCGTGCTCAAACTGAGCCAGGAAATAGTGTCATTTATACTCACCGTCTTAATAACCCTGGAAATACGGCTTACACAGGCTTGACGCTGACTAGCACCGATTCGTTAGTAGCTGACGGTTGGACTTCTGTGCTTTACGAGGATACAGACGGCGATGGTTTGTTGGGGGCTGCGGATCAACCAGTAGGAACCTATACTCTGAATCCAGGCGATACTAAGGTTATCTTTGCCAAGGTGTTTGCTCCAGCAAGCGCTTCTTATGGTACAACTAACCTAACCGATGTCGTTGCGACAGGAAGCACGAACACAGGAACGGTTATTGTGGAGACTGTTAGTGCTCAGGATATGACGATAGTGGCTAAAACTAATATGAGCATAGCCAAGCGACAGGCTCCTGATGTGAATTGCGACGGGGTAGCAGACTCTGCATTTAGTTTTGATACCTTCCAAGCGCAACCAAATACTTGTGTTTTGTATAATCTGACGGCAACTAATACTAGTCCGGAATCAGCACACAATGTTCGTATTGATGATTCGATTCCAGAATTTACTAGTCACTTTACTGCCTCAAGTGCATTGCCGACGATATCAGCCGGTGCAATCACGCTGAACCCAGCGGATGGTGATACTGGTTTAATTGGTGGTAATGCAGGGATAGTGCAAGCCGGCGCATCGGTTACTCTAATCTTTGGTGTGCGTGTGGAGTGATTCCAGTTAACACCGATATTTAAACCAAAAAAAAGCGCCGTTACGTTAATTTGTAATGGTGCTTTTTTTGTTGAAACTCCTAAAGAACTGCTGATAAACAATAACTAAGAAAAAGGAAATATTATGGATTTTAAGAATCTATTACGAATTCTGGTAAAAAATGATGGCTCTGATTTATACCTGACGTTTAATGCCCCCCCAGCAGCTAAGTTTCAGGGCGAACTTAAAGCACTGGGGCCCGATAAACTTGATGCGGAAACACTTCAGACCTTAGCTAATGAGCTGATGAATGAAGATCAACAGAGACAGTTTGAGAAAAAACCAGAAATGAATCTGGCGCTAGATGAACCTGGTATCGGCAGATTCAGAATTAATATCTTTAAGCAGCGCACGCATCTGGCGATGGTCATTCGTAACATTAAAGTTGAGATTCCAAATGCAGACACGCTGGGCTTACCGGCGGTTTTAAAAGAAGTCATTATGGAAAAACGCGGCTTGATTTTATTCGTTGGGGGAACAGGCTCAGGTAAATCAACGTCGTTGGCGGCACTAATTGATCATCGAAATACCAGTTCTACAGGTCATATTATTACCATCGAAGATCCTATTGAGTATGTACACCCCCACAAACGCTGCTTGGTTAGTCAAAGAGAAGTTGGAGTAGACACCGATAGTTATGAGGATGCATTGGAAAACACCCTGCGGCAGGCACCTGATGTAATCCTGATTGGAGAGATACGTACGGAAGAGACAATGGAGCATGCACTGGCTTTTGCTGAAACAGGGCACCTCTGCTTGTCTACCTTGCATGCCAACAGCGCGAATCAAGCGTTGGATCGGATTATTAACTTCTTCCCAGAAGAGCGCAGGCAGCAACTGCTGATGGATATTTCTTTGAATATCAAAGCCTTCATTTCGCAGCGATTAATCCCGACCATCGATGGTAAACGGGTTGCTGCGATTGAGATTCTGATTGGTACGCCGATGGTTCAGGATCTGATTATGAAAGGGGACGTTCACGCATTAAAAGAAGTGATGGAGAAGTCTGAGGAGCAGGGCATGCAGACGTTTGATTCACACCTATTTAAGCTGTACTCACAAGGTATCATCTCACTTGAAGAAGCTTACAAGAACGCTGATTCACCAAACAACATGAAAGTGAAAATCAACCTCATGCAAGATGCCCCGGGCGGGAATGAAGAGTCAAAAGCTGCCAGAGAAAGTGAGCTTGATAGCTTAATGCTTGAGCCTATTGCTGAAGAAGAGGAAGAAACTGAAGAAGATGAGTTGGAAGCATTATTAAGAGAGAAAGCTGAAAAGGCTGCCGTTCAGCAAGCGTAATTTAAGCTATAACGCAGTTCTCTAGAGAAATCTGCTTGCAATGCAAGTTTAAGTTGCGAGCAGATTTTGTAAATCAGCCCCCAAAGCAGGTCTCGCTGTGCAATATCTAAGTGTATTAAAAAAGCCCACTATTCTGTGGGCTTCTAAACAGCTAACTAAGACAACTTTCTTAAGGTTGATATTGAACCGACATAGAGGCATGAATGCTCTCGTAGCGATTGCCCGCTAAGTTTTCACCGCGTAAGTCAGCTGCATCCTGATTTTTATTGATTACAACCAATGTGTGAGTTGCTTCGACTCTTTCTATCGGATTTGCACCTGCAAGTTGTTGAGCAGTTGGGTCGTGATAAATAGTGTCTTGTTCTGGTGTCCAGGGAATTCCTTCCGGAACTGGTTGCTGAGTCACAGCAGCCGTTTGCTGAGAATAATTAAATGCAGCGGCCTCATTAAGTGTCCCATTCTGTTGCATATTAGTTGCCACAGGCGCTTGGCTAGCTGGAGCCAACTTCATTTCTGCCAGATAATCGGCGACAACCCAGCCGACATTGTTTTGATACATAATCTGCAGCCATTTTTTATTTTCTTTGAAAATATG
>Ga0114956_1001688_pt1 | contig 17427 bp, 9 predicted proteins | sample MaitaG_FD_87304 | JGI IMG/M metagenome (GOLD analysis project Ga0114956, IMG submission 87304) | Marine algal microbial communities from Maine, USA - Maine_Asex2 metaG | ecosystem: Host-associated > Algae > Red algae > Unclassified | place: Maine, USA | collected 2015-01-05 | reverse complement strand
GAGTCGTTCGGCGACATCAACACCAACCGTCTATACGATCACGAGATTCCTGCCCGTCCCTCCGAGCCGCGCTGGAACGCCGAATATAAAAACCTCGACGTCAACGACTGCGGCCAGTTGGTACGCTTTGACGGTCGGATCATCCGGCCCGACCAAACGGTCCGTCTTCTGGCCTACGACGATGAGGGCGGCGAGTTATTCGCCGATTACAACCGCAACCACGTGGTGGGCCAGACCTTCGGCTACAACGCGGCTTCCAGCGTCTGGATGGCCGGCCCCACCACCGGCATGGCCAACGAACCGACCACTGGGCAGCTCGTGCCCGTCGGCAATAACGTGTTTGTCACGCTCAACGAAATGGATCTTACCCCCAACGTCGTTCTCGACCCGATCAGTGACTTGACCCCTGGCTGCAATGATCTCGAAGGTGACTTGGACCACATCTACGTGCCACCCTGCAAATGCCCTGCGGTCGACGCACCCAACGTCGGCTTCAACGGGGTCGCCCGCAACGGACTGTTCGACTACGCCATCAACAACAACTCCGATCCGCTCATCGTCCGGGCAAACTTCTACAACAACGACGGAACCGTCGGCGACCCCGCCTTCGTGGAATATCAAGTCTGGACATCCAACGGTACGATCGTCACCGGCTTGGATATTGGCTACGCCGTTCCGGACGCCAACGCGGTTCCGACTCTCGCCACCGTGCAGGTTCCGGTGTATCGTTCCGCGGAACTGTACGGCGTCAATCAGTTCACCACCGGCAGCACTCAAACGTGGGGTGAACGTGCCAACGGCGCGGAGACTGAAGTGAGCGACGGCATGTGGACCGACTGGAGCGCACCCGTCGCCGAAGAACCATGGGAAGACTTCATCTCGTACTGGGATCCTGCGGTGGAACGATGGACCTACGTCCAAGATGCTCCGCGTAACTCTTCAGACGCGCTTGACGGCCCTTCCGGCTCGCGAACCGACCGCTGGACCGATATCCGCTTTGCGGGGTTACGTGGATCCGCGATCACCCGCGCCGAACACGATACCTATCTCCTTTGGAATTACTGTGGAGACACCACCGCTTTGCTGCAACGCACCTTCGACGGCAATTACGACGGACCCGACAGATGGGGTGAAACATTCAGCGACAAATGGCGTGACGACACCTCCGTCCCCGTCCCGATGGAACCGCTTTCCGCGGTGAGTGGCACCGCTTATCCCGCGTGGGACGACCGGTTCGGCTTTGCCGATTGGCAGGCATGGTGGGTGGCTTGTTTCCAGCCCACCACCGGCGTCGCACCCGCTTGGGAGACCGGCGACGGCACCGGACACGCCACCCTCCACACGCAGGCCGGACAATTCGGCTTCAGCGACGCTCCCGTGGATGCTCTCGGCCGTGCCGTAAATGTACCACCGCTCAACCTTCCGCTTGAAGATGGCGTGGATTGGTATCCCGCCTTCGACTGGGTCCAAGATGGATACCGTGAGTTCGTCGATATGCCCTCCTCTATGTACCACCAAGGCATCAATCCCACCGAAGCCTGCTCCGGAAACTACATTCTCAACTCGCTGGCCCCCAATATCGACCCCGTGCTTGGATTCCTTCGTCCCGATCTTGATTTGGCAATTCCTCCAATCGCGGGTGACGGTCAACTGGGTGAAGAGACCGATCCCTTCACAGGGTCCCGCCGTGGCTCTGATTATGGTAGTGGTGACCTCAGTTTCTTCGCCCCCGACAACATGGTCATTAGCGGTGGTCCATTCACCTACGGCGGCCACGGCAATGGCGGACAGGACGCCGCCGATGTCATGTATCTCGAACTACTCTCCCGCCGCTACAACCCCGATGCTGGTTCGGCCCACGATTTCACCTTGCTGCCGCAACTGGCTGGCTTCCGTGACTGCAACCTTGATGGCTTGATCGACAGCGGTTACACCCAAGACTGGAACTCCCACTATCTTTACGCGACTTCGCCCGCCGGCGGAGCGCCATCCGGAGCTGGCGATGCCCGCTATCCCTTCAACTGGACTCGTTACATGGAGGACGTCATCGAAATTTGGGATGACTTCCAGAACTTTGCCGAATTCAGAAGTCCCGTGACCGGCAACCCCGTGCCATTGTACACGCTGGCTATGTATCCGATCACGCCGGCTGTCGGCAATTACGTGGACTCCGACCCCTCCGCGGGTCACGCCTACGAAGTGTTGACACGAGATCTGCGCAACCCCATCTCCTCGTTCTTCCAAGTCCGCGCGGGTGGTGGCACCGGCGATGGGGACGAGGGCGGCTTCAACGACGGTGGCTTCCTGCTTGGCCTGCTGGCCCACGAAATGGCTCACGATGTTCACGGCCTGCCCGACCTGTACGACTACGACACCCGCGCCCCGATCGCCGGCCAAGTCCCGGAAAACGCGCCGGTCGGCACCTTCGATCTGATGTCTGGCGGCGGACTAATCCACGGTATTCCCGATATGAAAGCCGGCAACATGGGTGGGGCCTTGCCCACCCGCGCGGCACCCGAGCCTCTTCCTCTGTGGACCACCGAGTGTGTTTACAACGGGGATCCGGACAATCCATTGCCGAACATGCCGGGCCCGTGGCACACGCCGCAAAACCTCCGTGATTATCTGGAGATCTGCGACGGTCAAAATCCGGTCACCTTGGAACTCTACCCGACCGAGCACTTCACCGACAACTACTTCTACTGGACGAAAGACCCAGGTCTGGCAGTCGAAGATGCCACCGAGTATTTCTACTTCTACTACAACACCGGTATCGACCAGTTTTCGCTCGGCGCAGGTCAAGGCGTTACGATCACACATACCGATCTGTCGCTCACCACCCGGGGAACCAACTTCCCGCCGCAGCAACGGATCAACAACCACTTCACCTACGAAATCATTCAGGCAGACGGCCTCAACCAGATGCAAGACGGGTTCAACTTCGGCGAAAGCTCCGACGTCTTCCCCGGCACCAGCTCGCAGCAAGTCTTTAGCGCCGACACCAGCCCGCCGGCCCGCTGGTGGGATCAAACCGATATCGGTCTGCGCATACTCGACATTGTTCTGCCGATCGGTGAGTTCGAGCCAGCCCTCGTCACCTTTGATTGCTATGATCCCCTTGCGCAGTGGGTTCCGCCGACCGAAGGCGCTGACCGCGACGAAGACGGCATCCTTGATATTTGGGAATACCACTACTTCACCGACTCGCTGGACGCGACCGGCGTGCACGATCTCTCCGAAGCCGGCATCGGCACCGACGCCGACGGCGACGGATTGACCGACCCCTACGAGTTTTTGGTCAGCGCGAACCCGTTCGAGCAATTCACCGACCCCAACCAGCCACTCAACGACTACCTGACGGACTCCGATGGCGACCTCATCACCAACGGCGACGAACAGGACATCTATCTCACCGACCCCGCCGATCCCGACACCGACGATGATGGTTGGAGTGATGGCCAAGAGGTGCTGGCATCCATCCCGAAGCCCGACGCCAATACGGCCGACGGAACCCGCGATGTCACCAGCCCGACAGATTCGCGTAGCCCGCTGATCCAGCGCAGCCTGTGTCTCAACGGCAATCGCTTCCAGATCCCCGATCCACAAATCGACGACTCCCAGCGCTTCCAACTGACCAGTTGGACGGTAGAAGCGTGGGTGTTCACGGATGGATTCCAGACGGGCAACCTGGTCGAGCGCGACACGGTCCAAGGCCGGACAACATTCCGTCTCGAATTGAACAACAATATTCCCGCTATCCAGTTTGATACCGATGGCGGACTCCTCTACGAGGTCACAAGTCTCAGTGCCATTCCCGCCAACACATGGGTCCACCTTGCAGGTGTATTTGACGAGGACCAGAACAAGTTGGAACTCTACGTCAACGGCCAGCTCGACAACGATGCCTTCGTGCTTGGGCGCCCGGCCACCGGCGTGGGGCAGACCTTTCAAGGCGGCGATTTCAAAGGTGACGCTTGGATCAGTGACTTCGGACTGCGTGGCAACATGGACGAAGTTCGGATTTGGTCCATCCCATTTTCCTCGCTGATGATGTCCAATTTCTGGAACGTTTCGGTCAACTCGCCCGAGCTACCGTTCTTCCTGGACGAAACCGTGACTCTGCCGGGTGGCGGCGTGGTCACCAATTTCCTCGATCTCGGCGGAGCCGGCTTGGTCGCAAACTACCGCTTCGATGACGGTGAGAACACCATTTTCGTCAATCCGATATCTGGAACGGTGGAGAGCCACGGTGCGGAAGATGCGGTCAATCCGCTGCAATGGGAGTTCGCCATCACCAACAACGTGTGCTTCGACGGAACACGGGTGCCGCCCATCATCGGGTTCGACGGGACCACTCTCATGACGGGCAGCACCGAGCCGATCGACGACTTCAACTTCGATGGCATTCCCGACTGGTGGCAGGAACTCAACTTCCCCGGCTTCACCCCCATCGCCGTTTGTGGCGTCGATACTGGTGTCGCATTTTGGTGCGGGGCGGAAGACCCCGACGGTGACGGCTGTTCAAACCTCGATGAGTACCTTGCGGATACCAATCCACAAAATGCCCAATTCAACCTCGCCTGTTTGCCTCCAGTCGGAACGAACGGCAATACCAACGTGGTTGTGAATGGACTCGATATTCTGAAGGTCCCCTTTGTTCAGTTGATCAACGCGGGCAACCAAGCCACCTTCGACATCTCGATCGTCAACACCTCGTCCAACCTGACCTTCTCCAATGTCATCGTGACCGACCCCTCAACACCGAGTTGCAGTATGATCATCCCCGAAATTTTGCCCGGGGACGGCGTTACCTATAGCTGTACTTCCGCTGTCCTGATCGTCAGTTATACCAACGTCGTCAGTGTGATTGGTACCGACCAGTTCGGCTCCAACTCCTTCGACACCGCGTCGGCAGTGGTCAATGTGATTGGTACGATCACGAACCCGCCCGGAGGCGCCGGCGACTGCCCACTCGACACCATACTCGACCCGGTTGGGCTAGCACCTTGGGTGACCGACTCCACCCCGCTGGCAGGCACCCCCTGGGTTTGCCAGTCCAACGTGGCCTTTATGGGTAACACCTCGCTCCAAGCCGGCGGAACGGGCAACAATGGATTCGGAATCCTTGGCGCCAACCAAACCAGTTTTCTGCAAACCACCGTGGTGGGACCGGGTGAGCTCTGCTTCCATTATCAAGTCGATACCGAACCGCCATTCTTAGGGCCCACGGACCCGGCGGATTACTTCAGGTTCTTTATCAACGGCCAACTCGCGGGCGAATGGTCCGGCGATATTCCCTGGACCCAGTTCTGCACCAACCTGCCCGCCGGCCAAGTAAGTCTGCGCTGGGAGTACACCAAAGACGACTTCCTCGAAGTCGGACGCGATGCGGTCTGGATAGACAACCTCACCTATAGCAACGCGGTGACCGACACCGACGGCGACGGGCTAACCGACGCACAAGAAAGCGCGTTAGGAACCGATCCCAACAATCCCGACACTGATGGCGACGGTGCTATTGACGGCGATGAGGTGGAACTCGGCTTCTTTGACCCGACCGTTTCCGACATGCCGCGTATCCGCCGGTCCGGCGTGCTCAACGGATTGCTCTGTATCGAGTGGGACGTGATTGCCGGTGTCACCTATACGGTGCAGAAAACCTACAGCCTTGCCAATCCGATTTGGGTGAATGCCCCGAACGGCACTACGCTAGATCAACAAAGCACAAGAACGGCCACCACTAATGGAAGTATCATCTACTATGATCTCGATACGCCCATCGAGCCAACGCCGCCTATGTATCGAGTGATCGTGATGCCTTAATGAATTTGGGGGTCCATTTGAACTTCATGAAAAAACGTCCTATCCGCTCGAAACGGCTCAGCGCAGCCCTGCTCATGTTGAGCACCCTGCTGCTCGCCTCTACCGCGTTTGCCTTGAAGGGGGCGCCGCCTCTCAGCCAGGAGTTGAGGTGGAAGGACGCCGGTGCGGTCGAAATCTTCTTCACCCCTCCGGTGGACCATGAGAAAAATATGCGCGCCGACAAGATCGGAGCAGGACCTTACAGCAAGGTCATGCGCTACGCGGAATCCTTCCCGGTCCAACTCGACATGGACCAGAGCGGAACGTGGACGGATGTCCCGGGCAAAGGGATGATGTGGCGTATCAAAGTCGTTTCGCCCAAGGCGACCGATATGAATTTCGGCTTCCACAACTTCAAGTTGCCCAAGGGTGCCACGTTGCACGTGCTCTCAACCGAACACGATTACTACGTCGGCCCGTATTCCCACATCCACCACCAAGACCACGGACAACTATGGACCCCGGTCGTTCCCGGCGACAGTGCCATCATCGAGGTGTTTATTCCGGCCAAGGCCGCGTTCAACCCGTCCCTCTTTCTCGCTCATGTGGGCGGTGGGTACCGCGACATGTTCAAGATTCATGGTCGGCCAAAGCAGGACGGCTGCCACATCGACTCGGTGTGCCCGCAAGCTGATGCCTGGCGGGATGAAATTCAATCCGTCGCTCGGATTTCCATTGGTGGAGCCGGCCTATGCTCGGGCGCGATGGTCCGCGATGTCCCCAGTTCCTTCACCCCTTTTTTCCTCACCGCCGCGCACTGCCAAGTTACCCCCGCCACGGCCCCCTCGGTTGTCGTTTATTGGAATTTTAATTCCCCCAACTGCGGCGATCTAAGTGGCGGTAATCTGGATGACACCACCTCCGGCACCACCTTCCTTGCCGCACAAGCGGGGGTGGATAGTTGCCTGCTCGAATTGAGCGCAGATCCGCTACCTAGTTACAATGTCTACTACGCCGGTTGGAGCCGGGCGGGGAATGTCCCCGCCGCTTCCGTCAGCGTCCATCATCCCAACGGCGACGAGAAGGCGATCAGTTTTGACAACGAACCCGCGTTTTCAGTCGACGGATGTGTGTTCCCGACAACACTTACGGAAACTCACTGGGTTGTCAGTTGGGACCAAGGCGTCACGGAACCCGGGAGTTCCGGCTCGCCCTTGTTCGAAACCTCCACCCGGCGCATCGTCGGATTTCTTACCGGCGGCTTGAGTTTTTGCACGGACCCTCAAGCTCCCGATTGTTACGGCAAAGTCTCTCTGGCCTGGGATCTTGGGGTGCGTACAGAAAGCCTCGCCCCATGGCTTGATCCAAATAATACCGGGACCAATGGTGTCGACGGTTCCTATCTGAACTGTCCTGGCAACGGCACTGGCCAACCGCCATGCGATAACACCCAGACGACCCAGACCGTGGAGATCGAACTGCCGAAACCGGAACTGCGCTTTCCCGACGGCGGCGAAGTGCTGCCCGCTGCGGCTTCGATCAACGTCACCTGGCGCAACGGGCAGGATCTCCCCCAACTCTCGCAAACGACGTTCGAGTGGACCGCGACATGCACCTCGGAATCCCAAGGGCTCACCGAAGACATGGAAGATGGTCAAGGCGACTGGTCCTTCAACGGTCCCGATCAGCAGTGGTGGCGCGTCACCTCGGATTTCCAGCGCCAAGGGTTCAGTTGGTTCTCCCGTGACCGAGAATTTGTCACCGACCGTTCGCTGGTCTCGCCGCAGTTCGTTGTGCCCGACCGGAGTCCGCGCCTCAGCTTCCGCCATCGCTACAATATGGAAGAAGGTGGTGACGGAGGCACGGTTGAAATCAGTGCCGCCGGCCCCCTCGGCCCTTGGGTTGATCTCGGTCCGGATATGCTGTTCTCCGGCTACAACACGAATATCGCCGCGACCGTCAACAATCCGCTGGCAGGTCGTGAGGTCTTTTCTGGAAACAACTTCTTCTTCCAACTCACCGTGGTCGATCTCGAACGCTACCGTGGCTTGCCCGTTTACGTTCGTTTCCGGATGGGCACCAACGATATGAACGAGGATTCCGGCTGGTGGGTGGACGACTTTTCCGTGTTCCAGGAACGTGAGTGGCTCTCGGGAGGTCAGAGCGCCCTGATGGCGGAAAGCGTCGGGTGGAATCTTCCGGTGATTCCGGGCAATGACTATTGTATCCGTATCCGGCATGAAAACCCGTTCTTTCTCGACTCGGCTTGGTGCGTCGGCGAACCGTTCTCGATTCTCTCCACCGAGGCAACCGACAGCGACGGCCTGCCCGACAGCTGGGAGAGGGCCAACCGGCTTGACCCGCTCAATGCCGCCGACGAGCACGAAGACGCGGACGGCGACGGCAAAACCAATCTTGAGGAATACCTATCCGGAACCGATCCCAACGACGCCACCTCCTTCCTCAAAGTGAAAGTCGTGCCGGTGCCCGGTGCTTCCGGCCAGTTCAAGGTCCTGTGGGACAGCATACCCGATCGCAGTTACTCCCTGCTCTCCTCGACGAGTCTTGGCGGAAGCTGGGAACCCGTCCTGTCCAATGTTCCGGCGACACCGCCGCTGAACAGCCACCTGATTTCCGTTCCCGACAACAGTGCCCGGTACTATCTGCTTCAAGTAAACCGTTAGAATGGCACCTATTTTCGTTAAACCTTGTTGTCGAAGAGTTTTAAAGTTGACGGGGCCATGCCAGCACCCCTATGCAATGTTGGTTGTGTTGTTTAATGCGTTGTAATGACGGAGGATAGAAAAATGAACCGTGCCCTTACTACTTTCATCTCGCTAGCTGTGATCTCATCCAGCGGCTTATTTATTGGTTGCAATTGGTCAAGTGGAGGAGACTCCAACTTCAATAGCAGCCGTACCAATCTCGACGTTAATGTCTCGGGAACTTACCGCGGCAACGATAATGGCAAGGCCGTATCAAATCCCAGTGTCGGCAATATCTCCCAACTCGTCGTGCAGCAGTCCGGTAATGTGCTGGAAGTGATCGACAGCCAAGGCAGCACCTATCGTGGCAGCGTCGGTGTCCCGCTCACGCTCGGTGATGCCGACAACGTGATTCCGCTCGGAGCCGAACTCGCTTCATACACGGTCTCTTGGGAAGGGAACGACAATGTTGCCGACCGGCGCGTGCGTTTCAACGGCAATATCGAACTCGTGGCAGTGCAAGACATCACCGGTGATGCAATCACCGAAACGCGAACCGTTGGTTCCGACGATTCGGGGACATCGACATCAACCTCCGGTAACAGCACTGACACGGTGTTCACCGATCAAACCACTACGAGTGCACAAAACGTCAACTCGAATCAGCAAACCGGCAATGATTCGGTCGACAACAGCGTTCAAACTGACATTACCACCGAGACCGGCCAAGGCGGCACCCAGATGGGCAATAACGGTCAATCTGAAACCCAGTTGACCTCCACCACCGTTAATACCATTCGAAATAACATCTTTGAGTCCGCCAATATCTTCGACAACACTTCCAATACTTCCAGCGATAGCAATCAGGACTCCACAACGACGACGACTGACAACTCAAGTACCGACCGCACAGATACTACGACCACCACGGATGCTCGTACTGAAGAAGTGATCACACGGAACGACTTCGTGATCACCGGTAACAACGTGCAAATGCGCTTGCGCGGATCTTGGATTGAAGAAGCCGGCAATATTTCCAGCGTCGATGCAGTTTCTGCCGGCAGCGGAGGCATCCTCACCATACCCATCGGCGGCGGAGACGCAGACGGGATTGGCGGCAACTAGCACGGGCGTCTTCGAACCCGAAAACCCCCGGCCACCTCCGGGGTTTTTTCATGTACGGATATTGCATTGTTGCTTGTTTCCGGTGTAGCATGCTCGTTCCCCAAACGCCCGGATGGTGGAATCGGTATACACAGCAGACTTAAAATCTGCCGGCCTCGCGGCCATGGGGGTTCAAGTCCCCCTCCGGGCACCACTTCCTCCACGCAACCGTTTTTATGAACCCTCCCGTGATCGGCATCGACATCGGCGGCACGAAAATTGCCGTGGGACTCGTCGACGACCAAGGCACCATTTCCGAACGCCACGTGCAGCCGACCCCCGCCCATAGCGGCGATGCCGTGGTCGCCGCTTGCATCGAAGCGGCCAAACCTCTGCTCGCGCATCAACCGCGGGCTGCCGGCATTGGCACCGCCGGACAGGTCGATACCGAACAGGGCCGGATCACCTTCGGCAACGGGAACATCAAAGGCTGGACCGGGATGCCGCTTGGCACGCAGATCGGCGAGGCCTTGGGACTGCCGGTTTGTGTTGAGAACGATGTCAATGCCATGGCCTTCGCTGAAATGCGCATGGGTGCAGGACGCGGGTTCAAGCACGCGCTGTGCATCACCGTGGGTACCGGAATCGGCGGCTGCTTCATTTTACACGGCCGACCCTGGCCCGGCGCGCACACCTCCGGAGGGGAAGTCGGGCATCTCATCGCCGACCTCGACGCGCCTGCTTCCCCGGGAATGATGAGCGGCGCCTTGGAAAAATTTTGCTCGGGCCCCGCACTGGAACGCATCTACACCGCAGAATCTCCCGACTCGGACGCTGCTGCCCCGACGCTGCGCGAAATCGCCGAACGCGCGTTCGGCGGGGAAGCCCTCGCGAAGCGCGTGATCAAACAAGGCGCGGCGCGGCTTGGGCGCTGCCTCGGCGGATTGCTGGTCGTGCTCGACCCCGAACTACTCGTGGTCGGCGGCGGCGTGCCGAACATCGGGCCACTCTGGTGGGATGAGATGGAAGCAGCCCTTCGCTCGACGCCCGTTCCTGGAGTACAGGAGATGGCCCTGCGCAAAGCCGAACTTGGTGTGGACGCGGTTCTGGTGGGCGCGTCCGAACTTGCCCGCGACCGGCTCCTCGCACATTCATAACAGGCGACGCGCCGATGAACACGGACACGTTTTTCGAACGGATTCAGGGAGGGCTGATCGTCTCCTGCCAAGCTCTGCAGGACGAACCGCTGCATGGTTCGGCGTTCATGGTCGGCATGGCCCGGGCCGCCGCATCGGCCGGCGCAGTAGGCATCCGAGCCAACAGCCCGGCGGATATCCGTGCCATTGCGGATGCGGTAGCGCTCCCCTTGATCGGTCTGGATAAACACGGGGCGGCGGGCGTCTTCATCACTCCGACACCCGCGCACGCCCGGGGCGTTGCACGGTCCGGTGCTCACATGGTGGCGCTGGACGCGACCTGCCGACGCCGTGATCTCCGCGAAAGCGTCGAGGCGGTACTGGCCGAAGGGGCCTTGGTCATGGCGGACATCGCCACGATCGCCGACGCCATCGCCGCGGCGGCCGCCGGTTGTCATTGCATCTCGACCACCTTGTCGGGGTACACCGACGACAGCCCGCAGCAAACGGAACCCGATCTTGAACTCGTGGCAACGCTCAGCACGACGCTGGATATTCCGGTGATCGCCGAGGGGCGCTACAACACCCCCGAACTCGCCCGCGCCGCGCTGGACGCCGGCGCCCACGCAGTCGTCGTCGGCAGCGCCATCACCCGCCCGCAGATCATCGCCGCCGGCTTCGTCTCCGCCATCGGCCGCCGCCTTGGATAAGACTCGATTTTCCTGCGAAGCCCATTATTAAATGGTCGATCTATATGCCCCACGGACTTCCTCCCCATAACGAATGGCCTCCTTTGGCCGATCGGCCGACCTCGACCGGCAAGGAAGCGTTGGGCCGGATTCTGCAACAATCGTATTTCGCGGCTGCATTGATCGACTTTGAGGGGAAGGTGATCCAGAGCAATCCGCTCTTTCATGAACTCGCCGAACGCTGCTTGGGCACAAGGCAAGTCGGTTCGCTCGCCCCGTATTTAGGGGGCGGTTTCACCGGGTTTGTCGAGGACTACCGCGAACAACTCGCGCACGCTTCCGATGATTCCATCCCCTCGCTGGAAGGCATCGTGACACTGTGCGACACGGCGGAAGACAAGCACCCTCCTTGTCCCTTGGACCTATTTGCCCGGGACGTGGTGACCGGTCCGCATTTCCTGATCGCGGATGCCAGCCATATGCGCGCCAAGGTTCCCGAACGCATTAGCCGCGCCGCCGACACCTTGCTGGAGGATATCAGCGACATCGTGGTGCAAATGGTGGCGGCCGACGACGAAGAGGACATTATCGACACGCTGCTGGAGTCGATCGGCGTCGCAACCGGCGTCGACCGTGTGTATTTGCAACGAACCAAAGGCGCGGAAACCTATCTGGCAAATTTGTGGTATCGCGAGGGATGTCCGTATCCCGATGGCGGGCAGATGGCGTTCGCCTATCGTGGCGTGTCCCAGAAGGACCCGAGAAATGTGCAGCCAAAACCCGAGGTGCAGACCTATCGGCTTGAAGAATCACCACCCGTTGAGCGGTTCACCGCGATGCTGATGTATTCGCATGCGAGTTTGATGTACCCGATCTTCATGAATCACAAAATCTGGGGCGAGATCGGGTTATCCCATACAGAACCCGTTTCAGAATGGCCCGCGGCGCACCGGCACGCACTCAAGGTGTTTGGCGCGGCGCTTGGCGCCGTGGCGGGACGTTCGACCGCCCGCCAGTCTCTGGCGGAATCACAACGTCGGATGTTCCACTTGCAGAAACTCGAGGCGCTTGGCCGGATGGCGGGCGGCGTGGCGCACGAATTTAACAATAGTTTGGCCGGGATCATCGGACACGCGCATTTGTTGGAAGAAGAGATGATCGCCCAGCCGGCCTGCCATGAATATGTGGAAGCGATTCTCCGATCGGGACAGCGTGCCTCGGAGGTGGTGAAGTCGATGCTCGTGTTCAGCCGCAAGCCGGCTACGGATGCGCCTGGCTGCGAGGCGAACGCGGCTCTGCGCAATTTGTACCCGTTACTCCGGGGCATGCTGACCGAGGATGTGGAAATCAGCATGGTGCTGGGCGAGTCCGACAAATGGTGGGTTCGTCCCACCCGCGGACAACTGGAGCAGGTGTTGATGAACCTCGCGATCAACGCCAGCCACGCCATGGAGCGCGGCGGCGTGCTGCGGATCACCGCGCTGGACGAAATCGTGCCGGACGAAGATGCCCACGACCGCTCCACCGAACCCCGTCTGCCGCCCGGGCCTTATGTCCGCATCGAAGTGGCCGACAATGGCGCGGGCATGCCCGCCAATGTGATCGAACACGCCTTCGAACCCTTTTTTACCACCAAGCAAGTCGGGGATGGCCTCGGGCTGGGCCTGTCGGTGGTGCACGAAATCATCGTTGCGGCCCAAGGCACGGTTGAGATCGAAAGCAAGGAAGGGGAGGGGACCACCTTCATCCTCCGGCTACCACTGGTTCAAGGGAAGGGGCAAGACGAAGATGAAGAGAGGGAAATGTTCTCGGGGAGCGAGTCGGTTCTCGTGGTGGACGACGAACCCTTGGTGTTGCGCACCACCGTGCATTACCTCGAACTCATGGGCTACGCGGCGATCGGAAAGAGTTCGGCCGACGAGGCGATGCGCCACCTGGACGAGAGCACTATCAAGCCGGACTTGTTGCTCGTGGACTTGGTCATGCCGGGCATCGGCGGGATGGAGTTGTCGGAATGGGTAAACGAAAACCACGGTGACATCCCGATTCTGTTCATGACGGGCTATTTTGCCCCGCAAAGCCAGGACATTGAGTCCTTGCAGCCACGGGGCGGGGGACTGCTGTGCAAGCCGTTCACCAGCACGGAACTTGGTAAGAAGGTCCGCGCCTGCCTCGAGTCCGCAGCGGGCTAGAGCGGTTTAAACTGAACGGTATCCAGAAGACGAAATGTTCAGTGTTTTGCGCAGTCCTGCTCTGCTCGGCGCATTAAGCATTCATTTTTATCCCAGGGAATGAGGCCAGGGGAATCGCGTCGTCTTCGTACCATGATTTCACCGGGCAGTTATCCACCACAAAGCGCGCAGCGCCGGCACCCAACTGGCACATGTTCTGCTCGGTCGGGTTCCCATGAACCCATCAATGGCCATTCCCGTGTCATCATTCCACTGTATTTAAACCGGCCACGAGGGGGAGGGAGCGCAATAGCCCCGTCTTCGAGCGCGCCAACCATCGCCGAACTCACTCCGCTTCCGGGACGCCTTTCCGAACGCCCTCGTAATGAAATTTTGCGACCTTGCCCATGTAATGGTCCATCCCGAAATCCAGTGCGGCCTGCTTGAAATGTGGCAAGGCTTTTTCATCGCGGCCGTTTGCCTCGTGGTGGATGCCGATGTAAAGGTGGCCATAGCACAGGGCGTTCCGATTGTCCGCACAGGCCTTGACCACCTCCTCCGGCGTTTTTGTGCCGGCAAACAGGCCATGGATTTCACGCATCGGTCGGCGCCGGTCGCCGGCGAAAGGGTAGAGAGCCTTCAAAGCCTCGGCCGGCGTCTTGTGTCGGCTGAGGCACAAGTAATGCCAGGCGGCGTTCTCGACGTCGGTGCCGTTGACGATCTGATGTCGTTCGAACTGTTTGGCGCCATCTTCAAATCGGCCGGCGTAATAGAGCGCGAGTCCGCGCTGCCAATGATGGGGGTCGCGTCGCGGGGCGAGTTCGATTTCGCGATCCCAGTCGGCGACGGCCTGGTTGATCCGTCCCGCAAAGAAATGGTCCTCGCCACGCTGATAGTAGAGTGTCGCCAAACTCGAACGCAGGGCCGCCAATCGGGCTTCGCCTTCCGCAATCGCTTCGTCCGCCGTCTTCATGGCGCGTTTTGGTGCTTCTTCCTGTGCGTGGAGCGTCGTCACGTTCAAGGAGAGAAGGACGGGTAGGAGACAGGCGCGAATGATTCGTTTCATGGGAATGTTCTCGCATGCTAGAGCGGCGGAGGCAAGGCGGTGGCGGGGCGGGGTAGGGGGGCGAAAGGGGCGGCCCGCATGGCAGATCTTTTTTTTTGCATTACCGGTTGACATGAACCCTTTAGCGCGTATTTCCCTCCGAGCCTGTGCGACTGTCTCACAGGCTTATTTGTCGGCTTCGGCGAGGGGTTCACCTTCTCCGAAACGTCTGAAAACGGCTTTATTACGGGCCCTCAAGGCCCGTGTAGCTCAGTGGTAGAGCGCTTCCTTGGTAAGGAAGAGGTCGGCGGTTCAACTCCGCCCACGGGCTCCATTTTCAGACACGTCGGCAAGATCGTTCAAGACAGAAGATGTAAATCGATTAAAGAAGTAAGGATAACAGAATGGCTAAAGAAACATTCGAACGTACGAAACCCCACGTCAACGTGGGGACCATTGGTCACGTCGATCACGGCAAGACCACCCTCACGGCCGCCATCACGAAAGTGTGCAGCCTGGCAAACGGTAGCGATTACACGTCTTACGACGACATCGCGAAAAACTCGGAGTCCCAAGGACGCCGTGACGCCACCAAGATTATCACCATCGCAACTTCCCACGTGGAGTACGAATCCGAAACCCGCCACTACGCGCACGTCGACTGCCCGGGCCACGCTGATTATGTGAAAAACATGATCACCGGAGCTGCCCAGATGGACGGCGCCATTCTCGTGGTGTCCGCTGTGGACGGACCGATGCCCCAGACCCGCGAGCACATCCTGCTCGCCCGTCAGGTCGGTGTCCCGTACATCGTTGTGTTCCTCAACAAATGCGACCTCGTCGACGACGAAGAACTCCTCGAACTCGTTGAAATGGAAGTTCGCGAACTTCTCAGCAAATACGAATTCCCCGGCGACGACCTGCCGCTGATCAAGGGCACCGCCCTCGGTGGCATCAATGCCGAGTCGGCTGACGACCCGGGCGCCGCTGGCATCCTCGAACTCGTCGCCGCTCTCGACTCCTACATCCCCGTGCCGGAACGCGACGTCGACCAGCCTTTCCTCATGCCGATCGAAGACGTGTTCTCGATCGAAGGCCGCGGTACCGTGGTCACCGGCAAAGTCGAACGTGGTGTTGTCAAAACTGGCGACGATGTCGAAATCGTCGGTATCGAAGACACCGCCAAGTCGACCATCACCGGTGTGGAAATGTTCCGCAAGATTCTCGATCGCGGCGAAGCCGGCGATAACGTGGGCTGCCTCCTCCGTGGCACCAAGAAAGACGACGTGCAGCGCGGACAAGTGCTCGCGGCTGTCGGTTCGATCACGCCCCACTCCGAATTCACCGCCAAAGTCTACGTGCTCAGCAAAGAAGAGGGCGGACGTCACACTCCGTTCTTCAAAGGCTACCGCCCGCAGTACTACTTCCGCACAACTGACGTGACTGGTGACATCCAGCTCGAAGAAGGTGTGGAAATGGTGATGCCCGGCGACCAGGTGAACTTCACTGTGACCCTGATCCACCCGATCGCTCTCGAAGAGAATCAGCGTTTCGCTATTCGTGAAGGCGGCAAGACCGTCGGCGCGGGTGTCGTGACGAAGATTCTCAAATAACCTACCCTTCGCAGTCAATGCCCAGGGGCCGGCTTTAACCGGTTCCTGGACTTGCCAATGCCCCTTAAACTGGGGCATAGTTGGGTTCGGTCGATTAGACGTTCCAACCATAGGTGAGTAGCTCAACTGGCAGAGCACCGGTCTCCAAAACCGGGGGTTGGGGGTTCGAGTCCCTCCTCACCTGCCATTTTCCTCTGGAAAAGAAGCACAAACCAACGTTGAAACCCGAGTTGATCGGACACGAGTACTGCTGGGTGGCTTTAAATGCCCGTCGGCTAAGACCGCAATCGCGCATCTACTTCCGGATAACCCGGATAGAACGCTAACAAGAACGCGAAAAACGAACGAGAAACAACGACATGAACATCGCAGGTATCAAAGGCTTCTTCAGTGAAGTCATCGTCGAACTCAAAAAGTGCTCATGGCCGAACTGGCCGGAGCTCAAGCAGTCGACCATCGTGGTGATCGTGTCCATGTTCATTCTCGGTGCCTTTGTCGGGCTCTGCGACTTCGTCCTTGGTTGGATTATGAAAGGCCTGCTCGGGGGCAACTGATCGTGAAAAAGCAATGGTTCGCCGTTCATGCCCTCTCCGGGCATGAGTTCAAGGTACGCAACAACATGGTCAAGCGCCTCCCCATCGAAGAGATGGAAGAGTTTATCGGTGAGATTCTCATTCCCATTGAGATGGTCGCCGAGGTCAAGAACGGCAAGAAGCGGGAGATTAAGAAGAAATTCTATCCCGGCTACTTGTTCGTCAACATGGCGCTCTACGATGAAACCAACCAGATCATTGAACGGACCTGGCACTTCATCAAAAACACCCCGAGTGCCATCGGCTTCGTGGGAGGGGACCGTCCGGCTCCGCTTCCGCAAGACGAGGTCGACCAGTTGATGATGCAGATCGAAGAGAAACAAGACCGCGTGACCCCGAAGATCGACTTCGACACCGGCGAGATGATCAAGATCACCGACGGCGCGTTCATGAACTTCAACGGGACCATCGAGAAAATCGACCCCGATCGCGGCAAACTCACGGTCACCGTGTCCATCTTCGGACGCGACACACCCGTGGAACTCGAATACTGGCAAGTCGAGAAGGTGAGCTAACCAAGCACCTCCGAGACACAGACATCACCCCACGTCACCCCACGTCACCCCACG
>Ga0114956_1001685_pt1 | contig 17444 bp, 9 predicted proteins | sample MaitaG_FD_87304 | JGI IMG/M metagenome (GOLD analysis project Ga0114956, IMG submission 87304) | Marine algal microbial communities from Maine, USA - Maine_Asex2 metaG | ecosystem: Host-associated > Algae > Red algae > Unclassified | place: Maine, USA | collected 2015-01-05 | reverse complement strand
TGGGGGGTGAGGGTTTTTCGAACGTAGACTTTTGCCCAGAGGCAATGGTTTACGAGATCATTTGCTGGCGGATGTTGTTGTCCCAAACCTTGTTGCTCCTCACCCCCTCTCCTCGTGAATTCGGTCAGCGTTTGATTAGATGGCAGCGTCTTTAGGTCCGAATTCACGAGGAGAGGGGGAGCTAGTTTTTATGATTGTATGTAAAGTAAGTGCCATTGAGCTATCGCCTACACGGCTCACATAAAAAACGAAAGCCGACTTAATCAACAACCCCCTCGCGTTGCTACTGCCACCATCTCGCTGAATATGGTGCTTGCTCATGAATAATTTTGTCGACGAACAATAGAAAGACTTCTGTAACTACCTTGATCGAACTGCAAATCATCTGGCAGGTGACGATCAATCGCCGTCGAGCCAGTTTGTGGCAGCGGCTGAGAATTTCCAGATTTTAAGCGACCAGAGTGTCACGACAGTAGTTCGCGAGTCTCAGAAATGGGGTACTTCCAGAGCCCGAAACATCTGCCAAGGAAAGTACCGCACAAAGTGTGATACGTCTGAACCAACACGAGACTACGTCGGATAACAGAACGATGAACCGAAGTAGCGGATCTTCGCGGTTTTGAGATTGAGTGTCGAATCCTGCCGCTCGGTTGTCGTAGGCGTTATCGCGCTCAACTCGCGATCACATAAAAGTGCGCTGCCATCATTTAAACAATGTTGAACAATGATAGTTCAGCGTAGCGATTCTCAGCGACGACCGGCAAAACGCCTTCGATCGTCGGCCGACTTTGTTTCTTTGGATAGGCCGGCGGTGCATGGTGCTTGGAAATCTCCTCCAACCACCAACCTACTTAAGGTTCTTTCAATTATCTGCTTTACTGATATCCAGCGGTGCCCGAACGCTAAATTGTGAGCGGACCTCTGCCACGGAACAGGTCTCTCAAAGGGCAGGTGCGCACTCCAGTTCCATTCGATTTTCTGCCAAAGATTAACCGACTAATTATATCTTTGGAGCACGTCCGCCCAGCACCGAAGCAATCGCGCTGATTATGAACAAGACAATGAACACAAAGAACAAAATTTTCGCAATTCCGGCGAAGCTGGCCGCGATGCCGCCAAATCCAAAAACAGCGAAGATAAGCGCGAGAATCAAAAGGGTAATGGCAAGGTTTAGCATTTTTAAGTTCCTGTGATGACGTGAGTCGGAATTCCTTCGTTGAATTTCCTAGATTATTTCCTAGATCGATAGACAGCATGCGCTGTGCCACAATTTACGATTGGCTGCACATGAGCACCAAGACAAGCCATTTTTCCCGTCAACAAATGTCGTTGCCAATGATAGGCTCATCAGAGTAACGGCGCAGGGTCGCCTGCCGATCAGGTAGGTTGTTATGCAACCAACTGTTAAGGCAATGACCAGCGCAGCTAGATCCGCGAAGGATGCTATTGCTCGGGCGGACGAAACTTGGTGAAACTACTACATTTGCGCAATCTGATCGGGTTCACCATCTTTTAGACTGGCCTTGTCGTTGATCAAAGGTAGTTGCTACCCTCCGCCGGGGTTTCATCTTGCCGAGTGACTGAATGGTTCAATTTCAATATCTGACAGTTACCTTCGGAACTCGACCGAGGCTATTGCTTTGGGTCACCGTCATCTTTTCTTTGCACCTGTTTGTTGGTTGCCGTGCGAACGACCACGCGACTACGCTGATGCCGACGCCGCTGGGCCTGTCCTTGGGCATCCCTCATCCCGGCGGCGATTTTCACAAGTCAATGGTCAAGGAAAATATCCCCATTTTCATCGTCAGTGGCCGGAACTTAGAAGACAACGAAGACGAGATAAACCCGTTTGGAACACAACGCAATCACAAGCCTGAACTTGGGATTGCTCAGGTGAAAATCGGGGCCGATATGACGTCGGAGGAATTACTGCGAGAGACCGTCACCAAAGTTCGACGCAAGAGGGCGAAAGTCGAATTGGTAGGTATGGAACTGACCCCCAGTTCCGTGATTGATTCGTGGTTGCTTAAGGACGCGACGGTGCGGCATCAGGGCGATCCGTGGGTGCGATCTTTGAAGCATCAGTTGGATAAAAGCGATAGACGCAACGTTTGTATTTACGTGCATGGGTATAACACAGATTTTGTCGACAACACGTTATTGGCCGCCGAGATCTTTCATTACCTCGGCCGCGATGGAGCGATGGTCAGTTTCGAATGGCCGTCCGAAGCGCGTCTGCTGGGCTACATTACTGACAAAGGAAATGCGACCTATAGCACTCGCCACTTTCGCGGGCTCGTTTCGAACATTGCCAAAGAGTGTCAAGCGGGTTCGATCACGATCATCGCGCACAGTGCCGGTTCCCCCATCGTGGTCAATGCACTGCGTGAGTTGAGATTGTTAGAGTACGATATGTCGGCCGCCGAGGTGCAAGCGAAGTATCGTATCGATCGAATTGCGTTGGCCGCGCCTGACATGGATCTAATGTCGTTCGTCAATGCTGTTAATGATCGCTTCTACGAACTGACCAACGGCGTCGCGGTCTACGCGTCCCCCAATGATAAAGCCTTGCGACTGGCGCAACTGTTGTACAAAGACGAACGACTCGGCGGCGCGGTGGGGTTGCTTGACGCTTGGGAAAAGACGGCTTTGCAGAAGGTGACAAAGATTGAAATGATTGATGTGACTAAACCCAGCAGAAATCTTAGCCGAAAAACCAGCCGCTTCCTTGGCCACAATTATTTCCATCGCGACCCTTGGATCAGCTCCGACATTGCAAGCTTTTTGATGGGACTTTCTCCGCAACGTCGAGGGTTGAAGCGTGATGCGGGCGGAGTCTTCTGGGCGTTCCCAAACAATTTCATCCAACGGCTACAGTCATTGATGCCAAAATGAATGAAGGTTAAATCGTTTCCGCTGCGGCTGAATCGGTAGATAGATAACCATTGCAAAGCAAAGTTTGCCAACGCTTTAACGCCATCGACCCCCGAACTATCTTAGGATCAGTCACAAATTAAGTTCCCGATTTAGAGTAGTGGGATTCGCCAGAATTCCTAGTCTAAAAAGGAATTCTGGCGAATCTCACTACACTCCATAAGTCAATTCAGCGATAAAAAGTTGCAGCACGCAAAATGCGGAAGTTATTTCGTGACGTCCTAAAGTTCATTAAAGGTCATTTGGAACCGAAGAATACAGATGAGCGTTCGCCAGTGGCATGTTGCTTGCTGTAGAATGCCTGCTTCGTCGTAGCCAGTCGCCATCGCGATCCCTACGTCAAGTTAACTCATGGCAACTCAAGTCAACTCAACACCAACGCGCGAAGCTTACCAAAGGTTTCGCCATTCGCATCTGGAAAGACATCTTTGTGGGAAAAAATCAAGAGGATTGGCGAAGTTCCATCACGCAGTGGATTACAGAATCGGCCTCCAATTTGGATGACTTCGTCGATGTGCGGATTCGTAAAATTCGCAAACGCTGGGGGCGCTCAGGTGTCCCAAAAATCCAGCCTTACACGGGCTATCAGACGAATCAAGCGACGTATCTACACGGTCGAATTCTCAGCAATCCTCCCCTGGATCCCGACTGGTCCAAGAACGATTGGTGGGACGCGTTGGCGGATACCTACCGCCGGTTTGCCAGCGACGAAGTGCCCGGGGTAAAAATTCAAGCTTCGTTTGATGGGCAAACGATTGAATGCGTGTCCGACGCCGAGGGCTATTTTCATGCCGCCATTGCTTCAAAGTCGCCATCGACGTCGGCTCCTTTCTGGTCGCATGCGCACCTGAAGATTATCGACAATGAGCTCACGACCCCCGATGAGTCGCATACGATCGCAAAGGTATTGTCTCCGTCGGAAACGGCTTCTTTTATGGTAATCAGCGATGTCGACGATACGATCATGCACACCGGTGCGACCGAATTATTGACGATGGCGAAGCTCACGTTTTTCAATAATGCGAAAGCTCGATTGCCTTTAGACGGCGTTGCAAAACTTTATCAACTGTTGCAGCGCGGTGGAGATCCAGCAGGCCAGCCAGTGAATCCAGTGTTCTACGTCTCCAGTTCGCCTTGGAATCTGTACGACCTCTTGGAGGACTTCCTCGAGTTGAACGACATCCCCGACGGTCCCATTTTGTTACGTGATCTTGGATTCGATCGGAATAAATTCGTTAGCGGCGGGCACGACCATAAACTGGACAAGATCCGCTTGCTGATGAAAGCTTATTCGGGTATGCCTGTTCTGCTGTTCGGAGACTCCGGACAGGAAGATGCTCGACTCTACAGCACAGCGGCCGAGGAGTTCGGCGATCAGATTCGCGCCATCTTTATCCGAGACATCGACCCGGATGTTGACAGCAAGTACGACAGCGACGTCGCCCCCTTCATCGCTCGATCCGAGCAGGCGGGTGTGCCGATGAAGCTGATTCAGGACAGCAATGAAGCGGCGGCGTTCATCGAAGACTTAGGGCTTCTGCCAAAATCAACGCGCCCTTTGATTGCCAGTGCGGTAAAGCGTGATGTCGCTCGCTAACGTTCTGCTGTTAACGTTATCCTGTGAACGTTCTGCTGTGAACTAAATGTTTTTGAACATTTGCGGTGATCGCACTGTGGGAGAAATGATTCGAAAGTCGTCGTCGACGTGTCATCGCTTCGACCAATGTCTTCATTTGGCCTCTGATCGTTGCTGTTTTGTGAAATAGGCGATTGAGTTTTTTCTTGAGATATCTTTTATACTAAGTTTCGACTTCGGTGTTGAAAGCTAACGAGGCTTGGTTTCCTTCGACGGTAACGCGTCGGAGTTGCGTCCTACGGCATCATCGGTATATGTGGACCCTTTCAAACTTTGCTTTTTGATACCAATGACGGAATGGCACCCAGCATTTTGAAGCGGAAAGAAGCAATTTATCACAGGGCTCCAAAATAGGATTAACCGTTGTGCCAACTTCATCTGAGGCTAGAATTTTTCTTTGGGGTACTAGGAATTGTCATTTCGCAGCTTGCAATTTGAATACGGTTTTAAGAATAAGTTATGGGTGAAGAGAAGCTATCTGACAACCAATCGCAGTCTGTCGCCAGCGATGCAACAGATTTTAAAGATGGTTTGAATCATCACATCGTTGGCATCGGCGCATCGGCCGGTGGGCTGGACGCACTTGAACGCCTGTTTTCAAAAATGCCCGTCGATACCGGAGCTTCCTTCGTTGTCGTTCAGCACTTGTCGCCGGACTTCAAAAGTCACATGGACAAACTGTTGTCGCGGGTCACCGATATGCCCCTTCACGTCATCAACGACGGTGAAACGGTCGAACCCGACACGATCTACTTGATCCCTCCTAAAAAGGAGATGGTCATCAGCAACGGACGGTTGCTGTTGACTGATCGTTCTCAGGAAAAGATCCTTTCGCATCCCATTGATCAATTTTTGCGTTCGCTTGCTCAGGATGCAGGTCGCAAATCCATCGGAATCATTCTCAGCGGAACTGGCAGCGACGGTTCGCGCGGGGTGGTCGATGTGCAGGAGAATGGCGGACTGGTGATTGTGCAGGATCCGACGACCTGTAGTTTTGATTCCATGCCTGTCAACGCGCGTGACACCGGCAGTGTTCACATGGTGTTGAAACCCGAAGACATTGGCGAAGCCTTAGACCGGTATGTAAGAGACGGGAAAATATCCAGTCAAACAGACATCGCTGAAATGGAGTCGTTGGAAGAGGGCGGTCTGAACCGAATTTTCGTGCTTTTGCAGCGCGCTCATAAAATTGATTTTTCGCTTTACAAATCTGGCACCGTTGGTCGACGTGTGCAAAGACGAATCGAAGTCACCAGCAGTGACAACCTTGATCAGTACGTCGACCTGCTCAATGATGATAACGACGAAGTTGAGGAGTTGTACAAGGATCTGTTGATTGGCGTTACTAAGTTCTTCCGTGACGCTGACGCATTTAAACTGCTGGAAACGGAAATCATTCCGGACCTGGTCGCCAATGCTGATGGCAACGTGATCCGAGTTTGGGTTTGTGCGTGTGCCAGCGGAGAGGAGGCGTATTCGCTGGCGATTCTGTTTTCTGAGGCAATCGAAAGGGCCAAGAAAGTCGTCGAATTTAAAATTTTTGCAACGGATGCACATCGCACGTCACTGCAATTTGCCGCAGCGGGCTTCTATCCTGAGTCCTCGATGAAGGAGGTTTCAAAGCAGCGAAGAGAGAAGTTCTTCGTCGAACGTTCCGACGGTTTTATGGTCAACGCGACGCTGCGAAAAAGCATCGTATTTGCGCCCCATAACGTCATCAGCGACCCGCCGTTTACTCAAATGAACATGGTCACCTGCCGAAACATGTTGATCTATTTTCGACCGGCCGCGCAACGCAAGACGTTATCCTTGTTTCACTTTGCTCTAAAAATTAACGGCGTGCTTTTTCTGGGCCCCAGTGAATCGACGGGCGAAATTGGTGATGAATTTGACGCGGTTGACAAGCATTGGAAGATCTATCGAAAGAGACGCGACGTCAGGCTCCCGTTGGACATGCGGATGCCGCTGCAATCGACTGGTTTGATCATTCCCCAAGCCAATCGACATGGTCAAGATAGCTTTACGACAACGCCGCGCGACATGATGCCGGCGTTATATGATCAACTGCTCAGTCAATTCATGCCACCGAGTATCGTCGTCGACGAGCGTTTCGAGATTCTGCATGTGTTCGAAGGTGCGGAAGTTTTCTTACGCGTCGTCCACGGTCGACCGTCGACGAACTTGCTGGATCAAATCCACATTTCCATGAAATCTACCTTGGCCGGGGCATTGAGGCACGCACAGCGTGACAATGCACAAGTGCGTTACACGGGGGTGGAGCATCCCAGCCCCCAAGAGGACTGTTTGGTAGAAATGATCATTTCGCCCGTCATGGTTGAGGCAACCAAGATGCCGTGTCTTTTGGTGCAATTCGACACGATCGATTCCATCGCCAAACCTTCGGCAAAAACGGCGGCTGAAAATTTGGTTTCTGTCAGTTCCGTCAATGTCAGCGATCTCACTCAAGATCGGATAAATGCACTGGAACGAGATCTTGATTACAGTCGTCAAAATTTGCAGGCGACCATTGAAGAATTGGAAACATCCAACGAAGAACTTCAGGCCACCAACGAAGAAATGGTCGCCGCCAACGAAGAACTGCAAAGTACGAATGAGGAATTGCACAGTGTCAACGAGGAACTTTACACGGTCAATGCTGAACATCAACGCCGCGTGGCGGAATTGGATGAAGCCAACGCGGACATGAACAATCTGTTGGCCAGCACCCGCGTCGGCGTTGTTTTCTTAGACAATGAGTTCTACATTCGCCGATTTACCCCCGCCATCGGTCGCATGTTTTACATGGAGGGCCATGACATCGGACGGAGTATCGAAGGTTTCGTTGAGCGTGTCAGCGACGAAACATTTATGACTCGGCTGTCCGAGGTGCTGGAGCAGCGTGTCGAACGGGAATGGGAAGTGGTCATTGAAGGCGAATCGTATTTGGTTCGGGCAATGCCATATTGGACAGAGGGCGGAATCCTTGGCGTGGTGGTGGCCTTGGTCAACGTCCAACCACTGAAAAAGGCGCAAGCTCAGCTGGAACGTTTCAAGTTCATGTGCGACGTTTCTTATGATGGCCAAGTGCTCACCGACGCGAACGCTAAAATCGTCTATTGCAATGAGATATTCGGTAGGCGTCTTGGGTACTCTCAAGAAGAAATGAAGGATCTGTCGGTAATGCAATTTGATGCAGATCACCAAATTGATTCCTATCGTCAACGATTCGAAAAAGCGAAGTCACAGGATGGCCTGATCTTTGAATCGACTTATTTTCGCAAGGATGGATCGACTTATCCGGTCGAAGTCTCGTTGACTCATGTGGTCCTTGGTGGCGAATCGTTTCTCTATAGTCAAGTCCGTGACATTACCGAACGCCTTGCCGCGGATGACCAACGCCGTTTGCTAGAAAGTGCTGTTTCTTCTGTGAGCAACGGCATCGTCATCAGCGACGCTCAGAAGGAAGATCACCCAATTACCTTCGTCAATGACGGATTTCTCGCGATGACAGGTTACGAATTGGATGAAGTCCTCGGGCGAAATTGTCGGTTTCTCCAAAGTGAAGACACCTCTGAGGAATCGGTGTCCATCATTCGCGATGGTCTTGCCAAAGGTGAATCTACCAAAGCGCTGCTGCTAAATAAAAAGAAAGACGACAAACCTTTCTGGAACGATTTATACATCACTCCCGTGAAAGATGCCAAAGGCACCGTCACTCACTTCGTTGGCGTCCAGAATGACATCACCGATCGAATCCAAGCAGGCGAAGCGGCTCAATCGAGCGAGAAGACGATTCGAATGCTATTGAACTCCACTGCCGAAGGTATCTACGGACTCGACAAACACGGAAACTGCACGTTTTGCAACCAGTCGGCGGCGACGATGCTGGGATATGATCATCCCGATGAATTGATCACGCGTTCGATGCACCGATTGTGTCAACACACGCGCTCCGATGGATCCAGCTACCCGAAGGAAGCATCGCCCATCTTTCAATGTTTAGAAGACGGCGAAAAGGTCTCCTCCAATGGCGAAGTGTTTTGGAAGAAGGATGGCACATCCTTTCCCGTTCAGTTCTGGAGTCACGCGATTGTTGATGATGAGCGCGTCGTGGGAGCAGTCGTAACGTTTGTTGACGACTCTGACCGACTCTCGATCGAAAAAGAGCTACGTGATGCCAAAGATCAAGCCGACATCGCGAACAAGGCAAAGAGCCGTTTTTTGGCGAATATTAGTCACGAGCTTCGAACACCGATGGCGGCAATTTTGGGATTCACTGAGATCTTGCAGCAGGAGGTCGGTGACGTCGAGGTGAACGAACGTTTGGATGCAATCCGGCGAAACGGCGACTACCTATTGCGGTTGCTCAACGACGTGCTTGACCTGTCTCGTATTGAAGCGGGTAAGCTGAGATTGACGCGGACGGAAGTTGATCTGCCTGAACTGTTGGCTGACATTGACGAATTGATGCAGATTCGCACCATCGAGTACAACAATGAATTGGTGTTCACCGCGTTGGGGAAAATTCCTCAAACGATCACCACCGATGAAGCGCGATTACGGCAGGTGTTGATTAATTTAGTTGCCAACGCGCTGAAGTTTTCACCCGGCGGATGCGTTAAAGTCGGCGTTGATCTGTCGGAAGATTCACGGCTGCGATTCACAGTCGAAGACAACGGAATCGGAATGGATGCGAATCAGCAGCGCGAGCTGTTCCAGCCATTTACGCAAGCGACCAACGCCATAACCGAACGATTCGGCGGTTCGGGGCTAGGTCTGTCGATTACGCAACGTTTGGTGGAAGCTCTCGATGGCGAAATAATTGTCCAAAGCGTACTCGGTGAAGGAAGCACCTTCACCGTGATTTTACCGGTCTCCCCTGTTGGAGAGTTGATCATTTGGAGTTTGGGGGAACAACCTGACGCAGTGCCGTCGGATCTTGATGAGATGGAATTAGAAGATCTTCAATCCGATTCGATGGCGCTCAACGCACGAATTTTAGTTGTTGATGATATGCGCGACGTGCGCTCCATTGCCGAACACTTTTTGACCAAGGCGGGTTGTACGGTACAGATTGCTGAGAATGGTCAGCAGGCGGTCGAAGAAGTCGAGCAAGCCATCGCCGCCGGAAACCCGTTTGAGCTAATTTTGATGGACATGCAAATGCCGATCCTGTCCGGTGAAGAAGCCCTTGCAGAATTGCGTACGCGGGGTGTGGATGTGCCGGTCATTGCACTCACCGCTGACGCAATGAAAGGGACTCGGCAGAGATTGATCGGGCTCGGATTCGATGGTTACATGAGCAAGCCGATTCATGCTGGGAGACTGGTCAGCCTTGCCAGCAAATTGCTCAAACGCGACCAGCGATAGCGTAGGGCGGCACTATTGGACGGCGCTACTAAACGGCGCTACTGGAAGATGCAACTCGACGGTTTAAATCGTCCATTTACTATGTGCAGTGATTCTCCAGCAATTGCTTCAACTGCTGAAATTTGACGGGCTTGCTGAGATAGTCAGAGTATCCAGCTTTTAGGCAATCGCTACGATCGTTCGCCATCACGTTTGCGGTGAGGGCGATAACAGGCAATTCGAAACCCGCTTTACGCATCGTGCGAACCGCCGACAGCCCGTCGAGTTCGGGCATTTGGACGTCCATCAATACGACGTCAAATGGCTGGTCACTGGTTTCTGCTAATTGCAACGTGTTGACGGCCTCGAGTCCGTTCTCCGCTTCGGTCACCTCGCAGCCCATTCGTCTCACAAAACCTGCGGTCAGTAATCTAATATCACGTCTGTCATCGACCACCAAAATGTTTAAATTCATTGCATCTGGCAAATTCTAGGACTAAAACTCGGTGGGGAAATTACGTCTTCACACCATGAATTCGAAGCAAACTCTGTGCCAAGGGTCGATTTGCTTTTAGCCCTCCAAATAACATGTTAGCGGCTCTGCAAACGGCCTGACAATTGCTATCCTTGGGGACGTATTGCTCCGCTGATTATCGTTGGGCGCCTGATTGAACTGAACACCGTTGTGTTCATTGGTCGCATTGGACGCATTCTGATGGCAGTGCACTCAACACTTTTGCAACACCGAAGTTTTTCTCGGAACTCTATGTTTCTCTACCACGCAAGACTGATTCTTTTCGTCGTTTTCGCTTCGATAATGCCTGTGTCGTTTGTGTCCTTAGTATCCACTGGGGCGATTGCTAACGAACTACAGAAATCGGACAGAGAGGCTACTATTGCCCAGGCCCGTATCCGCTCCAACGAGAATATTGAGTCCGATGTCGAAGCAGGCATCGCGGAGGTCAAGGCGGCCGCCGATCTGGACGAGGCGCTATCTGCGTCATTGTTGGATCTCTACAAACAGGCCGACTTGTTTCTCGAATCAGCCTCAGCCAGTCTCCAAAGCACGAAGGAATTTCGAGCGATCTCCACATCGGCGGCCGATGACTTGGTTGACGTGAAGCAGCAACTGGAAGAACAAGTTGAACCTGTTGAAGAAATCGCCCCGACCGCAAATGCGGACCAATTGAGGCAACAGTTGGCGACAGCCGAAGCGGCCGCCGCAGAGATTGACCAGCGGTTGAAGGAACTGGCCAAGGCTCCTGCGTATCGACAGAAACGATTGAGCGAAATTCCGCCGCGACTCTCAGAGGCCGAAAAAGACTTGGAAGAGGCGGAGCGGCAATTGGCATTGGAGGCACCCGCTTCGGAGACTCCGATTGAGACCCGATCGCGTATCGCCCGCGGAAAGGCGCGACAACTGGCGCTGGAATCAGAAATTGACGAATTAATAGCCGAACAGACTGCGTATTTGGCAACGACCGATTTACTACCTTTGCAAAGACAGTTATTGGAACGAGGGCAACGCGATGAGCGTGACCGAATAAAAGCGCTTCAACAAGCGATCGCCGATCGTCAACGTGTCCAGACCAGCGACGCCGTTGCCCGGTTGAAGGACGCTGTCAATGCAGCGCCCGAGATGTTGAAAGAGATCGCACAAGATAGCCTTGAACTGGCACAGCGACGGCAACAGATGCTCAAGCGTGTGACCGTAGCGACCGACGTGATGGTAGCCATCAAAGAAAAACGAGCCGAAGTCGATATGACTTTGGATGCTTCTGTGGGCCGATTGGATGCCGTTGGATTGACCGCAGCCATGGGGCACTTGCTGAGGAGCAAGCGAGATGAATTTCAAAGATTGCGCCTTCAGTATGAGCCCACGGATGATCTTTCAGATCAAATCGCTGAGTACCAAGTTAATGTGTATACGTTGGAGGATAAGCTTTCAAAAATCGCCGATGAATTGGCTGGTCAAGATCTCCAACAGGCCAGAGATTTAAGACCAACTGATCTGTCCAGCGTTGAAGAAGCTCAGGCGCGAACCTATCTGCTGTTGAAACAACGGGAAGAGATCGAACAGACGCTGCAGACGCAAAACAAGTTGCTGCAACTGCTGCTGACAACGGATACCGAAAGCCGCCAGTTGCATCAGTCGATTGACCAATACGTCACCTTTGTTGATAAGAACATCTTTTGGATTCAAAGCGCCACGGCTTTTTCGCCAGACGAATTTGCTCAGCTTCCAGAGGCTGCGATGTGGTTGGCCAGTCCCCGCAACTGGAACGATGCCGCAGCCCAACCGTTATCGGCGTTGTCAAAGCACCCATTGCTGTTTGGAGTGGCCAATTGTTTGGTCGGCGCGTTGCTGGTTCGGCGACAACGGCTCAAAAAAGTGATCCATGACAGTGGGAAGTCGGCGTCGTCTTGGAACGCAACCTTTGGCCCGACCGTCACCGCATCGATTGCGACTCTGCTAAATGCCCTCGCTTGGCCAGCGGTGGCGTTGCTTGCTGGTGGACTGATGCTTTATGGGGATGGCGACACGTTTTTCACGCGGGGGTTGGGGTTCGCACTGATTTACGTCGCGCTTTTCATGGCGTCCCGTCATCTACTGAGCTTCGCCTGTCGGGACGGTGGTCTGGCCGACAAGCATTTCGGCTGGAGCAGTTCGGTCCGCAAGACGCTAAGAGTTAACTTGCGTTGGTATACGGTCTTAGGCGGATCGTTGCTGTTGCTGATGGTTTGGTTTCACTACCATCCGGACAGCCATTTACGCGTATCGGTCGCGCGTCTTTCAGCGACGTTGCTGTTTTTGGTAACCGCCGCTTTTCACTACATCATCAGTCGCCCCCACAGCCCGATCTACGACGACATCTATCGAGATACACCGCAGTCAAAGATCTACCGGTATCGTAGTTTCACTTGCGGAATACTGACGGCCTTGCCAATCCTGTTTGCGGCTTTAACGATGCTGGGTTACTTGGACACCGCTTATCGTTTGGGTCAATCATTACAGTCCACGATGTTATTGTTTGTGACTCTGGTCGTGGCCATGGCTATCGCATTTCGTTGGCTGAATCTCCATCAAGCGGCGTTGGCGAGGGAGCAAGCAATTGAGTTGCGCAAGCAAAAGTCGCCCAGTAACAAAGAGGGAAGCGAGTCGATGGCGATAGACGTTGGCATCGAAATTCAAAAAGAGGCGATGGACGATCTCCCCGCCCTCAGCGAACAGTCTCGCAAATTGGTCTTTGTTGTCGCCTCCGCATTGGGGCTGGCGGGTTTGTTTTTCGTTTGGAAAGATGTTTTGCCGGCAACCGAGTTACTGGACAAGGTAAATCTATGGAGCGTCGGCGTTGGAGAAACGATCGAAAAAGTTTCGCTGCGAGACGTCGTGCTTTCGCTCATCTCAATCGTCGGAACCATATTCGCTGTAAAGAACATTCCCGCGCTCTTGGAGTTGCTGGTGTTGCGTCGATTTCCGATTGACAGTGGTGCTCGGTATGCAGTGACGACGATTTTACGATACCTGTTGACCATTGGCGGAGTGATCATCACGCTCAATTTTCTTAGTCTGCCGTGGACGAAACTGGGTTGGCTGCTGGCCGCTGCGTCGGTAGGGCTTGGATTTGGATTGCAGGAGATCTTTGCGAATTTCGTATCGGGCATCATTCTATTACTGGAACGACCCGTACGTGTTGGCGATGTCGTCACAATCGACGGTACCACAGGCATCGTCTCTCGGATTCAGATGCGCGCAACAACCGTTACCAGTTGGGATCGCAAGGAATTGGTTGTGCCGAACAAGGACTTGATCACCGGGAAACTTTTAAACTGGTCCTTATCCAATGTGGTCAATCGAATGTCTGTCGAAGTCGGCGTCGGCTACGACGCTGATCCCGATGAAGTGTTGGCGTTGTTGAGAAAGGTGGTCGGTGATCATCCGGACGTGATGGACGAACCATCGCCATTGATCAATTTCGAGACCTTTGGCGACAGTTCGCTGAACTTCATCGCTCGTTTTTATCTGTCATCGCTGGACCGGCGAGTCGGAGTCACTCATGAGATCAACACCTCTATTATCCGAGCGTTAAGAGAGGCCGACATTGAGATTCCATTCCCTAAACGGGATGTGAATATGAGAATGGAGGCGTCGCCGTTGGAGAGTATGGCGGGTGGACATCAGAAGACGGATTCGAAAGAGAGTTGAGAGGAAGGAGATGAGGAAAATTTAGAATTTAGAATTTAGAATTTGAAAATTGGAAATTGGAAATTGGAAATTGGAAATTGGAAATTGGAAATTAGAAATTAGAAATTAGAAATTAGAAATTAGAAATTAGAAATTAGGTGTGCGGTGCAGATACGTCTTTAACCGATCATACTATTTCGATAGTCACTGCTCAATTTCGTAAACTGTGAACGAATCCAAGTTTATCAGCGATCGTATCGTTGAGCACTTCAGGGACTAAGTCCTGCAGACCCATGTCGCGATTAAGTTCGTTGACCCTGACACCGATGTCACGATAACGTTGCAACATAGACGCAAAATTCGACGAATTCGAATAATCATCTGAGAAGTGTTCTTCGGTCGCCAAGACAGCGCATAAGTCCAAGTACAGACCAAAGGTCTCTGCAAAATCTTCCCAAGGATGCATCGACGCGTAAGCAGAAACGAATCGTGATGACCAATCCGCCGGCGGATCACTATTATAGTAGTTCTGAATCGCCACGTTGTAGGCTTGGTTGGATTCGTTGCCGAAGAGCCGTCGAAAGTCTTTCAAACGGCTGGGCGCAACCAAAGCGTCCCAATAGTAGTGCCCCAGTTCATGGCGGAAATGGCCGATCAACGTCCGCTGTGGTTCGCCAAATTCGACTCGATTGACCTCTCGGAAAACGCTGTCGGCTTCCTTGAGGTGAATCGTGATGCACCCCATGAGATGGCCTGTCACCACCGGTCCATTGACATCGTCCTTAAACTCAAACGACAACGGAGCAACGGAGGACGGCAGATTCAGCAGTGAAAACCCCGCAGCTTCCATTGCCGCTAAGGTCCGGTGTTTGGCTGCTTCCAAGCGTTTCCATTGCTCCAAACAAGCGGAAATACTCAGGTCGGGGAGCAGTCGATTCAGCCGGCAATAGCGACATTGAACTTGATTCGTTTCGTCAGCAGCGATGGCCATATTACAAGCAGCAAACTGCGTCGAATTTTGACAAGGCTTTAGCGCTAAACCGCATTCGGGGTTCCCGCATTGCATCGCCCCGGCGTTACTATTGCGTGAGGCAGTCACATGCTGACAGTGTGGACAGCGCCATGTTAACGCATTGCAGGTAACGCATTTTCGGCTGTCGAAGAACAGAATGTTGTCGCACTGGCATTTGAAGGTCTTCAATTTAGCAATTCCACTTCACAACCTATTACGGTACACCGATTTTGGCATGGTCAGACTATTGGCAATGTCTGCCAGCGGCGAGGGCTGAGATGTAATCGCAAATCTGAGAGGTCGTCCCAAGAAAGTCGGGATCGACTTCCGCCAATGCATTTTTAGGCATGTCTGCGTACTGGGCATCGCGCGGCGATTGGATGACGCACCTTCCACCGGCATCATAGATTGCTTTTAATCCAGCGGTTCCATCGTAAAGCATACCCGAAAGAATAATTCCAACGGCATTTTTTCCGGCGCTTCGAGCCACGGATTCAAACAGATCGTCGATGCGATGCATTCGCGCGTAATCTGATCGATCATCTTCGATGTCAAACTGGTCTCCATCGATCTCGACGGTGTCGTTAGGGCTGCCAACGTAAATGGTGGTGCACTCCAAACACTCTTCGTCTTCAGGTTCGTCGACGCGTACGGTTGCCTTGTAGGCCAAGATATCAGCCAGCGTATTTTTGTACCCTGGCGCGCGGTGCGTAGCAATCACTAATGAACCAGCAAAATCGGCAGGTAACGATTCTACGATTTTTACGATCTCTTGAAATCCGCCGGCCGAAGCACCAATGGCGACGACTAAATTTGGATTCATCTTCTGAGAGTTGGAATCACTCGCGCATTTGGATTCGTTTTTATTCACGTGCGATCTCGGCAGTTGGAATTCATTAACCACACGGCAACGTGTGCGGCGATTCATTGTAAACCGAGAACGAATTAAATGCTGTGGTTTTGCGATAGCTTTTTCGGTTGTCGATCGAAAATTTTGCCAAACATTTCAGTCAATTTGTAACGGCAGAAAGTCATCGCTGCTTTGGCTTGGATAGCTTTGTCGGTTTCACCAGTCTTCAACGCGATCGTATAACCGGACAAAAGTTAGTTCTAGTCGGCCTAAAATTTGCTGGAGGATGTTAGAGTAATATTGCTAATGATATGTGACAAAATATGTTCATTTAGTATATGCAGCAGCATGAGTCACCAAGGTTGTTAGCATCATGAGTTGCTGAAACAGAGGCCATTCTGCTCTCAGATCAGAATTTGGAAAACTTTTTTCTTCAAGCAGTGTTTATTTGGAACTGATTCATAGACGACTTCCAGAATTGAAGGTACGTGAGCGTGAACAAAACGAAACTAGTCATCGGCGGCATCGCCGTAGTTGTGATCGCAGTGATCGCCTACGGCGTCTGGATATTCAGCGCGGTCGATCATCAAACAATCGGAGAGGCCCAGCGCGAATTCTCGGTCGACTGTGACTTTAAAAAGTTCCGCCAGATCATGGTGCGGAAGAATGCTGCCGAAGCGATCATTTCGGCCGGAGGAATGAAGTTGATAAATCAGAGCTTGGACGATGTCTCGATCGACACCTCCAATGATGATCGTCCAATCCTAAATGCGATTCGCGGCCGTTCTCAATCAGAACTATCAGCAGTGAAGCAGTTGACGGTGCAGATCAATGATCCCAGCGTGGACGCCGACCGTCTAACACTCAAGCAGGCGGCCAACGTTCAAGAGAGCAGCATGTCTGTAGAAACAAAATCCATTGCCCCAGCGGCACAATTAAAATCGTATCGCACGACGCTCGATGCGGAATCCTCTGGTAATTCAACGAACGTGCGTTTGACCGTTGAGATGGTGTTAGATTTAAAGGTTCCAGCGATGTTTACCGATCGGGCAGATCGTGAAGTCCAAAGCTCGGCAGAGCAAGCGTTGAAAAGCCAAGAGCAGGCAATGAAGACGTTTGTAGAAAAGCACAAGGACAAACGATTGATTTTACCATAGCAAAAATCCTGTTAGATTCACCGTGTGGTGCTAGAGGTTTTTGATCTCATCAACCGCCATTGGGGTTATCGCTCAGCGACTGATTATTACTTTGCAACATTAGACTAAAAAAACATTCCCTAGTTGGACAGCGTTACTTTCGTGAGCGGCAGGGCGCGAACCGCCGGTCAATAGTGGGCAGAACCGGCGGCTAGCGTCCAATGGCACTTACTTTAGATTTTACTAACGGTTCAGAAACCAAAATTTAGCTCCCCCTCTCCCTAAAAATTCGGACGTTGGACCCAACCATTGGTAACAAGCGTCATCCGAATTTTTAGGGA
>Ga0114956_1001684_pt1 | contig 17447 bp, 17 predicted proteins | sample MaitaG_FD_87304 | JGI IMG/M metagenome (GOLD analysis project Ga0114956, IMG submission 87304) | Marine algal microbial communities from Maine, USA - Maine_Asex2 metaG | ecosystem: Host-associated > Algae > Red algae > Unclassified | place: Maine, USA | collected 2015-01-05 | reverse complement strand
GATGCTGTTTTTAAAATAGTTACCGAACTTGAAGGTCATGGCGATAATGCGGCTGCATCTGTCTACGGGAAATTCAACATTGTTTGCCAAGATGTTGCTTATCAGCTCGAGCTACCAAATTTGAAGAAACTATTTTTATGGATTGCTAAAGAGCAAAGCTCAACAGACAAATCACGTATGAAAATTTCTGAACATCTGTCTGTAAACGACGCTGTTTTTAATATTAGTAATGTTGCTTTGTTAGTTTCTAGTCTTTATGAAAATAGGTTCGAGCATCTTAGAGTCGCCACTCAGGATAAAATTCATCAAAATATCCGCCTGCAAGCTTCGCCTGAGTCTGAGAAAGTTCTTTTACATGCTTTAAACTCAGGTGTGGATGCTGTTTGGCTAAGCGGAGGTGGGCCATCAATAGCAATGATAGCAAGCGCTGAGCAACAAAAAATTATCAAATCTGGCTTGCCTGAATTAGGTTTAGCTATTGAGCTTGAGGTTGATAATCTAGGTATCCAAGAGGTTCTTTAAAGCTTATTCTTCGAGTAAAGCTGGTGCCTCAGATAAATCTAGGATGCTGTGTTCTTTGGTTGGTGTATCTAGAGCTCCGATAGCTATTAAATATTCATAATGTGCATCTAATACTACTTTTATTTCTTCTGCTGTAACATCTAGACCGACAATGTCTGTTCTTTCAGCTAGGTATTGCAAAGGTTCAGCTTGATCAAATACCAAAGCTGATGGTGAAAACTTCTCTGGTGACCAGTGAAATGCCTGAATCCATTCTAAATGAATTCTTAATATCTTTTCCAAATTTTCATAACTGAGTTGTGAAGTTGTTGAATCGGGGAGGGCTTGGGCACAGAATTCGATTGCTTCAGACGCTTCAAATACAACTTGGTCAGGCATTTCAGATGTTTTTTTGACAGCCCCCCCAACAGCTATTAAAGCAATTGCTATTACTGAAATAGTTGAAATGACTATTGAAATTACTAACACTTATATTAATTTATCTTTAATATCGGTTATTTGGCACCATTGTTTGACGTCTTCAACATTTGGGATGCTGTTTTAAAACAAATTTTAATATCTGAAATGATATTTCTATTGAGGGCGTAATTAACGTCCATCATGACTCGTTCATCTATCGTAAGGTCATTACGGCCACTTACTTGCCAAAGTCCGGTTAATCCGGGTTTAACTCTTAATACGGTAGCAAGGGCTTCACCATAGAAGGCTTCTTCAATGGTTAATTTAGGTCGTGGCCCAACGAGGCTCATTTCTCCGGTCAGAATATTGAACAGTTGAGGGAGTTCGTCTAAAGAAGTTTTTCTTATGAAGTTTCCAATCCTTGTGATCCTTGGATCATTTTCTAATTTTAAATACTTTGTGTACTCTGCTTTAGCTTTAGGGTTTTTTTCGAGAAGAGAAATTAGTTGCGTCTCAGCATCTGAGCGCATTGATCGAAATTTGTATGCATCAAATCCAAATCTGTCTCTTGAAAGACGTTTAGATTTAAAAATTATCGGCCCCTTAGAAGTTGTTTTTATTACAACAGCGATAAATAACATCACAGGGCTAAGAATAACTATTGCACTTGCTGAACCAACTATGTCAAAGATTCTCACGATTAAACGTTTAAAAATATTTGGTAGTTTGTCGTTTAAACCAAATATTTCGTTGTTGAATTTGATTGATGGATTGTTTGTATTCTGATTAATTTCTACATCAAGTGCTGATTCATTTACTTCTAAAAGTTGAACAAGATTCATATTACATTCCTTAGGTACATATACCTGCGACCCCAGTAAAGAATCTATGGCAAATACATCAAACATGCAAAGGGAACTCAAAGATATTTTAAAGTATTTAGAAGTACATGCAGCAACAATGATGTACCTAAACCAGAATATAATAAAACCATCCCGAATTACGAGTAGTATGACTAAAGCTATGGAAAGGCACAGATGGCTGGGATTAAAGTCGAAAGTTCTAATTTAAAAATAAAATCTTTTAATAACGCAGAACTAGATGCTTTTCTAGTTAAACCTTTGAGTGCTGAAGAACGGAGTAGAAATGCTATTCTTCTTCTTCATGGATTCCCTTCACAGGATCTACAAGCAAAAAATGTTGGTTCGGGCATGTCAGATCTTGCAGTTCGAATATCAGAACGTCTGGTAAGCACAGTCTTAAGTATCCGTTTTCAAGGTTGTGGTGAGTCGTCTGGTAACTTTAGTTTACGTACATGGGTCGAAGATGTAAATTACGCTCTTCAATTTATGATTAATGATCTTGGAGTTGGAAATATTTGGGTCTGTGGTTTTGGAACTGGCGGCTCTGTTGGTTTAGTGGCCGCTTCAACAGCATCAAATATAGTTGGTGTAGTGTGTGTCGGGAGTCCTGCTGACTTTGACGATTGGGCCGCTAACCCTGATCAGCTTTTAGAATATTCTCGAAACATCGGAGCAATAAAAGATCCTGGTTATCCAGATGATCTGAAATCGTGGAAAGCAGAACTCAGCGAAGTTAGAGCAGTAGAGTCTGCAGAGTTGCTAAGGTCAAAAGCGCTTTTGGTAATGCATGGTTCAGAGGATGATAAAGTTCCACATTTTGATGCGAGGCTCATAGCTGACTCACATGGAGATGCAGATTTAAGATTTATTTCTGGTGGCGGTCATCAGCTACGTCAGGATCCGAGAGCAATCGCTGTCCTGATTGGTTGGTTGGACCGGCAGCGAGTAATGGTTGGGGCTTCTCCAAAGATTGACTAGCAGCCTTATTCTGATTTTTCTAATCCTAAAGATTTTTGAAGTTTCTTCCATTCAACGATTTTTTTGTAATCCTCAGGAGTTTTGGCGTCAGCCACCGTTCTAGGTTTCGAATCTGAGAAAGGTTTACAAATTTCTTGCCAATTTGTAAAATTATAACCGAACCGTTTACATAGAACCGCCAGAGTTATTTTAGATTTTTCAGAACCAAACCCAGGCAAATTCTTCAGACTCTTGAGTACATCCTCTCCTGAATCAAATTTCCAAATTTGTTCAGTTTCACCAGCAAAGTTGTCTTGAATATAAGCTGCCAAAGCATATATTCGTTTTGCCATAGCTTTTGGATATCTGTGAATTGTTGGTTTTTCAATGATTAAATTAATAAACTCTTGCTCACTAAAATCGAGAATTTCTTCTGGAATAAATTTGATAGTTCCGGCTAGTTCTGGGTTGGCTTTGGAGAGTTTCTCTGCAATTCTATTAGGTCCTTCAAATGCCCACTTAATAGAAATTTGTTGGTCTAAAAGCATGGCAATTAGAAAAGCAAACTTGCTTTCGTTAACTAGCCTATTTTTTTCAGGATCTTCTGAAATGTTTATTGGCACGTTTTATGGTCTCCGCTGAACGGCCTGAACGGAGTGAGAAATACAGAGGTATGTATAATTAATGGACATATCCTACCTCACCCAAGATGGGTCAACTTCAGTTTCAATACCATAGTAATTTATTGCTTCTGCAACTTTCTCCCTAGGGTATTGGCCTTCTTCTGCAAGTTGAGAAAGAACTGCTACAACTACATTTGCTGTGTTAGTTTCAAAGAATTTCCTGAGAGCCACTCGATCATCGGATCGGCCGTATCCATCAGTACCTAAGGCGAGGAAGCTTCGAGGAGCAAACTGAGAGATCTGTTCAGGTACAGCCCGAACGTAATCAGATACAGCAATTATTGGGCCTTCAGAGTCTTCCAACAGTTCTGTAACCATTGGTTTTTTAGGTTCAGAGGTTGGGTGCAATCTATTCCACCTTTGAGCCTCAAGCCCATTTTCTCTTAAACGTTTATAACTGGTCGCTGACCAAAGACTAACGGCAACATCCCACTTCTCAGCCAGTTCATCTTGGGCTTCTCTCGCGGCAGCTTGCGCTGGCCCTGAGAATATTAATGTGGCTTGATTTGACTTACCCTCCGGCGCTTCATTCCATTTGTATAGGCCGTCTAGTATGCCCCTTACAATATGATCGCCGGCAGGTTGTGCAGGTTGCTCATAGTTTTCATTGTAAAGAGTTAAGTAGTAGTAGATGTCTTCATTATCTACGTACATTCTCTTTAGTCCGTCTTTGATAATTGCTGACATTTCATAAGCAAATGCTGGATCATAACATTGACAGGCTGGGATATTTGAAGCTAGTGCAGGGCTATGTCCATCTTGGTGTTGGAGTCCTTCACCCATTAGCGTTGTTCTACCAGCAGTTGCTCCGAGTAAGAATCCTCTTGCTCTAGAGTCTGCAGCCGCCCATAATAAATCGCCGACTCTTTGGAAGCCGAACATTGAATAAAATGTGTAGAACGGAACCATAGGTACGCCTCGGTGGGCGTAACTTGTCGCAGCTGCTATCCAACTAGCAGTTGACCCTGCTTCGGTTATGCCCTCTTCAAGAATCTGTCCGTCTGAGTCTTCTGTGTAACTTAACAACATTTCATGGTCTACTGGTTCATATTTTTGACCAAATGGCGCATAAATCTCGAATTCTCTAAACATTGAGTCCATACCAAATGTTCTTGCTTCGTCAGGGATAATTGGAACAACTCGTTCACCAAATCCTTCTTCTCTCATTAGCTCTTTTAATAATGCTACGAACGCCATTGTGGTTGAAACTTCACGACCTCCAGAGCCATCTTCTAAGGCTTTGAATGGACGTTCTGATGGTTCAGGCAACGAGATTCTTGAATGAGTTACACGTTTAGGTAAAGGTCCGTTTAAGACTTTACGTCTTTCAACCATGTATTTGTATTCAGCAGAGTCAGGGCTTGGTTTAAAGTAAGGGGGAACACCATCTGCGAGTGCTTCTTCAGGGATTTCTTCTTGTAGATATAATCTTTCTCTAAGATCGCTCATCTGAGAGGCTGTCATTTTTTTGATTTGGTGAGTTGCATTTCTAGCTTCGAAGCCGGTCCCAAGAGTCCAACCCTTAATTGTTTTAGCAAGGATTACCGTTGGTTGGCCTTTATGCTCTGAAGCTTGTTTGTAGGCCGCGTAGACTTTTTTGTAATCGTGTCCGCCTCTAGGCAGAGTTCGCAGTTCTTCATCAGAAAGATGTTCAACAAGTTTCTTTAGTCTTGGGTCTGGTCCGAAGAAATTTTCTCTGATGTAAGCGCCTGTTTCAACTGCATATCTTTGGAATTCGCCATCAACAGTATTGCCAAGCTTTTCTAGAAGCACGCCATCAGTGTCTTTTAATAGCAGCTCATCCCATTTGGTTCCCCAAATAACTTTTATGACATTCCAGCCTGCGCCTCTGAATACGGCTTCTAATTCTTGGATGATTTTTTGGTTTCCTCTTACAGGGCCGTCTAATCTTTGTAAGTTGCAATTGATGACCCATGTTAGGTTGTCAAGTTTGTCTCTTCCAGCTAAAGATATAGCGCCTAGCGTTTCTGGCTCGTCAGTTTCGCCATCACCTATGAATGTCCAAACGTTGGTTTCGTCTGTTTGGTCTATGGAACGATTCTGTAAGTACTTTAAGAATCGGGCATGATATAAAGAGTTGATTGGTCCAAGGCCCATTGATACTGTTGGGTATTCCCAAAAATCAGGCATCAGACGGGGGTGAGGGTAGCTAGATAGGCCATGTCCTTCTACTTCGAATCTGAAGTTGTCTAAGTGCTCATCGTCTAAGCGTCCTTCTAGATAAGCTCTAGCGTAAATGCCGGGAGCCGCATGGCCTTGAAAGTAAACTGCATCTCCAGGAGTTCCGTCGTCTTTGCCTTTGAAAAAATGGTTAAAACCTACTTCATAAAGTGCTGCTGACGAAGCAAACGTTGATAAGTGTCCACCGATTCCGTCGGCTCTTTTATTTGCTTTACTAACCATGACGGCTGCGTTCCAGCGTACGTATGCTCTTATTCTTCGTTCAAGATGCTCATCGCCAGGGAAAAATGGTTCTTGGTCTGTAGGAATTGTGTTGACATAAGGAGTTGATACTGCTCCAGGATTGCCTAATTCTAAATCGGTTGCATGTTGATTTAGTCGATCGAGTAAGTATCGAGCTCGTTTAGGGCCCAAGTTGGATAGGACGGCGTCTAAGGATTCCATCCACTCTGTTGTTTCTTGTGGATCGTGATCTGGAAACTGGGCGAGAAAACTGTTAGTCATTGTTACAGTCTGCTTGGCAAATTGACTAAATCAATCGTCCAAACCAAATCTTTTTAATAAATTCTTTAGATGTAACTTATTCATTTGAATATAAGTCGAAGCAACAATTGGCCTGTTGTGAGCTGTAAATCTATCGCTATTATCTTGGACTCTTACAGTCAGCGTTGACTTGTTTTTTCGCTGTAATCATGTTTTGAAGGTGGTTTCAGAAGAGATTTCCTTTAATTTGAAATAATTACTTCGTTGGTGGACATAGTTAAGAAAAGCCTCGATCTATTCGATAGGAATTAAATGAGTAAAGAAACTGTGCAAACTAATTCTACTCACCAACCACCGCAGGGTTGGTATTATTTTCAAGGTGACCCCGCAGAGACCGTTAGGTTCTGGAATGGATCTGGTTGGATAGGACAATGGAGAGAAACACACCCTGATGCTGTTGTTGTAACGCAAGCCGGAGCTCTGGCTCATAGATCGGATCGTAAAAGTAAAACAGCGATAGACGGTTTAATTCTTTCAGTTTTTTTGTAATTATGGCTACCTATTCTTAGCTTAGTTTTTGCACAGTTTGAGGAGAATCTTCACCCCCCTTTGGCCCTAAATCTTGTTCTATTTACAGGATTTTTTCCTTATAAATTCTTGTGCTTAAGATGCTTCGGAACAACAATTGGAGGAAAAATTCATGGGATAAAAATTGTTAAAGAAGATGGAAGTAAACTTGATTTCATAACTACATTTAAACGCCTAGCCCATTATTTTATTTTGACATTGATTACCTTTATCTCGTTAATAATAGAAGTTACCGATGATATTAATTATGTAGATGATGGCCCCACTATGTATATCTCGCTCTTTGTAACTTTTCTGTTAGTTGTATTTATGGTTTGGAATATTACTAAATTAAGTGGTCAATATAAACAATCTCCGTTTGATAGGTTTGCAAAAACTGTTGTTATAAAGATCTGTCATAAGGCCTAGCTGTTAAGAGTATTTACCGTTATTCTGGTCTAATTAGTGGTTTCGACTATAATTACCTGATCCAATAGATCTCTGTCGATGCGAGGTCTATTCCAGAACCCACCGCAAATTATATTTAAACGTTAGTTAGTGGATTAATCGTGTGAAGTAAGGTTTAATGGTTGCCGATCTAGAATAAGGAAATTGATGAAGGTATATACAGATGGTGCATGTTCAGGAAATCCGGGACCTGGTGGCTGGGCTTGGGCTGTAGTTGATGGCGAAACTGGTTGTGGAGCTGATCCTGACACAACAAATCAAAGGATGGAATTACAAGCTGTTCTTGAAGCTTTAAAAGCTCTTTCTGGTCCAGTTGATATATTTTCAGATTCTACATATGTTGTTAAGTGTTTTAATGACGGCTGGTATAAAGGCTGGTTAAGTCGTGGTTGGAAGAACTCTCAAAGAAAGCCTGTAGCCAATAAAGACTTATGGGAGTCACTGATAGATATATATCTAGATCGAGCTGACGAGATAACCTTCAGCTGGGTTAAAGGTCATTCCGGAGATCCAATGAATGATTTAGTTGATCAATTGGCGGTTGATGTTATGAATAAACATCGGTGAAAATTTATGCAGCCAAAGAACGGTATGCCATTTCAACTTCTTCAAGAAGTTGATGGGCCGCTGTTACACGAGAGTGTTTAGCATCTTTACTTGGTCGTATGTCTGAGACAAGGTATGTATAAGCTTTTTCAATTTCGGCACTGGTTGCACTGTTGTTTAGGCCAAGAATTTTTAAACAATGGTTTCTTGCCTTCGGAGTATCTTCTGAGGAATCCTGTTGTATAAATGACTCTGTTGTGGTCATATTTTAAAGCTCCTCAATATTCTTACCGCCTGTCAGGACACTATCCTTTGTGCGTACAAAGAACCGACTCCTATTCTCGGCCAAAAGTCGCGAATAACCAAGACTAAAAGCTGGGTGATACTACCTCTTAGTGTTTTGAACTAAGGATGTAGCTACACATATTGCCTGTAAGTGTATGCTAATAAGACCGTGGTGATCGAGGGAAATCATTATTTTCCCTCTGATTCAATAAATTGGAGCTATTTCACAGAATCTGCTAAGACAACGGCTTGCCATTGGAAAGGCGAAGCAAATTATTATTCTATAAAAGTTGGCGAAAAGACAATAAATGATGTTGCTTGGGTTTATAAAAACCCTTTAGAAAAAGCAGCTGAAATAAAAGGTTTTGTTGCATTCTATCCATCGGTGACGGTAGAAACTTAAAGGATTTCTTCTAGGGCTTCTTTCAGCTTTTTATGTTTAAAATCATAGCCTGAGTTGGTTAGAACCTCTGGATGTACTTTTTGTGAATCAAAAAGGAGTGCTTGAGCTAATTCTGATCCGAGTAAGAATTTTGGCCCAAATTCTGGAACTGGTAGTAAAGCGGGCCGGCTTAACGCTTTTGCAAGTGTTTTTGTAAATTCTATATTAGAGACAGGCGTAGGTGCTGTTAAATTAACTGGTCCAGAGATGTCTGAGTTTAGTAAATAGATTATTGCATTTACTTGATCTGTAATTGAAATCCACGACATAAATTGGTTACCTTTGCCAAACTTGCCGCCTAATCCTATTTTAAAAAGTGGTAGCATTTTTTTTAGTGCTCCTCCTTGTTTGCTTAGAACAATTCCAGTTCTGATATGGCAGGTTCTGATTCCTGCGTCGACGGCTGGGTGTGTAGCCTTTTCCCAATTGATGCAGAGTTTGGCTAGAAAATTTGATCCAGCAGCACTGTCTTCAGTTAACTCATCAGCATCTCTGTTTCCGTAGTATCCAATCGCAGAACCTGAAATTAATACTTTTGTGGGTTTGTTAGCTGAAGCTAATTTTAGGCTTAAGAGTTGTGTTGAGTCTGTTCTGCTATCAACCAGGGTTTTCTTGTAAGACTCGCTCCATCGTTTATCGCCAATTCCGGCTCCAGCCAAATTGATAACTGCATCGACGCCTTCTAACGATTGGGCGTCAATTTCTCCATTAGCTGGATCCCATCTAATTTCATTGGCCTTTGGATTGGGTTTTCTTCGTACTATTCGGATTACCGTTTGGCCTTGTTCTTGTAGGGTCTTAGTTAGTTCAGTTCCTATTAAGCCAGAAGATCCTGTAATTGCAATTTCCATGATGTTCTTTCGTTCGTTTTTTGTTTTTATACAGATAAGGTAATGAGGTGAGCACACGTATGCTACTACTACTTTCAATTGCTTGTGGTGTAGCGATCATAGGCGCATTTTTGTTGCAGGTGATTGTCTCAAAACAGTAAATCTTTTTTCCTTGGAGGAACTTTGACTATTCAACATTTTGACGTCGTTGTTGTCGGCGGCGGACCAGCTGGTTACGCATCAGCACTGTATGGTGCTTCAGCCGGTTTAAATATTGCTTTAGTCGAGAAGCACAAACTTGGTGGGACTTGTTTACACGTTGGTTGTATCCCTGCTAAAGAGTTATTAGAAACAGCTGCTGTTTCTAGAACAGTTGAACATGCAAGCGTTTTTGGTGTGCAAGCAGAATCTAAAGGCTTGGACTGGTCGGTTACGATGAGTCGTAAACAAAAAATCATTGATCAACTTACTGGTGGTCTTGCTGGTCTTTTAAAGAGTCGTAAAGTTACAGTTTTTGAAGGTTTGGGAACTTTAGATCCAGACCATAAAACTATTAGTATTTCTGGTGGTCAGTCTGACGGAACCAAGCTAAGTGCTGATGCTGTGATACTTGCAGCTGGCTCAGTCCCACGTACTATGCCAGGTTTCCCAATCGATGGTGAAAAGATTGTTACTTCAGATGAATTGTTGTCTATATCTAAATTGCCTGAATCGGCTGTTGTAATTGGTGGCGGTGCTATTGGTTGCGAATTTGCATCAATGATGAGCGATCTTGGGACTAAAGTAACCATCTTGGAGTATGCTCCGAAGATTTTACCTGGCTGTGATATCGACGCTGTCAAGGTTGTTGAGAAGTCATTTAAAAAACGTGGCATAGATATTAAAACAGGTGTTGCGGTTAAGTCGCAAGTTACAGACAACAATGGAGTGACTCTAACTTATGGTGACGACGATTCACAAATAACAACAGACACCGTAGTTATGTCGATTGGTAGAAGGCCTTCTTCGGAAACATTAGGTTTAGAAAATACTCAGATTAAAGTTGATGATCGGGGTTTTATTGAGGTAGATGAATATTGCAAGACTTCTGTTGATGGAGTATGGGCGGTCGGCGACGTAATTGCTACAGCGCAATTAGCTCATATTGGTTTCGCTGAAGGAATGTTAGCTATCACAAATATTTTGGGAGAGGGTGGCAACCCAATTGAATATGACAAAGTTCCTTGGTGCATATACTGTCATCCAGAAGTTGCTTTTGCAGGTCACTCTGAGGCATCTGCTAAAGAAGCTGGTTATGAAGTAGCTGTTTCTAAACACGGTTTTATTGGTAATGGTCGTGCGATGATTGTTGGTGGCACTGAAGGCTTAGTCAAAATAATTGCTGAGAAGCTTCCTGACGGGACTGCAGGCAAAATTCTTGGTGTTCACATGGTTGGTCCATGGGTTACTGAACAGCTTGGTCAAGGTTATTTGGCAGTGAACTGGGAAGCAACTGTTGATGAGGTTGCAAGTCTCATCCAACCTCATCCAACTATGTCAGAGCTATTTGGAGAAAGTGTGTTGGCTCTAACAGGCCGTTCGCTTCACGGGTAAAAAATACATGAGCTCAAATTTTCTAGGAATGTTACAACAGGTAAAGAAGTTAGATAGATTGAATCTAGAAATTTCTAACCCGTTGTCTACGGTAAATACAATAAACACTATCAAGGAGTCCGCCGATCGTGGCTAATATAGAAATGCCCCAGCTGGGCGAGACAGTAACTGAAGGAACAATCACAAAATGGTTTAAAGCTGTTGGTGAGTCTATAAGTGCTGACGAAGTTTTATTCGAAGTATCAACCGACAAAGTTGATACAGAAGTTCCAAGTCCTGTTGCTGGAACCTTATCTGAAATTATGGTTCCTGAAGGTGAGACTGTTGACGTTGGGACAGTCTTGGCTATTGTCGGTGGTGGCGAACCTGCCCCAGCTACTGCAGCTCCCGAACCAGAAGTTGTAGTTGAAGAAGTTATTCAAGACGTTGTTGCTGAAGCACCAGCTGAAGCTGAGATTGTTGAAGAACAGCCAGCTGTAGACACCTCTGCTACTGAAGGTAAACTTTTATCTCCGGTAGTTAGACGGTTAGTTAACGAGCACAACATCGATGTCAACCAAATTACCGGTACTGGTCTTGGTGGTCGAATTAGTCGTGACGATGTTCAAAGATATATAGAAGCTAATCAGGGTAGTCTGAATCAGCAAAGTAGTGCTGCAGCTCCGGCCCAATCCGCAGCTCCGTCTCAATCGCCGGTTCCTGCTCCTGCTCCTGTAGCAACTCCTATTCAGAATGCTCCAGTTGTGCGTTCAGATGAACGAGATACAGTTATTCCTCTTTCTAATATCAGGTTAAGAACTGCTGAGCATATGGTTATGTCTAAGTCAGTTTCTCCTCATACTCTTACTGCTATTGAAGTTGACTACGAGAATGTTGAGCACGTTCGCAAATCAATGGGTGCTTCATTCAAGGAACAAGAAGGATTTAGTCTTACTTACTTGCCGTTTATTTCTAGAGCTACAATAGACGCTCTTCGTGAGTATCCAAATCTAAACTCTTCTGTAGGTGATGGTGAGCTTATCATCCATAATTACATCAATTTAGCTGTGGCTGTTGATCTTGATTTTCAAGGTCTTTTAGCTCCTGTTGTTCATGGCGCTGACGGTATGAGAATGCGAAATATTGCTAGAGGTATTTCAGATGTTGCTCGTCGAGCTCGTTCTAAGCAACTCTCTCCTGACGAATTGTCTGGTGGAACTTTCACTATGACTAACGCTGGTTCTTATGGAACTATGATGCAGTTCCCAATTATTAATCAGCCTCAGGTTGCCATTATGTCTACTGATGCAGTTAAACGTAAGCCTGTTGTTATTAACGATGCTTTTGGCAACGAATCTATTGCGATTCACTCTGTTGGCGTTCTCGCTATGGCTTGGGATCACCGAGCTATTGATGGTGCTTATGCCGCTGCTTTCCTTGCCCGGGTTAAAGAGATTATCGAGACCAGAGACTGGAACTCTGAACTAGCGTAGCGATGATAGGGTCTGTTGATCTTAAACAAGAAAAAGTTCTGAGGAGCCGTTGGCTTGGAAGGGTTTCTTTTTTAGAAGCTTGGGATTTGCAAACCCAACTTTTTAATGCAGATGATAACTATTTGCTGCTCTTGGAACATCACCCGGTTTATACTCTTGGTCGAAGCGGCTCCGAGTCTAACTTTGTTGTTCCTCAAGACCAGTTAGATGCTGAAGTGCATAGTGTAAATCGTGGCGGAGATGTTACTTTTCATGGTCCAGGTCAGCTTGTTTGTTACCCCGTTGTTAATGTGGTCACTAAAAGAGGCGGTGGACTTGTAGACACTGCAGCTTATGTTTGTTCTCTTGAGAACTTAATAATAGAGACGTTGGCCGAATTTGGTTTGGACGGTGGTCGTTTGGAAGGTTTTCCAGGGGTCTGGTTGAATCATGGTACTTCTTCTGAGCCTCAAAAGATTGCTGCGGTTGGTGTACGTCTTTCTAGAGGGCGTTCGATGCACGGCTTTGCTATTAATGTTTCAGTCGATCTCGATAATTTTAATAAGATAATTCCTTGTGGTATTGCAGATAAAGCTGTCACCTCTTTTGCAGATCAAGGTTTGGATACTACTCTTCAACAGGTAGCTGAGGTGGTTATCTCTAAGTCATCGAAGTATTTATTACCAGGTTCGGTTTTAGATAGATCTGATGTTGTCTGGAAGCCTGCAGAAATTGACTTGTCACCTTTTTCAAGAGGTGAGGGCCCTGGTGAAATTATTAAACCAGAGCGCAAGTCTGAAGTTTCAGTTCGTTTGCAAAGTCGCCTTGATCAGGCAGGTGTCTCTGAGGGCCTTTCTATTTCAGCTAGAAAACCTGATTGGATGAAAGTAAAGCTAAAGACTGGTAAAGAGTTTTTAGATTTGAAACAGAAAACCAAAACACTAGATCTGACTACGGTTTGCGAAGAGGCTGGTTGCCCTAATATTTATGAATGCTGGAATGAGGGTACAGCTACCTTTATGTTATTGGGGGAGCGTTGTACCAGGGCTTGCGGGTTTTGTCTAGTTGATACTCGAAATCCTGAAGCTGTAGATTTAGATGAGCCCGAAAGGGTTTCTGCTGCTATTGCTGATTTAGGTATTGACTTTGCTGTGCTTACTATGGTTGCTCGTGATGATCTTACTGATGGAGGCTCAGCTATCGTGGCTGAGACGGTTCGGCAAATTCATGCGGACTCGCCAGGTGTTGGGGTTGAGGTTCTAATCTCAGACTTGGATGGCAATCATGATTCACTTAAGATGGTTTGTGGATCAAATCCTGAAATTCTAAACCATAATTTAGAGACGGTTGCAAGGTTGCAGCGAGCGGTTAGACCTTCTGCTTCTTATTTGAGGAGTTTGACTGTTCTGTCTAGAGCTAAACAACTCGGCATGGTCACAAAATCAGGCATGATTGTTGGTATGGGTGAAACTATGGCTGAGGTTAAAAGTGCTTTGGCCGACTTGGCAGCTATTAAGGTTGACATTGTCACTATTGGTCAGTATTTAAGGCCAACTTCTAATCATTTGCCGATATCTAAATGGTGGATGCCTGAGGAGTTTGAAGAGTTAAAGGTATATGGCGAAAGTGTTCTTGGCATTAAACATGTTGAGTCTTCGCCGCTAACTCGTTCAAGTCATCACGCTGGAACTATCGCTAAGAAATTTGCCCCGGTACCAGAACCAAATTTTCAGTAGAACCATCCAGATTATGTGTATAGCGGCGATGGGGTAGTTTCCTTTTAGAATCCAACCGGCTGTTGCTAGTATAATCCCTAGCTGATGTGCGGCTAATACTATTCTTTGTTGTTGTTTAACCACTATAAATATTCGTGTAATTATAGGTACAGCTAAGAAGTAGCCCACAAGCATTAGAGCGGTTGAGATCGGATGCATTAGGATATATTACTCATGGTTCGTGGGAAATAGTCTGTGTTTTTATAGAAAATCAACTCTTAGTCTTGGATTGCTGTAGCCTACGGTTAGGTAGTTTTAGACGCAAAACGGAATTTTATAATGATCAAACTTGAAGGCGTTTCCAAGAGGTATGAAGGTCAGGCTATGCCTGCTTTGAACCAAGCAGATATTGATATAGCTAAAGGTGACTTTGTCTTTTTAGTTGGGCCTTCTGGTTCTGGTAAATCTACGTTGCTGAGATTACTGACAAAGCAAGAAGAGCCAGATCGTGGACGAATTTTTGTTGCTGGTAAAGATATTGCTAAGATGTCGCCTTGGAAAGTCCCGATGTTAAGACGCAATATTGGTTCAATTTTTCAGGACTTTAAACTTTTAGAAAACAAGACCGTTGGAGAAAATGTTGCCTTCGCTCTTGAAGTAATAGGGCGTGGTCGCAAAACCATTAATGAGCAGGTTCCTGCTATTTGTAAGCTTGTTGGTTTGGAAGAAAAGATCGATAACTTCCCTGGTCAGCTTTCTGGTGGTGAACAGCAAAGGGTTTCGATTGCTAGAGCGTTTGTTAATAGGCCTTTGATTATGTTGGCAGATGAGCCTACAGGTAACTTAGATCCACAAACTTCGATTGGTATTATGCGCCTGCTTGATCGTATTAATAAGACTGGTACCACCGTTGTTATGGCTACTCACGATAGAGGTATTGTAGATACAATGCGTAAACGTGTTATTGAGCTTTCAAATGGTTCTCTAGTTCGTGACGAAGCCAGGGGTGTTTACGAATAGCTTTTATTTGTGAACAATTGTTGAGGATAAATTATGGCCATTAATGCAAATTATTTAACTAAAGAGACAGTTCGGAACTTCTTAAGGAACCCTTCGTTAACTATTGCAACGGTGCTTACAGTTGCAATTGCTTTAACCATGATTGGTTTGGCTTTGGTAATGAACGAAGGTGTCAAGAACTTAAGTGAGAAGTACAGTGAGGAAGTCGTTTTTAGTATTTGGCTTCAAGACCCTGTTTCTGATCGAAGTACCTGCCAAGGCGAAGACGAAGTTCTTCGTGCTCAATGCGAAGCTGATGATATTAAATATCAGAATAATATAACTGCCATTAGAAATGATTTAGAGAGTTCTAAGTTAGTCAAAAGCCAACTTTTTATTGATCGAGAGCAAACTTTTATTGAGTTCAAAAAGTATTACGAAGATTCGCCAGAAATTACTGAGCTAGTAAATGTAAATGTAATGCCTGAATCGTTTAAGGTAACTCCGATTGATACTGATCCAGCAATTATTAAAGATTTCCGAGAGAAATTTGCAGGTAAGCCGGGGGTACGTACTATCCAAGCTGCTGAAGATTTGATTGAAGATGTTGTGAGATTTACGAGTGTTACAAGATGGCTTATGTGGTTTGCTGCTGGTATAGCGTTTATAGCATCAGCGATGTTGATGTATAACTCTATTCGTACTGCAGTTTATGCTCGTCGTAAAGAAATCGAAGTAATGGTTTTGGTTGGTGCGACTAAATGGTTTGTGCGTATTCCATTTATGTTTGAGGCGTTACTCCAAGGCCTTATCGGGGCACTTGTCAGCATTGTCTTTGTCATGTTAATTAATTATGGTTTAATCCCCGAGATCGAATCTATTGGTTCCAGATTCGAGGGTATGCAACTCGGTGGTGAGCTTATTGTCATTTCTGCCGGATTGCTTACTGTTGGCGCTGGTTTAGGTGCCGTTGCGGCTGGTGTTACTGTAAGTAAATATTTAGACGCTTAATGTTCAGATAGCTTTTTTATCTCTTGCCATAATATTTGTTTATCTTTTTCTGTTGTATCAGTTTTAGGAAAGAACTGGGTGCTGCGAACGGCTCTATCGTGGTAAAAGGCTCCTGAATTGAGTTGGTCTGGTTCTGTCCCGCAAAGCCACAGCATGGTGTCTATACCTTGAGATGTATTTCTTAGAAACTTGTTTATGATTTTGTAAAACTTTGGAAGCGAGTGTTTTAGTCCTGGAGTGTCTACCCAACCCGGATGGAGTGCATAGAAATTTATTTGTGGTTCTTTTTTCGCCCATAGGCTAGTTAAATCAATTTGAATTCTTTTAGCTCTGGCATATGCTTTTGAACCCTTGTAATCTTTTTCAGAACCTAAGTCTGATAGGTCAACTTTTTGTGAGTACATTCCACCACTAGCGATCGAGATTATTTTTGTGCCTTTACTTAGAGTGGCATTCTCTAAAACTATCGTGTTTATTAGATGCGGGGCTACAACATGGGTTTGTAGAGTTAATTCAATGCCGTCATTTGTAACTTGTCTTTGGTTGTGTAAGCCCCCAGCGTTGTGAATTATTATGTCTAGCTGTTCTAGTTTTCTGAGATGGGCGGCTGCTTGTCGGACCGAGGACAGATCTGAAAGGTCAACCAAGATAGATTTGTGGTTTCCAAACGTTGGTTTTAGTTGATCTTCCAGAGCATCTAGTTTGGATCTGTTTCTTGCAAGTAAGATTAGGTTTGCGCCGCTTTCAGCTAATTCAATTGCTACGGCTTTACCTATGCCAGATGTTGGTCCTGTTATCGCTATTGTTTTTCCACTAAAGTTTTTGTAGTGGCTGTTATCCCAGCGAAATATTTTTTTTCGTATTTTAAACCCAATATTCGAGAAGCTGAATATTATTGTTCGATCTAAAATATTGTCAAATGTTTTAAGCATAGATTGATAATCCTAGATGTTTTTGAAACCGAATTTGTTATAAGAGAACTTATTGCTTTGGAGTGGGTCCTCGGTCAGGCAACTAGAGTTTTAACAGGGTATTGCATTATTTTCTTGTCTTTTGTAATCAAAGTTAAGCCTTCGATTTGTGCTTGGCTAATGAGGATGCGATCGAAAGGGTCTCTATGGATTGATGGAAGTGATCGGATGCCAAGATAATGATGAGTGTTTATGTCTAGTAATGTGAATTAACGACTGGCACAATCAGCGTTTCCAAATAGCACCGGCTGATCTTTGCGAACAGATTTTAAGCTTTGGCCAGTTGATGGCTGAAGCGTTGAACCGTCCGAGGGCTAGGGATAGTTGGCGGCGTTACAGGTATTTGGTTGAAAACGCCAGGCAGTTTACTTCGTTGCAGGGTGGTGGTCTTAGCGAGTATGTGCGTTGGGCGAAGATGCAGCGTTCGGAAATGGCACGTGTTGCTGAGCCTTCGGGGACT
>Ga0114956_1001683_pt1 | contig 17453 bp, 20 predicted proteins | sample MaitaG_FD_87304 | JGI IMG/M metagenome (GOLD analysis project Ga0114956, IMG submission 87304) | Marine algal microbial communities from Maine, USA - Maine_Asex2 metaG | ecosystem: Host-associated > Algae > Red algae > Unclassified | place: Maine, USA | collected 2015-01-05 | reverse complement strand
TGGTGTGGTGGCTCGAAAACAGGATGGCCGTGCCGTTCGCTTCGCTCACTTAGACGAATCCGGGCTAGCGGGGGAACTCTAGGTTGGGTTGGGACTGTTGGTGTGGTGGCTCGAAAACAGGATGGCCGTGCCGTTCGCTTCGCTCACTTAGGCGAATCCGGACTACCCGCGAAAGCGGGCGATGAGGGCGTTGGTTGAACCATCGTGCGCAGTCGGGTTTGGTTCTGACTCGAGTTCGGCGCAGATTGCGGTGGCCAGCACCTTGCCGAGTTCGACACCCCATTGGTCAAAGGAGTTCACGCCCCACACGATGCCTTGGGTGAAGACGCGGTGTTCAAAGAAAGCAATGAGCTGCCCGAGCACGCTGGGTGTCAGCGCCGGAGCGGTAATCACCGTCGATGGGCGATTGCCAGGGAAGGTCCGGTGGGCCACGAGATCTTCAGCGACGCCGGATGCAGCGACTTCCTGAGCGGTCTTGCCGAACGCCAACGCCTCGGCTTGGGCAACCAGGTTGGCAAACAGAAGTCGATGATGTCCTTGAGCTGTTGCCGGGTCAATATGGCCGGGTTCCGGCGTCAGGAAGCCGATGAAGTCGCAGGGCACCGGCGTGGTCCCCTGATGCAGCAACTGATAGAACGCATGTTGCCCGTTTGTGCCGGGTTCTCCCCACAGGATTGGGGCGGTGTCGTATGCGACAGCCGTGCCGTCGAGTCGGGTCTGTTTGCCGTTGCTTTCCATGTCGAGTTGCTGGAGATAGGCGGCAAACCGACCGAGGGCCTGGCTGTACGGCAGTACTGCATGGGTTTGCCAACCCCAAAAGTTGCGATACCAAATGCCGAGGAGCGCGGCAATCGCTGGCCCATTAGAGGCAAGCGGTTGCTCCCGGAAATGGGTGTCGACAGCCCGAAAACCTGCAAGAAATTCTTCGAAAGCTTCGGAACCGATCGCACACATGAGCGAGAAGCCGATTGCCGAATCGACTGAATAGCGGCCGCCGACCCAGTCCCAGAATTCGAACATGTTCTCGGTGTCGATGCCAAACGCTCCGACCCCTTCGGCGTTGGTTGACAGAGCAACGAAGTGGCGGGCGATGGCATCTTCGTCGTTGACCGCAGCCAGCAGCCAGTCGCGTGCGGAGTGAGCGTTGGTCATGGTCTCAATAGTCGTGAACGTTTTGGACGCCACAACGAACATGGTGGTCTCGGGATCGAGATCGACAAGGGCGCCATCGAGCGCGGCAACATCGATGTTCGAAACGAACCGCACAGTGAGGTCTGTTGGCGCCAGGTGCCGGAGGGCTTGAGTGGCCATGAGTGGCCCTAGGTCCGATCCGCCGATGCCTATGTTGACGACTGCTCGGATGGGTTTGTCCGTTGCGCCGAGCCACGTTCCGGTGCGGACTTGGTCAGCAACTCGCGCCATCTTGGCGAGAACGGCCCGTACCTCGGGCACGATGTCGTGGCCATCGACGATCACGGGATCAACTGAGCGGAGTGCGGTGTGAAGCACCGCCCGGTTCTCGGTCGTGTTGATTGGCTCGCCGGAAAACATGGCGGCTCGACGTTGTTGGAAATCGGCCGCTTCGCCCAGATCCGACAAGAGTCGCATCGTGTCGTCGGTGACTAGGTGCTTCGAGAAGTCGATCGTGAGATCAGCGACCTGCATTGTCAGTCTCTCGGCGCGGCCCGAATCTTCGGCGAACAGGCTCCGCAGACTGGTCTCAGCTATTTCCCCATGATGTGCAGCGAGTGCTTCCCATGCCGAACTGTTCTCAATGTCCATACCCCAAGGCTAGGGCGAGCAGGGAAAGAGAGCCAGGAGTGGTTAGAGCGGGCAAGCCGCGTTTGGCACGCCGACAGTGCATTGGGCCACCAGGAGTGCATCGGCGACGTTGATGACACCGTTGTTGTTTACGTCGGCTCCGGGCCCGATTTCAGTGGCGGCGTCGGCGAGCGGGCAGGCCGCTGACTGGGTGCGGAGTCCAGCGCTGTATTGCGCTATTACGAGTGAGTCCGCGACGTTCAGCAGGCCGTCGCAGTTCACGTCACCGGGTAGTGCTGGATCCGGTGTCGGTGTTGGCTCGGGTGTTGGGGTTGGGGGAGGGCCATTGAGTGGCGTTGCGCCGTTCCAATCGGGGCCGTGGAAGACGGCAAGGCGTGGCGACGACACGCCATTGACGGTGGTGAAGTCGCCAACCGCGATCAACGCACCTTGAGCTAGCTCGAGTTCAAGGGTGCCCATGTAGCTGTTCTGGAGGGGTGCAAACTCATTGTCGACAGACCCATCGGCAACGTTGAGTGCGAAAAGCAAACGTTCGTCGTTCTTCTCGAGGAAACCGTCGTGCGTGCCGAGGTAAACAGTCTCGCCTTCGGTGACAACGGCTTGGATGTCGCCTTCGGCTTCGAGGTCCCAGATTTTCTCGCCGGTCAGGCGGTCCCATTGCGTTATGAAGTTGCGATTATCTGCGGTGTAGAGAAAGTTGCCATCAGGGGAAACGAGTGCTCGTCGAAAGCCAGCCTTGTGTGTGCCTTCGTTGCCTGAGAGCGGCGGCACAGCGAATTCAGGTCCAGCGGGCACGCCAGTTGAGCTATCGAAACCAGCTACCCAGCGCCGGGCCACAGTGTTTGCACCCGTGCCGACCATTTCGAATAGCCCCGAGACATAGACCCGGTCGTCGTAGGTATCGATCGAGCGGACAGTACCGCTGGGGTGTGCGTTGAAACTGGTGTCAACCTCGCCGGTCACCGCATCGACACGAGCCATTTTGTTCGATGAGAGTCCGTTGACTTCGCCAAAGTCGCCGCCGATGTAGAGCCAGCCGTCGTTGTAGTGCAGCGCGTACACAGAGAAGTTGAGCGAGACGTCGAAGGTCGTGTCCAGTTCGCCAGTTACTGCGTCGAAGGCCGCGATATAGGCCTGCTGCTCACCAGCAATCTCACTGAAGTTCCCTCCGACCCATACGGTCGACGTGTCGTCGGTCTCGATGGCCTCGACCTTGGAGTTCGCGTCGGCCACCATTGGCAAGACATCGCCGGTGTTGAAATCGAATACGGCGAGGTTGTTGCGGGCATGAGTCGTGCTCAAATCAGCGTCGACGGCTTGGGTGAACTCACCACCAACCCATACCTGATCGCCGACAGCCTGAACGGCCACAGTGACTCCGTTGATGCCACCAAACGCAACACGATCGTCGCTGTAGGCGCTCTCTGCACGGGCGTTTGGTGCAGCGACAAGGGCCAACGCAAGAAGCGCGCTAGCGATCAGCATTGCTACTGCTGTTCGAAGACCGGCTTTCATGAGGCCGCTACTGTATGTGACACGAGCGACGGGTGACGGCTGCCACCGTCAATTCGACTGGAATTTCCCCTGGTTTTGACGACACTATTGGGATGCAGCTTTCCCCACCCGAATCGCTCCGGCGTTTGACATCGAATGTTCCGGCGGCGCTGCGATTCGTTGGTCGTCTTGGTTTTGGGCGCCAGGGGGCGCTTGCGGCGACACGCAGGATGTTTCCGGCACGAGCGATCACGCCTTTGCGTCGAGGCTTGTTGTTACTTGTAGGGGCACTTCTTGTCGGCACCGGAGTAGCCCTTTTGACCCAGGCGGATCTTGGACTGTCTCCTTTCGATGTTCTGGTTTCGGGTTTGCAGCCTCGAATCGGCCTGAGTTTCGGTCAAACCGTGTGGGTGATCTCGGCGGCGCTATTTTTGATTGCTGCAGCGCTCGGCCAGCGTCCAAGTCGTTGGGGTATTGCCTATGTTCTGGCGATTGGGTCGGCCGTCGACGCCGTTTCAGGAGTGGTGAACAGTCCTGGTTCGCTGCTTGGTCGCAGTGCCTTCGTTCTTGCTGCGCTCTTCATCATCTCTGCCGGTATCTCACTGGTGGTGCATTCGGGTTCGACCGGTGGTGCTTTCGAACTACTGATGAAGGCGGGCGAGGAACGAGGTCGGGACCGCAGACTTGTGCGGTTGTCGCTCGAATTTGGTGTGCTTGTGGTTGGCGTAGCGCTTGGTGGCAAGATCGGCGTCGCCACAATCGTGATCGCCATTGGCATTGGGCCGGTGCTTGGACTTACCGGCCAGGCCTTGGCCGACTACTCCCATGGCCGTTCGGTGAGATTGATCCAGGTTTCCCCACAGGCGCGACACCCCAGCCTGATCGGCTCAAGGCGGCACTAGAGAGCCAAGGTGATGCCTGGGTATGAACACACCGAATGAGGTGGCTGGGGGCCCGTATGGTGAGCTCCAGGCTTGCTGTCTGTGCAGCGCCAGCTTTTTGACCACGCGAATAGGACACAGACCCCTTTGGTGTGACATGATCGTGCTCGGCCTTTGACAGCGATGTCAGGCCGTGACCGCCGACCGAACCAACAAATGGAGGATTCCTTCGTGGATGTCTCAATGAACGTCAATGGACAGAACCAGTCCCACGACGTTGAGCCTCGGACCTTGCTCGTGCATCACATTCGAGAGAATGTGGGTCTTACGGGCACCAACATTGGCTGCGACACGTCATCGTGCGGCGCCTGCACTGTTCACCTCGATGGCCAGTCCGTCAAGTCATGCACGGTGCTCGCCGTGCAAGCGACCGGTGGCGATATCACCACCATCGAGGGCCTCGCCGGCACTGCTCGCAGCGATGGCTCGGCAACCGGCGATCAAAACTGGCATCCGATGCAAGAAGCCTTTCAGCAGTGCCACGCACTGCAGTGTGGCTACTGCACGCCGGGCATGGTTATGGCGGCGACGTCGCTCTTGAAAGAGAACCCGAACCCGACCGAAGCCGAAGTGCGCGAAGGTCTCGAAGGCAACCTGTGCCGCTGCACCGGCTATCACAATATTGTTAAGGCAGTTATGAGTGCGGCAGGTGGCGCATGATCCCGGCAGCGTTTGACTACAAGGTCGCCGAGTCGGCCGAAGAAGCAATCTCACTTCTTGGTGAACACGGCGACGAATCCAAGCTTCTTGCAGGCGGTCACTCGTTGATTCCCATGATGAAGTTCCGTCTTGCAGCCCCCACGGTGCTGATCGACGTAGCCCGCATCAGCGACCTGAGCTACATCCGCCAAGCCGGAGACCACTTGGCGATCGGCGCCATGACGAAACACTTCGAGCTCGAGACTTCGGCCGTTGTCGCCGAACACGCGCCAATGCTTGCTCACGTAGCTGCGCTTGTTGGCGACCCATCGGTGCGCCATCGCGGCACGCTTGGTGGCACGCTCGCCCACAGCGATCCAGCTTCGGACCTTCCCGCAGCAGTGCTCGCACTTGGCGGAACGATCGTTGCCCAAGGACCGGGCGGAACTCGCGAAATTGCGGCTAATGAGTTCTTCACCGGCTACTTCGAATCGGTACTCGCCGACGACGAGATCCTGACCGAGGTCCGTATCCCCACCGGCACCGGTGGCTGGAACTACCAAAAGTTCAATCGCCGTGCCCAGGACTGGGCCATTGTTGGTGTCGGCGTAGCCGATGGCGGCAAGGGAATCAGCCTGGTCAATATGGGATCGACTCCGTTGCGGGCAACCGCCGCCGAAGAAGCACTTGCTTCTGGCGCATCGGCAGCCGATGCCGCGGCACTCGCAGCCCAAGGGCTCACACCCCCACAGGACAGCAACGCCGACGCTGCCTATCGCACGCATCTTGCAACCGTGTTGACCCGCCGAGCCCTCGAGGCCGCCGGCGTCGCCTAGGGCTGCGTAGAACCGCTCCGCTCGGGCCGACGTTCGTCGGGCATGGTTTCGACCAGGATGGAGCGGCTCATCCGTCGCTCGCATCCCGCTCCTACCTCTGTTCTTAGCAGCGTGGGTCCGGGACGGTGAGTTGATGATCTGGACACGTCTAAGGGTGACCGCTTCGCTTGGTTAACTGGCTGTACTACATCAGCATCTAGTCTTTGCTGATGAGTGAGAAGACGTTAAAGGGCCGCGTTGCGGTCGTTACTGGATCAAGCCGAGGAATTGGCCGTGGCATTGCGGTCGGGCTGGGGGAAGCTGGCGCGACCGTGTACATCACGGGCCGCTCGGTCGGAGACGGGGAGCTCACGATCGACACGACTGCTGCCATGGTGACCGCAGCCGGTGGTGTTGGCATTGCGGTGCAGACCGACTTCTTCAGCGACTCAGACATCGAGGCTCTCTACGCCCAGATTGATGACGAGCAGGGCCGCCTTGATATTCACGTGAACAATGCGTTCAAGATTCCCGATCCTCCGGTCTGGGGCGGCAAGTTCTGGGAGCACCCCATCCAGGTCTGGGATGACCAAGTAGGGATTGGCCTGCGAGCCGCTTATGTCGCCAGCGTGCATGCTGTCAAGCTCATGATGCGCAGCGACGACTCGCTCAAGTTCATGACGAACATCAGCTCGGGTGGCTCGGAGCGTTACTTATTGAGTGCCAGTTACGGCATAGCCAAATCCGGTACCGACCGCCTGACCCGCGACTTTGCGGTCGAGGGTAAAGAAGACGGTCTGGTCGTTGTTGGTCTGTGGCCGAGTCAGGTGCTCACCGAGTTCATTCTTGAGAGCATTGAAAAGGGCGACATCTCGCTGGATCAGGAACATGCCGAGACGCCGCTCTACACCGGTCGCGTGATCGCCACGCTGGCGAGCGACGATGCTCGGTCCGAACGAAGCGGACAGGTGTTCACGACCGCAGAACTCGCCGTGCACTATGACATCCGCGACGAACGCGACATGCAGCCAAAGGGCAAGCGCAACCCAACAATGTTCCGCGAACCGATCTAGTCCGTTAGGGCGGCGGTGACGCAGATTTCTACGAGTAGGGCAGAGCGGGCTAGGTGGGCCTCGACACACGCACGGGCGGGGGCGTGGCCTTCGGGGACCCAGGCGTTCCATACCTCGTTCATGAGGGCGAAGTGGTTGTCGATGTCACGCAGGTAGATCGTGGCAGACAACAAGTGTTCGCGGTGGCTGCCCGCCTCGACTAGGAGCGCATCAACTCGCGCCAGAGTTGAGCGGGTCTGCTCCTGGATGTCGGCGTCTGGGTCTTCGGCAACCTGGCCGCTTAAATACACGGTGCCATTGTTGATGACGATGCCGCTCGCTCGGGCCGACGTGTGAAGTCGAGAAATGCTCATCCCGAGATCGTACGCCAGCTCACTCGCTTGATGTAGCAGTCTCAGACTCGTTCGTGCCTAAGGAGCTGCGGAGCGCGCTGATTGCGTACACGGAGCCGAAGATGACGATCCATGTCAGCGGGTTCTTGGCGTACCGGATGAGAACCTGAGTAGCATCTTCGGTAGCTGGTATGCGAGTGCCAACCATTGCTGCGGTCGTAATGACGCCAACGACTGCCGCCACTGTTCCGGCAGACAACAAGGTGGCGGTCACGATGAGGTGTTTGCGGCCGCGGATCCCGGTGTCACCGGTGGCGAAGCGGTCGATTAAACACAGTACAGATACCCCGGTTGCATAGGCGATCAGCCATCGAGTCGACCACTTCATGTCTCGATAAGGAGTTACCCAACCCTTGCGCTGCAAGTATGCCGAGATGCGGTCGGTCAAGCCTGGCAGCAAGCCAAGTCCCGCCATGGTGATCACGGCGTCGAAGGCTTGCGTCGCGCCCCAGAACACGAAGCTTGCCGCCATCGCCGTGGCGACGCCACCAAATCCCGCAAGCCAAGTCTCACCGTCGTCGACCGAATCAAATGCCGTGGCTGCAATCGAGGGGAGGAGCGCATCGTTCCCAAAGCCCCATTGGAAAGCCATCCACGCCAGCAGCAGGACGACGCCCAGCAGCTTCAGACCAGCCGCGCCGCTGAAGTCACGCTTCACGGTCTGCCAGAGCGACTCCGCAGCGACTTCGGTCATGGCCCCAACTCAGCCCTGGAAGTTCGCAGCGACCGATGGATCCTGCTGCGCCAGCCTGATCAGGTCGGCATCAGCTTCAGATGCATCGCCAAGTGAGTGCAGGCGGCTATAGCCGCGCAACGTGGTCTTGGTCATATGCACCGCGAGCTCAGGGAGGGCAGTGATCCGTTCGGTCCACCGGGCCACTTCGGCATCGAGATCGGCCTCATCGACACACGCATGAGCGACTGCCCAATCAGTGGCCTTGGAGCCATCGATGCGGTCGGCCAACAAGACAAGTTGGCGAGCGCGAGCCATGCCGATTTCTTGGGCCAGTCGGGGGATGGCAGCCCAGGTCAGGGGTACTCCCAACTCCACTTCGGGCAGGTACCACTGCGTATCCGGAGTCGTGATTCGGAAGTCGCACGACAGGGCGAAACACATACCTCCGCCAATTGCGTGACCTTGCACTCGCGCCACAGTCGGGATTTGGCAATCCTCGATTGCTCGGCAGGCGCGTCTGCCAAGTCCGGCGTGCCACCGCTTGCCTCGCTCGGTTGTTGGTTGCTGCGGATCTGTTGCCGGAGAGCGGTCAGCGCCAACGCTAAAGGAACGCCCGCGGCCGCCGAGCACGACCGCCCGAGCGTGGTGCTCGTTGTCGAGCGAAAGGAACAGGTCGCCGATTTCTCGCAGGACAACGGTGTCGAGCGCGTTGAGCTTGTCGGGCCGGTCCAGCCAGATGTGGATCACATCGCCAACTCGTTCGCTATCAAGGGTGAGAAGCGACGCCGTCAATTCGTGAGCCATCGCGTTGTTTTACTAGGTTCGAGCTGCCAGCGGGAATTGAGACCCGTCGCAGTCTGCGTGCCCGGTTACCGCCGAGCCGTGTTGGCTGCTGACTCGTAGCGTTGCGTATTAGGTTGAGTGGGCATGGACGATTCCCGCACTGCAACGGTAAGGCTTGAGCCCAACGTTGGCTTCACCCGTCCCGTGCTTGGCGCTGGCGTACTCGTGGGCGTGCTCGCAATGGTCTTTGCAGTCACCGGCAACTGGCTTGCCGCGCTGGTTCTACTGGGAGTTGTGGCGATTGCGCTCGCTGCGCTCGGACCGAATCGATTGCGAGCGATCTTTGGCTGGAAGCGACCCGAACTTGTCGTTGATCGATCGGGTTACGCACTGGGCTCTCAGCCGACGTTGGTGTATCTACGCAAACCGCGTCGCCTTACCGACGTGTCGGACTGTCGGATCGTAGGGAAAATTGTGTGCGTGGAACGGGTGACGTATCAGCAGGGCACGACCAGCCACACCGAGACCCACACGGTGTTCGAGCAGCAGGTGCAGGGGTCCGGCGAGGGCACATCTGACGGCCTTCGTGGCGAGGTCGTGCTCGACATCTCCGCCCACGCAGGTGCGCCCACGTTTGATCTTGGTGACAACGAGGTCCGGTGGTCTGTCGAGTTGGGCACGGTGGGAGCCCGGCTTCCCCGAGACAAGCACACGTTTGTTATCGACGTGACAGCAGCGCTCGACGAGCGCTACTTGCCAGGACTGCAGGATTTATGAGCGGGCTCACGTTGTATTTGGACAGCCCGGTCGCCGAAGTGGGCGGGTTCGTAGCTGGTGAAGTCCACCGCGCCCCCGACGCCGACGGCATCACCGATGACTCCCGAGCGCGTGCCGTGCGCCTCACTCTGAGCTATCACACCGAAGGCCGCGGCGACGAAGACAGCCGGTCGGCTCCGGGCCTGGAGTTTGCGCTCGAAGCCCACGGAGGTCTTCAAACGCGGTTCGAGCTAGCCGTTCCGGGCAACAGCCCAATTTCGTACGACGGTCGGCTATTGCGAGTGCTCTGGACCCTCGAAGCTCGCGTGGATCTCAAGTTGGCCCGCGACCCCAAGATCGAGGCGAGCGTGGTCGTTGTTCCACGCGGTGGCGTATCGCTCTATGACCGGCCCCATCCGCTACCGAGCACGATTCGCCCGCAACGATGATCGATAGGTATTTTCAGGCGGGGTTGACCCAGAATCCGTTCACCCATCGAGTCGTCGCAGCTAACCCCGACGCCACATTCGTGGGCCGTGGGCTTGGGTCGCCACCCCCGCCGGCGTCGCATACTCTGGTGCAGGTCATTGGTGACAAGGGGGCGGGCAAGACAACACAGGTGCAGTCGTGGCGGCGACGAGTCGACGGCCCGTATCACTACATTCCGGAGAGCCCGTATCGAGCGCGGTGGGCCGAGCCCCCAGTCGGCGAGTTGGTCTACGGCGACGAGATCGACCGCATGCCTTCGCCGCTGCGGCACCGGTGGTTTCAGAAGCTAGGTCAGCGCTGCGCCACCGTGGTCATAGGCACCCATGTCGATCTGTCGACGGTCGCTCGGCGGCACGGTTTTGTGGTGGTGACGCACAAACTCGGTGCCGTCGATATCGAGACGCTGCGCAAGGTCATCGATTCGCGGCTGGCTGCAGTTGCCAGCGCCCCTGATGGCACCGCGGACTGTCCTGGCGACAGGGGTGTCTCCGCAGAGAATCGGCGGCTTAGGCGCTCAGCGAGAGCTTTTCCAGCTGGTTCCGCGGAACCATCTTTCTCGATCGATGATCGAGCACTTGCCGAGATTCATGCGCTGGCGGCAGGCTCACTCCGCAGGGCAGAAACTCTGCTGCATCAGTATGTTGCCGGTCAGGTCGAGAAGGTGGTCTAGGCGTTTTTTGTGAGCCGGAAGACCGGAATTTCTCGAGGTGCTGCATTGGTCTCGTATTCGGCAAACCGGGGCATCTGCTCAGCCTGAGCATCGAAGAGTCGCTTGCGTTCGTCGCCGCTGGTGAGCACTGCGGTTGCCTCGAACTTGTCGGTTCCGATCTCAACCGTGCAGCCAGGGTTCGCGACCAGATTGTGGTACCAGTTCGGGTGGATTGGTGCGCCACCCTTCGACGCGATAACGATCGGATCGTCGCCATTGGTTGAGTACACCAGCGGTGAGCACAGCTCGCGACCGCTCTTCGCTCCGGTCATCGTGACTAGAACCATCGGGGCACCTTCGAAAGGCCCGCCGCAGACGCCATCGTTGGCGCGAAACTCGTCGATCACACTCTGGTTAAAGGCTAGAAAATCCATGCCAGAGGATACGCCGACGATGCAGGCCAGACGGCGGTCGCTGTGGGTTCACTTACTAGCCTTGGTCTGATTCGGTAACGAGCGGCGCAAGTCCTAAGGTCGCGGAATGCAGGATTTTGAAGGCAAGGTCGGCGTCATTACTGGAGGGGCGAGCGGTATCGGCCTGGGCATGGCCCGGGCGTTCGCGGGGGCAGGCATGAAGCTGGTGCTCGCAGATCTCGACCAGGCTGCGCTCGATGCGGTGGCCAAGGAGCTCACAACCGGAGGAGCCCAGGTCGTAACCCAGCTGTGCGATGTGTCGCAGTACGACCAGGTTCAGGTGGTGGCGGACCTTGCGGTGGACACCTATGGGGGCGTAAACGTATTGTGCAACAACGCTGGCATCGGGATCCCAACGGCGACCAAGAAGATGAAGCTGGCGGATTGGAAGTGGATCATCGATGTCGACTTGTGGGGTCCTATCTATGGCGTTGAGATCTTCCTGCCGCTGATCGAAGAGCAAGGCGAAGGCCACATCAATGCCACTTCTTCGATGGCTGGGTTGACCGCAGGAAGCATGATGGGCGCGTACAACGTGGCCAAGCACGGTGTGGTTGCGCTCATGGCCACCCTCGAACGTGAACTACGTGGCCGGGGCAGCAATGTGACGGCTTCGGTGCTGTGCCCGGGACCAATCAACACGAACATCAGTCGTCACTCGGTGCAGTTCCGGCCGGGTCAGTCCAAACCAAAGTCCGACGGCAAGACGGCAGGCAAGGTCGCCCGTGGCATCCAAGACATTTTAGAAGCCGGCATGGATCCCGACGATGTCGGCGCCATGGTGCTCGACGCGATCAAGAGCAACGAGTTTTGGATCTTGACCCATCCCCACTGGACCAAGGCCATTCAAAAACAGCTCGATGCCATGAACGACGATCGATCTCTGACCAAGATGTAGTCGCACACTTGGCTGGTGTTACTGCTGGAACTCTGCGCGAAAGTCGGCGTGGCAGACGGGGCGAGGACACGCACTGCCAGTTACGCACCATCTCATTCTCTATGCACAGGTCTTGCGCAGGCTCTTTAGTGCCCGACGTCGTCGCCTACGGTCCGGTGATGAAATACGACGACGTTATTGCTGCCATGTTTGAGCCATCGCCCGAAGGCGCCGTTTCGCCGCCGACGGTGCAGGCCTCTGCAGCCCGACGGCTGCGCGACGCGATCGAACCGATTGCCATGCACTCGGTGTGGAGCCGGCATACGAACGAACGTTTAGCCGGGCTCGGTCACAACTTCATGACGTCGTATGTTTGCGGCCGGGCTGCGTTGCTTGGCGACCCGACGACGGGCGTTGTTGTGTCGTCGTTCGCGGTGTTCGAACCAAACATGCTCAAAGGTGCCTACGAGGGTGGCAAGAACCTCTGTGACCGCAGCACTCTCTTGGAGGCCAGAGACGAAGCGACCATTGCCAGCCTGACGCAAGTCCTCGACGGCGAACACGTGGCCGCAACTGCCGCAGCGCTTCGGCGGGGCGTCGAAGTTGTCAGCGGCGCAGGGCGGCCTTTGTTCTCGGGGCTGCGTGACCAGCCCTGGCCAGAATCACCGGTTGGTCAGCTGTGGAGAGCAACGGAACTCTTCCGCGAACATCGCGGTGATAGTCATGTGGCAGCATGCGTGGCCGCCGGTATCGATCCCGTCGAGATGAACGTGATGACCGAGTTGTACGTAGGCATGCCACTCGCCAGCTACAGCGCATCGCGCGGGTGGGACGAAGCAACCCTGCAGGCCGCTGCGACACGATTGCAGGATCGAGGCCTGCTCGACAGCGGTGCGCTCACCGCCGCTGGCCAAACATTCCGAGCAAGCATCGAGGACCGTACCGACGATGCCCAGCAGTCGATCATCGACGCCATTGGAGACGATCTCGATTCGGTGGTCGAAGCAACCACCCAATGGTCCCAACAGTGCGTGCAGGCCCAGGCATTTCCTCCAAATGTGTTCAAACGCGCTGCGGGTTAACGGGAGCGAAAGGCCTGGGACCCGAGTGCTATCTTCGTGCCAGCAGTGGTTCGGGGGATCCAATGGCTAAGGCAGACAAGAAGCAATCCGAGATCCCGCAGCGTCCCGATGAGATGACGGCTGCGTGGTTCACCAGGTGTTTGCCATTCGATGGCGTGGTGACAGCGGTCGTGTCCGAAGAGATCGGAACCGATGTCGGCTTCATTGGCCAGGTGTACCGGTGTCACTTGAGCTGGGCAGCGGGCGAAGCGCCGTTGCCAGCGTCGGTCATTGTCAAAGTGCCGACCCAGAACGACGAGAACTTCGCGCTCGGCGATGGGTTGCAGCTCTACGAGCGCGAAATCATGGTGTACCGAGACCTGGCTCCCACACTCGGCCTGCCAATGACGGGCTACCTGTACGGAGAGTGCGACCCGGATCCGGCCCCGTGGATCGAGCGCCCTCTGATCTTTCTGTTTGACCGGTTGCCGATCCGCGGCGTCAACTGGCTCATTGCCCAGTTCTTGAAGATGTCTGGCAAGAGTAAACGACGCTACGTGCTGGTGATCGAAGATGTTGTTGACGCTCGCCCACCCACTCAGTCGGCAGGCGGTTCGCTCGACGACGCGCACGCTGCGCTCGGAGTCCTGGCCGCGTTCCATGCGCACAACTGGATGCGCACCGAAGTCGTCGACGCTCAATCTCGTGTGTGGCCGATCGATCGTGCCTGCCGCGTATATCAGGCCAGCTATGTGCGCAATCTGGAGACCTTTCAGAAGCGTTACCAATCTCGCGTGAGCCCAGCTGTTTTCACCCGGCTCGACGAGATCCAGGAACGTGCCACCGGTCTGAATCGAGATCTTGCTGCGGCGCCGTGGACGCTGCTGCACGGCGACTATCGACTCGACAACGTTCTGTTTCGACCCGACGGCGAGATTGTCGTACTCGATCTACAAGGTCTCGCCTATGGGCGCCCGGCAGTCGATGTTGCGTACTTCGTGACCACGGCGCTCAACGCCGAGCATCGGGGCGAAGAACAGATGCTGCTGGACACCTACCACCGGGCACTCGTTGCCGCAGGCGTGACTGACTATTCGTTCCCGCAACTCGTCGCTGACTGCGGCAAGGCCAAAGAGGTTTTCGCCCACCGCATTGTGGGTGCCGCCGACATCCTCGACACCGAAATGTCCGACGGAAGCGACGACCTCCTCGACATCATGCAACTGCGCACCCTGGGCTGGCTCGACGCAACCTAGCTGCGGCGTTCCCGGCCGCCTAACCGTTAGTGACACGCTCGGGGATTGCTGCGATGAAGTGGTCCATCTGCCCGGGTTTGGGCACCGCAATACGCACACCGTCAGGAAAGCCGAAGCTCGCTCCAGAGCGAACGAGGATTCCCGCTGCGAAAAGCGTAGATCGCAGACCCGGAGCGTTCGGGAGCCACAGATAGTTCGCAGCGCCCGGCTGTGCGTGCCAACCGCGGTTGGACAAGGCTGCTGACATCGCAGCTCGCATCTGCGCAATTTCGTCTCGCCAACGTTTGAGTTGCGCCGTGGCAAGTAAGTCCGGAATGGCATCGCATGCCAGGCCACTCAAGGACCACCTCGGTTGTGCCTTGCGATACCAAGCTGCGAGCTCAGCGTCCTTCGCAATGATGTAGCCCATGCGCACGCCTGGACAAGAAAATATTTTGGTCAATGAGCCAACGACGGTGGTGTCAGGGTCGCCTCGCGTCCAGTCGCCGGTGGCGAGTGGGTAGAAGGCCTCGTCGCGGACAGCTGCGGTCTCGGTTGGTGCTGCGAGGCGGCCGGTTGGGTTGTTGGGGTCCGACATCCAGAGCGGTGCCTGGGGTCCGACCTGCAGATGCCGCTGGTAGAGCGCAAACTCGGGTTCAACGACCTGGCCGATCGGTGACTCGGCCGCAACGAGCGCGATTGCTTCGGCGCCACCGTTGGTCAGCACGAGAAGCTCAGGTTCGACCTCGAGCACTTCTGCCATTGCGTCGGTGGCTCGCCCAGCATCGGGATAGCGCGAGACCGACTTGAGGTGTCGCTCAAAGATCGCCGTTGGATCTGGCGCTACGGGGTTCAAGCTGGCCGAAAGTTCGAGATCGACCCCGTACAGATGAGCCCTTCCGCCGTGCTCGCCGGGGGCTGGCACATTTGACATGGTTACGCCTTTCGGGTCCGGGTGAGGATTCCCGCGAGTAGAGCGGCGGTGGCCAGTGCAAACTGGGCGCGATCGACGAGGTCGACGGTCTCTCGAATGGTTGATGCATCGGGGCGGCTACCGGTGCCGAGCAGCGGTCGGTGTTCGATGCGTTCGCCGTAATGCAATGTTCCGCCGAGTTGGACATCAAGCGCTCCTGCGACTGCGGCTTCTGCCACCCCAGCATTCGGCGAGGGATGTAGTGGTGCGTCTTTGGAGACCGCGTGAACGATTGCGGCTGAGCGCCGGGTGCGAACGATAAGAACACTGAGCCCGAACAGTCGCGCTGGTAGATAGTTGGCCAGGTCGTCGAGGCGGGCGCTTGCCCAGCCGAACTGTTCGAAGCGCTCGCTTCGGTGGCCGACCATTGCGTCCATGGTGTTGATTGCGCGGTAGCCCAGTGCTCCAAGAGCACCGAAAGTAAGTGCCCAAAACATGGGAGCGACCACGGCATCGACCGTATTCTCGGCGACAGATTCGACGACGGCCGACGCTATTCCGGCCTCGTCAAGCTCGCTTGGATCTCGCCCGACCAGCGCGGGCAGCGCCGCACGCGCTGCGTGGAGATCACCGCCCTCGAGGTGCTCGCCAATCTGGAGAGCCGTCGTCCGCAGGCTGCCTGCACCCAAGGAAATGAGGGTGGCAAGCCCGGTGGAGCGGACCAGTGAACCGGCTAACGCTCCCACGGTGAGACCTAGTCCGGTATAGATCACGCCGCGCGTTCGGTCATCGGCCCAAACCCGTTGCTCAACCTTGGTCATTGCAGAACCGAACCAGGCGACCGGGTGCCATTGGTTCGAAGGCTCGGGGGTGACGCGGTCGATAATCAGCGCCGCTCCAACGGCTACTGCCCGAGCGAACAAGCTGTTTCCACCGAGGTTGCTGGCAGCGATAGCCATGGGGTTGACGCAATGGTGCAATCGCGAACCGCCTCATGGGTAGCGTTCGCCAGTCGGGCGCCCCACTTGGACCGAGGTCCGCAGAAGTCAGCTTGTTCGTGGTGCACTTCGGGCCACAAAACGACGACAGCGTCGGTGGCGGTGCCTGTTCCCGGAATGTCGAGGTCGGCCAATGCTTGCGACTTTGCTTCGGTCATCGTGATCACCGCGTTCACCGCCGCGGCCGGGCTGAGCGCCACATCGAGATGGGCCACGATGTTGATGGTTCCCGGCTTCCAGTCAGACCACGAGCCCTGTGGGCCTGCGGCGAAGGTGGGTTGGCCGACCCCGCTGGATACGTCGACCGAAATTCCAGGCCGTTCAGATCTGCGCCAGTGGTCGATGTTTGCGGCTGTCAACAGACCAATGCCTTGGCTGTCGAGGCCAAAGTCGGTGGCGACTTCGGAGATGTGCTGCCCGATATCAACTCGGCAGTAGTCCTTGTCGACCCGCACGTTCAACAACCAGTCCGGAGCAACTGACCCTCCGCCGACTGGGGCAGATGAGAGCGCTCGAAGTCCATCGGGCAGACGCCAGACCATCGCGCCGAGTGGCGCCGCCTCATTCGTCGAAAGGGCAGGAGGATCGATCACTTGCCCACAGGATAGCTCTTGCGTTTGTGCTGGCTGATAAGGCCACCAAGTTGCCCTCAAGTCGTCCATGACCAGTGCGCGTTCTTGAACGAAGTGCCAGCGAACTTGGCGAACACAACAGCGTCGGCGTCGAGCGATGTGTCTCACGAGCAATGATGTTGAAGGGGCGACGCATGGTCACGTCGTCAGTCAACATGACTGGTGACACATGAATTGTGTGCGTTAAGACACCAACGGCCAGGGTGTGCGCCGTCACAATTCGGTGGCGCGTCTTTGCGCTCAGAAGTAAGGACACTTTCATGGTTGATGCCTATTTGAAACGTCTGCGAGTAACTGTCGTTGGGTGCGCATTACTGCTCGCGTTCGCTGGCTGCGCCGACTCTGTGATTGTCAATCAAGATCTGCCCCGAGCAGTCGGCGTTGACAATCAAGCGTTCCCGAAGCAACTGCCGACGTCGCCGAGGCCCGGGCACCGATCGATAACGATAGACAGCCGCCCGCCTCTGGGAGCGAAGATGCCGACGACATTGCTGTGATTCCCCCGGCAGCACCCATTCCCTCAGCGACCACCGCTGCAGTGGCCGTAACGCCCGTGCCGGCGGCGGCTGCCGAACCAGACCCGCTTCCTACGCAGACCGTAGACCCAACAGCAACCGTTGTTCCGACAGGCGAACCAGAACAGGAGCCGGAACCAGAACAGGAGCCGGAACAAGAACAGGAGCCGGAACAAGAACAGGAGCCGGAACAAGAACAGGAACAGGAACAGCCTGTCACTAGCTTTCCAAACACTCGAGCCGAACCAGACGCCGATACT
>Ga0114956_1001682_pt1 | contig 17453 bp, 16 predicted proteins | sample MaitaG_FD_87304 | JGI IMG/M metagenome (GOLD analysis project Ga0114956, IMG submission 87304) | Marine algal microbial communities from Maine, USA - Maine_Asex2 metaG | ecosystem: Host-associated > Algae > Red algae > Unclassified | place: Maine, USA | collected 2015-01-05 | reverse complement strand
TAGAAGATGTTGACAGATGGTTGAGCCTAGCACCGCATTTAGATGCACTAATTGAGACAAGAAGTGCGACAGTAAAAAACTTCTAAGCCACTACAAAATATCTGACAAGGACAAAGATCAGTACCGTAGTGGCGATGCAATGATCAGGTTCTATCTAAAACTAGATCCTGATAAGATGGAAGAGGATGAGTGGTGTAGAGCAGTAAACGATGTATTGTATTGCTTAGAACTGAATAAGAAATTAATCTCTTCACTTTTTAAATAATAACAGTTATGGAAACAGAAATTAAAGAAACATTCAAAGGCGTAATTCAATTAGCAGATAGCCTTGCCACTGTCTTAGAGGATGGCAAGATCTCACTTATAGAGTTGCCTGCCTTGGCTATCGCTAGTAGCAGGATTCCTTCTTTGGTAGAGAATGCTAAAAAGTCACTTGCTACTTTCAAGAAGATGACACCGAGTAAAGCGAAGGAGCTTGCTATATACTTTGAGAACGAATATGATATTGCAAATGACGAGATCGAAAAGCAAGTAGAAGACGGTATTCACCTATTGTCCAATACTTATGAGACTGGACTTGCAGCATTCAATCTATACAGAGGATGGGAAGCATGGATGAATAATTTTGAATACCTGAGATCAGCTTAGTAGCGAATGGATCGGAATGTAACATACACAATAAATGCGATAGACAAGATAACATCTGTCTATCGCTCTATTAATAAGCTAAATGACAAGGCACAGTCTGGCACGCTTAAGCTTAACAATAAGCTCAAGGCTACGTCTAGATCAGGAAGTAGAAGTATACTTAAGTTGCATAAGGGATTTATAAAGTTTGCACGCACAGCTCTTATTATCCCTAAAAAAATAGGAGATGGATTCTCTAAACTCAGAAGAAAGCTAGGAGACTTTGGGACGATGGTAGCTGGATATATGTCTTTTAGAACAGTCGTGGACGGATTGAAATCCATAATAAATGCCAGCAGTGACTTGAGCGAAAGTACAAGTAAGTCTAGAGTAGTATTTGGAGATTACTTCTATGATATAAAGAGATTTGCGGACGGAGCAGCTAAAGGAATAGGTATGAGTAAAAACGAAGCCTTAAGTGCAGCTAGTACATATGCTTCTCTATTCAAAAATATAGGTGTAGGAGGAAAACAAGTAGCACAGATGTCAGAGGCAAGTGTAAGACTTGCTCAAGATCTTGCTAGTTTCAATAATGTAGGAACAGAGGAAGCGCAGCAAGCAATGATGTCTATTCTCAGAGGTGAGACAGAGCCAGCAGCAAGATTCGGGGTTTTGCTAGATGAGGTTACTCTAAAGAATAAGGCTCTACAAATGGGACTTGTAAAAACAACAAAAGGGGTACTACCTAAGGCGATAAAAACACAGGCAATTTATGCCTCCTTACTTGAACAAACAAGGGATGCTCAGGGTGACTACGCGAGAACATCGGATGGATACGCAAACCAGATGAAAATATTATCTGCTGGATGGACAAATCTATCGGCTAAGGCAGGAAAGTTGTTTCTTCCTTATGCTATAAAAATACAAGATTGGGGAATAAGAGCTATAGACTGGATTGATAGAAACAATAAATCGATTAAAACTTGGGGAGTAAGAATAGCTAGAATTGGCACATCATTGTTAGGGCTTTTTACAATTGCAAAAGGTTATTTAGTTATAACAAACTACATAAAGATTACCAAGGCTGCATTTATGGCATTCCGTTTGGTGGCTATGACAAGTCCTTTTGGCTGGATTGCTGCTGCCATAACTGGGATAGTTTTGCTTGTCAAAAACTGGGATAGTGTAAAAGTTTGGATGGGTAATTTTGCTACATGGATGTGGAATAATCATCCGTTCAAGTGGCTCATAGACCTAGTAGACAGAGTGTTTCCGGGCTTTAAAGATTCGCTAGGGAATTTGTTTAATATAATTAAAGGTGTTTTTAAGCAGGCAGCTAAATGGATGTATGACAAAGTGATCAAGCCAGTATTTGGATGGTTGATAGGTCTTGGAAAAAAAATGGGACTGATCAGTGAAGGGTTTTTAGGATTCGGATCAGGTGCAGCCAATATCCCTGCTGGAGGTGATAGAAGAAAAGCATACAGCAGAGGTACATCTGGAAATGCAACTTTTGACTATGCAGGTACGCTAGGTGGATTCTCAGGAGCAGGAGCTGCTGGAGGATCTGGAAAGTCATCAGGATCTAGCAACCCAGTCAAGCAGCGAGTAGAAGGCATAACCACTGGAGGAGGCAAGGAGATAAAAAATATTAATATCAGAATAGACAAGCTGGTAGAATCATTTGTCGTAAAGACAGAAAAGCTAGGCATGTCTACATCGCAAATAAGAAAAGAAATAGAGCGCACACTTATCAGCGCAGTAAATGATGTAAACTATAGTATTTAATGGCCAGTAGTTTTTTCATAAGCAACAAAGAAGACTTGCCAGTATCGGCAACGACATATGATCCTCAGTCTGGGGAAGATGCAAGCTTACTATTAGGAACTAAGGTTTACAGTGACATGAGGCTTAAATATGAGGATGTAGACATTTATTTTGACACAGTAATATTTAGTATAAGCCAGACAAAGAACATTGTTACTACAGACGTACAAGGTAGAAATGGAACGATTAAGGAATATATAAGTGACGGAGATTATCAGATAGATGTACAGCTCCTAATTGTCAATGATGGCAGCAAGCTTTATCCTGCTGGCCAAGTCAATGACTTTATTGGATTATTAAAAGTACAGGACAGCTTAGAGTGCATCTCTCCGTTTTTACAAGCATTTGAAATATTCAATGTTGTGGTAGAGAGTTACAATGCTCTGAGTAGAGAAGGATTCATGAATACACAGCCATTTGAATTGACGCTATTGTCAGATAACCCTATAGAACTTGTAGAAGATGATCAGACTTTCATCTAGTCTTAATATAGGATCATATCAGTGGAATGGTTTAGTAGGCTGTGAGATAACAAGCTCATGGGATAACCTTACAGATACATGTACATTGACATTCCCACGACGCGTATCATGGAAAAACAAGTCTCTGGCAAGTGGCACAGAGCCACTTATCGTAAAAGGGGATCCAGTTTCTGTATCCCTAGGATACGATGATAATAATGATATAGCCTTCTCTGGATATGTAACCCAGCTCGTACCACAGATTCCTGCAATAGTGCACTGCGAGAATGACATGTATTTACTTAAGCAACAGACAATCACACGATCATACGAAGATGTCACACTACATCATTTGTTGACAGATATATTATTCGGTATTTCATTTGAGGCTCCAGATGTACGTCTGGGGCCTTTCCGAATAAACAAAGCGACACCAGCCCAGGTGCTATCAACGATTAAGGAAACCTATTATCTCAAGTCATTTTTTAGAGACGGAAAACTGTATGTAGGATTAGCCTTCTGGCCAGAGTTGCAAAAGAAACACAAAATTCAGTTTAACCTACATGTAGTAGAACATGATTTGATCTACCAGCGATCAGAAGACACTAAAATTAAGCTCAAGGCAATTGTCATCGAAAAGGATAATACTAAGACAGAGTACGACTACGGAGATAAGGAAGGAGAACAGCGTACACTACATTATTATGATATGTCCAAAGAAGAGATTGACCATATAGCAAGTGAGCAGCTTGAACGTCTTAAATTCACAGGCTACAGAGGCGATTTGACAATATTCGGCAAACCATTTATTCAGCACGGTGATATTGTGACCATCACAGATCCAGACTATCCAGAAAGAGCTGGTGACTATGTTGTAAAATCAGTAACAAGAACATTTGGAACAGAAGGTTACAGACAGACCATAACACCTGATATAAAAATAGCATGAGTATAAGAAAAGCCATACAAGAATTAGCCACTAAATCACAGGAAGAACTATACAGTGTACTTGCAGAAGTGTTATCAGTAGACAAGGAAAAACGCACGATACATGCAAGGCCTATAAATGGAGATGCTGAGGTGTATGATGCACGTCTGCAATCTTCCTTGTCACGCAATATAGGGATGGTGCAATTCCCTAGGCAAGGAACTTATGTAATACTATCATTTATAAGCAAGACGGTGTCTGTAGTAATTTGTACAGAGGATATAGAAGAAAGCATCCTTAAGATTGGAGATCAAGAGATCAGGTTAAACAGTGAAGGAGTGGCTATTAAGAACACTACAGCAGATCTTTCTATGGTAATGAATGATTTGGCAGATACGTTCAAGAGCACTCTTAAGTTATTGGAAACTTTTAGAGTGATTTGCGCTTCACCAGGAAGTCCGTCTGCAAGTGTGTTCCCCTCGACTATTGCACAACTAAAAGCTGAGGCCCTTAAAGTAGACAAATTCAAACAACAAATTAACACCATAATAACAGAGTACTAATGAGATCAGATATACTTTTCGGAGCTGTAGAAGGAGATTATGACCTGTTGGTCAATGGAGGTGACTTTGTTATAGGACCAAGTGACATTCAACACGTCAGACACATAATAGAGGCAGAGCAAGGAAATTACAAGCAGCATCCTTTAATAGGCGTAGGTGTCAGAAAGATGTTAGGAGGATGTTTGGGACAGCTAGAAAAAAGAATAATAAGAGTACAGCTTAAATCAGACCAATACCAACCATCAGAACTACAAGTAAATGAGACAGGAATAGCAGTAAAATTATGACAAGAACAATCAGAACATTACCAGGTCAGACATTATTTGACATAGCACTCCAGGAATACGGAAGCATGGATGGAATAGAATGTCTGGTGCTTGATAACATAGCTGACTTGTTTCCAGAAGAAGCAGATATCATCATTTCTAAAGATCCTATCAATGAGCGATTTGCAGAGATATTTACAAACCTTAAACCAACTAGCGAATAATGGCACGATCAATACTCAATATATACGATGCAATCATTGAAGAAAAAAACACCAGGTCTTCTCTAGAAGGACTTGCGCCAACTAACGAAACTAGCACTCAGTTATTAGAAGATCTGAATAGTAACAGTAAGGTGGCTGTATGGAGATTGTGGGCTTATATAACAGCAGTGGCCATACATGTACATGAGGTGTTTTGGGATGCCTTTAAAATTGATATTGAGACCATAGCTAGTAAAGCTCCAGCAGGTACATCTGCTTGGTATCAGAAAAAGATTTTAGAATTTCAGCTAGGAGATAATCTAGAGTATTTAGACACTCAATATGTCTACAATCCCATTGACACAACAAAGCGTATAATTACCAGAGCTGCGATAACAGAAAGAGGCAATGGCCTTGTAATTGCTAAAGTAGCGCAAGGAACTCAGGGATCGCTTATACCACTTACAACAAGTGAGCAAGATGCCTTATCTGCATACATTTTTAAGATTAAGTTTGCTGGTACCAGGATAGTAGTTTTTAGTGGGACTGCTGATGAGCTTACTATGAATTATGATATCTACTACGATCCAATTATACAAGAGGATGTACTAAAGGAAAACCTGACCAATGCTATTAATAAATTCCTTAATGAGGATTTACCTTTTAATGGAGAGCTAAGCGTGACAAGATTTACAGATGTACTACAGCAAGTAGATGGTGTGCTAGACCCTATATTTTTATCAGGATCTTCTAAGCAAGGATCAGACACTGAGGATTTTACTGTCAGTAATATACCAGCAGCAGGATATTATGTCTTAGCAGATGATATAGAAAATATGTTCAACTTCATTTAAAAAGTATAACAATGAATTGGAGCATAGACATACTAAAGCTTGCTGTTTCACTGATACCCTTCTTTCTTAGGAACTTAAAAGGAGGCTTGTCATGGATCACAGAAGGCGAAGTGATCTGGGTAACAGAAAGCGTAAATGCTTGGGGAGGTGGAGGATCTAGCAGGCATATAGATTGGATAAACGCTATTTTAACCCCAATTAAACAGCTTAACAATGCCGTTGTAAGCTATGCTAATCAAGTATACTACAGGCTAAGCATAACAGGACAAGTGATCTACCTAGAGCATTATCTTAATGATCTGTACGATAAAGTAGAAAGAAGGATATACATTTCAGAAGATCAAATTCTACTGCCACCGTTCCTATTTAATAAAGAAGATGACGAAGACCCCTGGTACATCGAAGGAGATGATTATTTATACAATCAAGCAGACTATACAGGTAATAGCTTTATTATAAATGTGCCTAATGCACTTCCACTTACTCAGACATTAACTAATCAGATATCTAAGTCCACTAATCAATATAAGCAGGCTGGAGTATCATATACGATCGTAAACTACTAATCATGAAAAAACTAATTATACCTAGTAACGGAATGCCATTTCAGGGTGATGATCTCACCTACCTAACAAATGGAATGGTTGAAGCGTTAGAAGCGACAGTACACCCATTCCTAAAGGATGGCCACATAATTCTATCAGGAATAACATCTACACTTGAGAACGATGGCACTACTACTCTTAGTCCTGGATGGATTGTAATCGATAATGAGATCATGGAGTTTGACGGAGGAAATATATCAGGAGGAGACCTAACGCAATATAGTCTCAAAAAACAAGTCACTTATGATCCTCTTGGGAATGAAGTATTTGCAGACAACATAGAGAGAGACACCTATGAGATCGTAAAGGCTGCAATAGTATTTGGAGAAGAAGGAGGAGTGGTAGTGAGCGAGTTATCCAGCTACAGATTAAATCTACAGCCCGAGATTAAGTATACCTTGGTAGAAGATGATAATAATAAACTGTATGCTAGGAAAATTGGCAATCATGTGTTTATACATGGCACTCTAACTAACAATGATCCTGATTTACCTGTATTAAATGGGTTTAATGTACTTCCTAACGAGTTTAGACCTTTAGAGGGATTGTTGATACAGGAGCCGTTTAATACGGAGAATGAGGTGTCACCAATCATCACATTTGCTATACCTACCAGTGGAGTGGTCAGTATTTTCATTAAAAATGGTCTGCCTGATCCTATGCCTATTAATCAGATTAACTATTTCGTAGATTGATTTTAAGCGTGTGAAAAATGTACTTTTCGTTTTGAATTAGTGTACTTTTCGTTTTGGCGGATATATATGCGGCTTAAACACTTTAAGAAATATTTCATAGTCGCCATTGATAAATATCCATATTTCTGGGAAATTAATTACTGAGTGAGGTTTGCTTCTGGGTTTTGTTCTTTTATATCTATTACTGACAATTTCATGAGTTAGAATTTGTCTCTTTGGTTTATACTGCCATAAATTGCAATTAATTGAATTTGCTAAGGTTATTAAATCCCTCAAATTTTCTTTAGTTGACTTAAAATCAAATTGAACTCTTATATATCCAGATTTACTAAACATTACTTGGACAAATGATTTTTTATCTGATTCATTAATGTTTAAATATGAATTTAATCGTTTTGGCTTTTTAGGATATCTTTCGCACCATCTTTTACCATGTTGAGTGTCTTCAAACCACGTAAGCTTAATTGAACTATCAACAAGTGATTTAAACTCTTCATAAGAAATCATTTCTGTAGGTTTGATAGGATTTCTTTTAACGGACTTTTTAACTATATATGCATCTCTCACTTGTCTTAATTAAATGTAATTAGTTTATATCCCTACCTCTTGATTGAGTTAAGTATATATCTACTATGATTTCACTCTAAATTACCTCTTTTTTGATATTTCCTGACCAGTGGCGGGCGGATAAAAAGTAATGTGTGCAAAGCACTCTTTTCTTTTTTCTGGGATTGCCTACATCTAACAGGCTTGCATGTAACACCTCGTACATCCGTCGTCTGCTTGCTCACTTGTCTAACTCAGACGACAAGAATAGTAACTCTTCCCTACCGACAAGCTACACTAGAAGTGATAAAAAGCATATGACGTGATCGTACATTGTTACATGCTGGCAATGGCGCTCTTTCCTTTATCGTAAACATAATGTTAGGTGGGCTGGCTTGTAGCTCTCTGACGCCGCAGTTACGAGGACGGAAGTGTGCTGCAAATTGTAAAGCTTAATGGAAGTAAAATATCTCAGAACAAACTGTCTTTTCTTAAAATACCTTACTTCTGAACTTCTTTTTCCAAATTAATCAACTCTTCCTCCAACTGAATTAAGTATAAAAATAATTCTTCAATTGATAACTGTTGCAGCTTTTTTATTTCGTAAACATCATAACCAGAAGATGCGATTTCTTTACTACTAGGAAAATGCCTAAGTCTATTATTGTGTTCTAAAAATTTATTTAAATCATAAAAAGACATCAAGTCATAGTCTTTATCAAAAACAAAATCAGGCCAGGTATCAGCGAATACATGTAACTTATCTGTTATTAAGCCATCCGCTACTGTAAGCCCAAAAGTGAAAAAGGGTGAATTAGCTGGTCCCAAGAATTGTGCATTCTTATTCGTTCCTACAGAGACCTTATCCATTGTAAATATGTCTCCTTGATGTACATCATAACCTTCCCACACCACTTGATTGGTATTAGAATTAAAAATTTCCTCCTGATTTTCTAATAGAAAATTTATCAGATGCACTCCACAACCAGGGTCAATTAGGTCGCAATCGATCAATGATTCCCATTGACTAGCAGGAGGACACTCTTCACATAACTGACCATTAACATATGTACACTCCTGGCCAAACATATTCGTAATTGTAAAAATAGGATTGCATGAAAGATCAATTTCAAAAATTAAAAGATTAACGTCACCTCCTAAATTTACTATTTCCGGTGTCAGGGTAATGATCTCTTCCGTATTGGAATTTATAGACAAAGTATATGAGTATGGTTCATTTAAAAGACTATAACCAATTAGGACCACATTACCTTCTTGATTTACAGCTTGACTCACAAAAAGGCACTGAGAACTTAAATTTTGCGATACAATTAATAGTATTAATGTAATAACTATTAATTTGAAATAATTAATCATCATGGGTAAAGGTTTTAAGTTCTTCTATACGGCTTTTCAATTCAAGAATATAGAGATATGCTTCTTCTATTTTTACTTGTTGTGCTATAGTAATATCTTCAACATTATAAGAGCCGTCTCTTTCGTACTCACTAGCGCCTTTAAATCCAGGAAGCCTCTTATTTTGGTTAATATATTTTTCAACATTATCAAGAGGTTCCAAGCTATGGGAAGGAGCAAAGACATAGTCACACCAACCAAGAACATCACAATATTGGACTACAAATCTGTGTGTTAATGTTCCTCCTTTAACGGACACGCCAAAGTTTGGTGATGCATCATTCATTCCTATCCCAACTCTTCCATACCTGTATATATTCCTATCTGAGTTGTAAGCCCAATTGTAGTTCTGGCTATTCATTGTTAATCCTTGAAGTCTTTCTATAAGTTGAGTGCAGCCTGAAAAATCACAGTTTGTAGGTGTTGGACAAACAGATCTACGCTGTGTAATTTGACTACACTTGACCGATTGGTTCAAATAAAAAGGACAATTTATAGAATTTGCAAACTCAATATTAAATGCAATTTCTTTTTCAAGGTCTGATTGAGGAAAAATAAAGTATTCATTTTCAGCTAGCTTCTTAAACTCGAAGCTGGTGTTATCTTCTTTTCCCGATTCTGTGTGTAAAATTATGTAGTCAGATATTGTGCTAGGTGTTTCAGCGAATGTAAATACAACTTTTCCATCAGACCTATAATCGACAGAATTTGGACATTCATAGCACTGCGAAAAACAAGGAAAAAACCAACCCAGAATTAATAAAAGCAACAGGCAATTCTTCATCATTATTATTTATTTATCTTTTCAAGAATCTTGATTTTTTTATTTAGTGAAATCAAGTGCAAATATATTTCTTCAATCTTTTCCTGTTGACTTAGCAACGTCTCTTCGACGTCAATATATCCATTAGCAATAATTTCATCTTCAGACAAACAACCAGGTAAGTGTTTGTTTTTTTCTAAATATTCCTTTACCCTCAACAATGGCATTAAATGATAATTATCATCAAAAACATAATCACACCAAGGAGCATTATTACACACTCTCAGGGTTTCTGACATTATCCCCGCTGTAACCATTAAATTATAGTCTGAGAAAGACTTGTTAGTGCCTATAGAAACACTACCTACTCTATCAACTTTATCAATTAAATTACACTTACCAAGCCATTGCTCTGAACATAGGTAATCAAAAAATAGATTTCCTGTTTCAAATATTTCTAGCATACAACTGTTGCTATTTAAAATTGCGTTACAGTCTGGTTCATCTTGAGCTGAAAGAGTAGATGAGATAGTTAAGGCAGTTATTAATAAATAAATTTTTCTCATCAATTCTCAATTTTTATAATTTTAATAGATCGTTTAATTTTTCCTTCATCACTAACAATTAAGATATAATATATACCATCTAAATAGTTTGTAATATCTATTTCTAACATTTTACTATCAGTAGGTAAGGAATAACTTGAAAGAGGTACTCCAAGGGTATTTATTAAGTGTATTTTTGTGTCTGAAAATATATTTCTCATCTCTAAAGTAAATATGCCGTCAGACGGGTTAGGTCTAATTTCAAATTCTGGAAATATCTTCACTGTATCTACTAGTATTGAATCACTAGATCTAATTTCAAGTAATTCTTCAGTTAAATTATTACCACATACATTCTGCAACATATTGAAAGAAAACAGATTAGCACCAGAATCCGCTGTAAAACCATTTCCATACCATACCCACCCAGGAGATGTACCTCTGGCGGTGGTAAGATGGCTTGTGATAGGCCAAGTTAATGGATCAGAACATTCAAAACAATCAATCGCATCGGATACACCTGCGAAAATCAAATCTCCAGTGTACCATAGCCCTGAGCCGAATGAAGAAAGATCAACATTTGAATTGCAATAATGCCTGCAACCACCATATACATTAACGTCTTTAGCTAAAATAAACACTACAGAAGAAGTCAATGCAAACGGAGTATTTGATTCAAGCACCAATTCCATATTTGTGTAATTCAAATTATCATCACAATTTTCATTTGTGTCCCAACAAAAATCAGCCTTGTATATCCCTTGCAAACCGTCAACTAATACAAGCTCAATTGTTTCACTAATGGATTGGCAATTATTTGTATTGAGATAGTTGAATGTACAATCAAATAATAAAGTTTGAGGTAAAGATGTAGGTGTTGAGTATAAACCTAAATCTAAAGTAACATCAAAGCACACTTCCTCCCCTTGGCAAATTAGTATTGACTCATTTAGTATTTCTATATTAAGTGATGGCGCTAGATCTTCGAGAAAAATAAAATTATCTGTTTTAAGTGTCGTACTGCATCCAATACCTCCACCTAAACTTATAGAATTGCTTATTTCTAATTCATACTGTTTAGCTTCTGTCGGATATATTTCAAAATTAAAATCAGAATATAAATCACCAAGTTGTAATGAATTACCGTTGTAATTCAGCCAGTCAACGTTGAGTGGACTAACAGCAGAACTTAAATTATTCTCGGTTTCAAGTATGACCCTATTTAATTGTGGGCCAGACCATGCCTTAACAGGTGATATGCCTGGTATAATATATTGATCAACAGGAATAAAACCTTCAGATAATAGTGGCTTTTGAATATTGTATGTAACAAAATCTTCATCGTAACAACCATTACCTGTGTCAGTGACTTTAAGATTATAGGTATAAGAACCAGGGACAGAATTAACATAAGAACTTAGCAAAGGAAATGGCTCAGAAGTATCTTCAAAAAGAGGATTATCTGATGACCACTGTATCAGAATATCCTGACCAGTTGGGTTTTGAATTTCATATGAACCATCTCCAAAGTCTATACCTAGTAAAATTTCTTGAGCATGACATTTATCAATTGGAGTAGAAAAAGATGGCCTAGAGTCTATTATAGTATTTGAAGGTTTTACAGTCACGGATCCAAATGCACCACAATCAGACAATAAATCATCTACCTGTAACGTATAAGTTATTGTTGTTGGGGCGTAAACAGTTGGATTAAACTCAGTCACACTTGATAAATACTGTAATCCATCCGGATGATCTGAAGTCCAGTTGTACAAAAATTCTCCAGACCCCCCAAGTATAACATTTTCTTGATTACCAAATAGTGTTTGTGAAGAATTAGGATTTTCGCAAGCAAGAACAACAGATTCAAGGATATTAATTTTCATTTCATTTGCTGTCACCTTAACTCCAGTATTTATAACGCATTCATTTTTATCAATTACCTCTATTCTTATCGTTTTAGCATCTAGTTCTGCCGTAATAAATTCTGGATTTGGGTTATTCTTCCATTCTGGAAACCCTTCATATGTAATTTCATAAGTTTCCCTTCCTCCTGAAACTAATGATTCTCCCAAAACGAATGATGAAGTGCCTTCTTTGCATCTAAAAATCTCATCAGGAACAAGAAAATGAAGTGGCTTCTCGACAATCATAAGTTGTTTTTTGTATGCAGTAATTCCATTCCCATCTTCGCATGTTAATTCTACATATAACTGTAAAGTTTCTCCTAAAAATTCTTCGTAGTATGAATTGTAATTTTCAAACTGAGTACATTCAAAACCTGTAGAATTCTTAAAAATGCCAATTATTTCCATTTCTGGATTATCATACCGATATGCTTTCCAGCTATAGTTTTTATAGTATTGCTTTCCATAACACAGATTATTATTTTCTTGTTCTCGACAGCCGTTTATAATTTCAGCTGAAATAATACCACAGTCATCCAATTCAAAGTTTGTTATCTCTGGAGACTCTACAGTATATTGGAATTCTACTGGACAAGGTACAGATGGAGATCCTTGAGTTGCAAGAAGATTATCAGACGGATTGCATCTAAATTCATAAATGTATGGCTGAACTAAAAATGTACCTTGATCTTCCAGACAACCACTGCTTTCAAGTTCTAAAAATGGTAGAGGGACATTAGCTTCAGAAGCTAAATCGACGGAACTCCCAGAATAAATTTTTATGCAATTATTATACAAATCATCATAATTATCGTAGCTGGTATATGGATCCCAGCATTCTGCATTAGCTATTGCATTATAAGGTAAATATTCACCATTTGAATATTTATAAATTTCAAATACAGCAATATATTTACACACAAAAATATCATTCTCTTCACAAACTAGACATGGAGAATTTGGAAAGTTTCCAGTAAATTGAAAGTTCAAACTTTCACCAGGACCAATTATTCTATCGTCACCCGTCTCTATATATTCAATTTGTACATTCGCACTTTCACAAGCTAATGGTTCTGGTGGTTGTACATAATCACCCCAAACTACATCTTCCAAACAAGCAGAAACTCCTGAAACTGACATTGTAACACAAAAATCATATACTCCTGGATCAAGGCTAAGTGGATCATTGGGACTACTTCCACCGAAACATAAATCATAATCGCCGCCAAAATTCTGGGACCAATACTCACCTTGGTCATTTATGTAAGAAAAAATATAATCCTCGAAAGGACTTCCATTGAACACATCATAGATTGCATTTAAACATAGAATGTTTTCTTCCGGATTTGGAAATAGGTAAAGATCTAGCTCTGGAATATTACCACTTACAGTAAGTGTATGTTCACAATGTACCGTATTCCCTAATATATCCTCCACTGTACACTCTATTAAATAAGTATCGTCACTGCCTGTTGGAATCGTAATTTGAATCGTTTGATCATTGATTGGTGTTATATCAAGATAAGAAGACCATTCAAAATTAAAAGGTGGAAGACCAATACCTTCAACATTGAAGGTTAATGTCTGTTCAGGTGCACCAAATAAGGGACCATTTATTATACATGATTCTATATAAGAGCCATCGCCGTCTGAATCGGTGCAATTAGTCACTTCAATTGTCTGAGAATAAGAAGTATTCTGAGTTCCATCTGAAATTTCCAAAGTGACAATATAAAAACCTTCTTCTTGATAAATATGCAACGAATGTTCTTCATTTGATGTTGATCCGTCCCCAAAGTACCAGCTATATGAAAGGTTTTGCCCTGAACTTAAGTTTAAGAAGCTGAAGGTGCAATTATTTGACTGGTGTGATTGAAAATTTGCGTAAACACAATCTTGCCCCTCTAACGATGACCAAGAACTAATTACGACAAAAATGAAAATGAATAGTTTCTTATTTTTCAATTTCAACCAATTTAATTAATAAATATACTAATGCAATAAAACTTAAATTCTCAATTCCTTGTGATCTGAATTAGATTGTTAATTTTTCCTTCTAAAGAAACATTTTCTAAATTATTTGACTTATGAACCTTTTTAATTATACATTTCAATAATGAGTTCAATTCCGTATTATTTTGATTAAGCTTGCTCTGACTTTCTATTTCTTTAATTAACAAGTCTAAATGGTTATTCAGTAGTGACTTACTTGATAATATAGACATTGCAAGACCTCTAGAATTATGATTGAATTCATTCAGTTTGTTTACCAGAGGTAAGACAGTCAATGTGTTTAAATTCTTAAGCATCCTAAATCTCTTTAATGCTTCTTGAGATTTATTTTTTCCTAATGGCAGTTTTACTATTTTAAGAATATAATTTTCAAGTCTTTTTTTCAGTTCTATATCCAAAAGATTTTTAGAATTTAAGTCATTTAAAATCAAGCTTTCCCTTTTTAAAGACAAGTTTATCAATGGATAACTTTTCTCAATCTTGTCTACATAGTCATCTAAATTTATTGAATCCAAATCGTACTTAATTGTTGATTTCTCAGCTTTTGTTGGAATCAATTTTGATTGGTTATATTTTTCATTTGAATTTAGAACATGCTTTTTGACTGTTCTTAATCCTTCTTCTAATGTAAAACTCCTTTCAATATTTAAGCTTTTAAATAAATCATTTTTAATTAATTTTTCATTTATGAGAAGATTATTAAATTGGATTCCTGCATTCATCAGCCTTGCTTGTTTTTCATGTGAATGAATAGTTTCTAACGCACTTGAAAAGTTTACTGGGTTTTTAAATAGGAAAAATGAAAATATATTTGTCTTATAAATTTCAATTGGTAATATCTCATGCAAATCCGTGAAACTCAAATTACCATCAATTAGCATATGATAAAATGAAAAATGAAAGTCTACTTCTTCTTTAAAATAAGAACTTTCATTTTGCAACACTTCAAACTTTTTTACTAATGAGTTACCAGAATTAATGCCACATAAAATCATTGCAAACATATTTTTACGAAAAGAACATGTATTTAAACCATGTGGTTCTACCTTCTCTAGTTGCCTTAAGTCCTTTAGAGAGTTTTGGAAAAAATAATTTATTACCTTATTATTATCATAAATCTTGAGCAAATCTTTTTGTTCAATTGTAAGTTTTCTGGAGTAATCTTTATTTGCTAAAATGTATGATCTAATGTGATCAATTTCTTTTAACAAATATAAATCTAAAAGTGAAAACTCTGAATCATAACCCAATTGTTCTGGATCTAGACAATTTTGGGCAATCTTGTATTTATTCTCGTGTATAAATATTAAATCATGAATAGCACCTTTTTCAATTGTATTTTCCAATAGAACCTTCAGAGGAATCCTGTTGCTTATATCACTAAAACTACAATCATCAGATTGAGCATTAATACCAGTGCTAAAACAAAAGAGCAAAATTATTAGTTTGTTGACGTTCATATTTCAATTATTCCAATTAGAGCCAGGAAATGCCCAATCTTGAGATGAATCAATATTGTTAATAAAATCTTTATAGTATTCAGTTGTCCTTGGGGTGACTTCAAAATCACCGTACCTTTGGATCATCAACAAATGTAATGAGACTGGTATTTCGCCATTAACCCAAGTACAATTTTCTTCCAATTGAGGCAAACCTATATACTCCATATGGTTAAATGCACAACTGAAAATACCTCTCTCAACGTTAATATCACATGCACTTTGAGTTACTGTTTTTTTAATTCCTCCAAATCCAGGGATTGTGCCCAGTATTTCTTTACTATCTATTATCCCATCACAGTCTTTATCTTCACTGTTGCAACCAGTATTAGCATCCCAAGGATAGTATTGCTCAAAGGCGTGATAATCTTCATGTTTTATCGTAGTATAAAACGCGGTATAAAAATTCCCCAAAAATATTTCTGGAGGATTAATGGGTTGATTTCCTTTATAAATACTATGTTGAAGCGGTCCACCTACAACTTCGACGTTGAATTGTTTGTCTTTTGGAAATACATGCATATCGGCATATTTCATAGAGATATAACATTCTGCAGTTCCTCCATCACCTACATCCTCTGATGAAGTGCGAGCCATGTTAGGAATTGCCACATCGATAGGGTCATAAGTAATTCGATCCTCATAATTGAACTGGGGGGTGTCTTCAGTCTTAACGAATTCATCCCTATAGAATACATACCAATTTACTACTTTATCATCTTCAGGATAGGCTGGATGTATTCCATTGGACTTATAGTATATTTGTACTGTATAAGTTACATCAAATTCAATATAATCGTAGGGAGCGGGATATGAAAAAGAAACTGATAGATCACCATAATCATCTCCAAAATACTCGTTTTCTTCTATTTCTAGAAGAGACTCTTCTTTTATTATAAGATCTGTTCCTTGTTTAGAATTTCCACCATTAGTTTTCCAGATAAATTCACCATTTCCAAATGTTTTTGAAAAGTACCAATTCCAATTTGTTAAAAAATTAGGAGCAGATGCGGAGTATTTAATAAATTCATCGACAATAACTTTTCCTTGACTGTTAGGTATTTGATAAGAACTTATTTCATCAACTTTGAAGCCATAAATAGTATGAACGTTATCAAATACAACTTCATTTGAACAGAAGATTGTTTCTTGATTATCATTTTCTATGGTTAAAATGTATCTGACGTCCAATATATGTTCATCCGGTTCTATTCCAGGTATATTAAAATCATCAAAGACATGAAAAGTTGAGCCACTGAAAAAAACTGAGTTAAAAGGTCTCCAAGCGTTAAATTCATTTAAATACTCAAAATCAATATTGATTGAGCTTCCATCAACTATAAAATCAAGTTGACTTCCAATTAACTGAACAATTGAAGAATAATTTTGCATTTCGATAAAATCAGAAACTTCAAACTCGAGATTTATACCCTCTATAACGTACAGTATCCAAGTTTCGTTTGCAAGCGGGATATCATTTCCATCAAAAATACATAGTTGATAGACTGTAGTTGTCTGCGGATAAACTTCTAAATACATTTCACTTGATAAAACTTCTCCCAAAGAATTTGTCCATTCAAATGTAAAATCAGCGGGATAACAATTCCCTAAGGTTTGTCCTTCTCCCAAACACATGATTGATTCAAAATTAGTGATAGGAACTAAAGAACAATTTTGAGAAAAGCCTAAGTTCCCAAACAATATCAATAAAATTAATATTGTAACTTTATACAGC
>Ga0114956_1001668_pt1 | contig 17515 bp, 13 predicted proteins | sample MaitaG_FD_87304 | JGI IMG/M metagenome (GOLD analysis project Ga0114956, IMG submission 87304) | Marine algal microbial communities from Maine, USA - Maine_Asex2 metaG | ecosystem: Host-associated > Algae > Red algae > Unclassified | place: Maine, USA | collected 2015-01-05 | reverse complement strand
CCTTGCGGCAACTCGCCAGCCACCTCGCCAACCGGCGTGAGCGGGTCGAGCGGCCGCGGCACCTCGGCGATGATGATGGAGGCCGGGTCGACCTGCCACACGCCTGCGGCGTCGAGCACGATCAGCACATCGCTGACCGCGGCGTAGTCGACGACGACTCCCCCGCCATTTGGCCGTTCGACGATCGTCGGCACGACATCGCCTGCTGCGACCCCTTCAACCGAACTGTCAGAGGAGCCGGCTGCGAGCGCCGCTGCCACGAGCGGGCCGGGCACGAGGGCTCGACCGAGTTGTTCGAACACGAGCGCCGCGTCGACCCAGCCGAGCCCGACTCCCCCATCGTCTTCGGCCAGCGGCAGGCTGAACACGCCGGTCGCAGCGAGCTCGGACCACAGCGCCCGATCTATTCCGCCAACATCGGCGAGGCCGCGCACGGTCTTCTTGTCGAAGCGGCCCGCACACAACGCCTGCATGCCTTCGGTGAGCGCAACTTGATCATCGCTCAGTTCGAAATCCACTATCGCTCCTTCGGTAAACCGAGCAGGCGCTCGCCGACGATGTTGCGCTGGATCTGACTCGTGCCCGCGGCGATCGACAGGCTCAACGTGTTGAGTCGCATCGCGACCGGCTCGTCGGTCGTCGGATCTTCGACCTCGCCAATGATGAGCGACTGTCGGCCGTGCAACTGGTTCGCGATGTCGGCCAAGTGTTTCTTCACGTCGGCGTAGTAGAGCTTGAACACCGAACCGCCGGGGCCTGGAACTCCGGTTCGGGTCGCTTGGCTGACGTTGCGTTTGGTGAGTGCCCAAAGCGCATCGAGCTTGGCGCTGATCTCAGCGATCTCACGGCGGATGCCATCGTCGTCCCACGCCGTTGCGCCATCGGCGGCGTTCGGGTCCCATGGTGTGCGCTTTGCCGTCTCGGCCAAGGCGATGACCTGCTGCATCGCGCTGAGTTGTTCGCTCGTGAACGCAGTGCCCCGTTCGAAGCTGAACGTCACCATCGCGACGCGCCAGCCGTCGTTGAGTTCACCGACCATGTTCGCCACCGGCACTCGCACTTCGTCGAAGAACACCTCGGCGAACTCGCTCGTGCCGGCGATCGTGTTGATCGGACGGATCTCGATGCCGGGCGAATCCATCGGACAGATCACCCAGCTGATGCCGCGGTGTTTCGGCGCGTCAACATCGGTGCGAACGAGCAACTCGCAGTAGTCGGCGGCGTGGGCGTATGACGTCCAGATCTTCTGACCGGTCACGACGAAGTCGTCGCCGTCGCGAATTGCCCGGCACGACAGCGAGGCAAGGTCCGACCCCGAGTTGGGTTCGGAAAACCCTTGGCACCAAATGTGCTCGCCTTTCAGAATCGGCGGCAGGTGGAAAGCCTTCTGCTCGTCGCTCGCTTCGGTGATCAGCGTCGGGCCCGCATGCAGCAAGCCGACGAAGTTCATGCCCACATAGGGCGCGCCGCGGCGCGTCGTTTCCTCGAGGAAGAGCAAGTGCTCGGTCGGGGTCGCACCGCGGCCGCCAAACTCTTTCGGCCAATTGATGCCCGCATACCCGGCCTCGTACAACATCGCCTGCCAGGCCGTATCGTAGGCCCGCCGGCCGGCCCAATCATTGCGATCCGGGTGCTCGCCAACTGCGGGCAGGGCGGTCTCGATCCAGTCGATCAATTCGTCTCGAAACGCAATTTCGTCGGGCGTATACCGAAGGTCCATTGGCGACGACGCTACGACATTCCGCGCCATCATCTCGTCCAGAACATTTCCGACATCGGTTCAACTTTCGCCCCCGGTGCCGATGGAGAGCGGTGGTTGCAGATCGAAGCACAAGCGCGGGTGAGACGACGATTCAAGAACTGCTGGAACGCCGGCTGACGAGAAGCCTGACCCGGGCGCAGCTGACCGATGTCCGGTTCATCGAAAACTACGTACTCGACGCCGAACGCCTCGTTCGCGAACTCCAAAGCGCACTCGGCTCGTTAGTCGCGCTCGATGGGAGCCTGACCGCCGCCGATGCTTTCCAAGCGGTGTGGTCAAGCGAGTTATCCGACGATGAACAAAAGGCCGATCGGCTGTTCTTCGACGGCAGCGGGTTCGACGAACCAAGTCGAGCGTGGATCCTCGCCGAACAGCGCGCTTAACCCAGCTCAGCTCCCGGGTTGGTTTTCGCGATCAGGTCGCGCGAGATCAACCGTTGGAACGCGCGGGCGCTTGGTGAATGGGTCTGCTCGAGCGAGCGCAGCTTGCGCTGGTCCCACTCGCGGGCCGTTACCACGCCGAGCGCAAACACATCGGCGGTCGAAGGTTGCGCCGAGACGAAACTCATCTCCCCGATCAGGGATCCTGGCCCGAGCGTCGCGATCGTGCTTCCTGATTCGTCGCGAACTTCGACCTCGCCATCGCAGATCAGTGACACGATCGGCGGGCATGACCCGCGAGCGATCACCCGACGGTTGTTGTAGAGCACCTCGGTTCCCATCGCCCAGAACATGTGGAAGTCAAAATCACTGACCGCCGGGCTGAGCCGGTCGCGCATGACGGACTCTTCCGCGGTGAGGTCTACCGATCGTTGGACGCGAAAGTCACGCGCCATACGAAAGGCGTGCAGGCCGCCGATTGCGACGTTCCAGGCCACCATCGACCAGATCTCGGTGGCGAGGCCGAAGATGAGAAAGCAGCATGCGCCGACGATGAGCAGGACGCGCAATCGACCGAGCGTCGTTGTGAAGGCCGCGGCAAGAAGCGCGACGTAGGCCATGTTGAGAATCACGTCCGCCATGCGTGCTCCAAGTTGTCGTCACTAACCCGCGGTCGCGAATCTACTCGCCGAGGCCTACTGGCCGAACATGGCGAGCCGGGCTTCCTCGCCTACTCGCCAGAGTGGGCCTAGCGGCCGAACATGGCGAGCCATTGGTCGGCGGACGTGGGGGCGAACACGAAGTTGTGTTGCCGGACCTCACCAAGCGGGGCTGATGCTTCCGGCGCGTAGAGATGGCCGGGGAACAACACGGCGTCGTCGGGAACATTCGCCAACCGCTTGGTAAGCGTCTCGTAGAGCTCGGCCGGGTCGCCACCTGGAAGGTCGGTGCGCCCACACCCTTCAAGAAACAGCGTGTCGCCCGCCAGCAGATGGCCATTCACCAGAAAGCACTGGCTGCCCGGCGTGTGCCCGGGAGTGTGAATCAGTTCGATGTCGATGCCGCCGACCGTTAATGTGTCGCCACCCTTGTGCAGCACGAGCTGGTCATCGGTGAGACCCGTCGTCTTGTGCACGAACGGCGCTTCGGGTGCCTGGATGTGGATCGGCACGTCGACCTTCTCGAGCAGCTCGTTCACACCGTCGAGGTGGTTGCCGAAGATATCGCCGCCGATGTGATCGGCGTGGTAATGCGTGGCGAGCGCGCCCGTGATCTGCATGCCGTCCTGGGCTGCAACGTCGATGATGTCATCGACGTTGTACGCCGGGTCGATCACGACAGCTTCGCCGGTCGCTTGATCGCCGACGAGGTAGCAGAAGTTCACCATCTGCTTCGCCATCGGATTCGTCGTGGCGAAGTCGCGCCCCGAGAGCAGCTGCCGGAAGTAGAGATCTGATGCCATAACCCGATCGTAGTGTTCGGCGTCAGCCGACCCGCCCGGCGGAGCTGCGACCGCTACGCGGTAACAGGCCCATATGCGACCAGCGTGCGACCTGTATCCGATGGCGCCGCGTACTCTCCGGCGGCCGAACCAAAGGGGTGAGTAGGTGACCACGACTGGCGAGGCATGTAGAGACACACAAACGTTTCGGAGAAGGCTGCAATGACACGAACAAAATCAATGCGACTCCTTGTCGCGGTCGTCACCGCGCTACTCGCTGCGGGATTGATTTCCACCGCGCCGGCGTCGGCAAAGCCAAGAAAGGTCATCGAACCAAATTCACTCAAGGTGGCCAAGCCGCTGCCGCCGCCAGACGAGGATCCCGTCTATGTCGAAATCGACGTTTGGATCCCATCTGAGATCATTACAACCTGGATTCCAAGTCGTGTGGGTAACGAGCACATTGTCACGAATGACGGGACTGTCTTGATACCCATGATTGAGGTGCTGCCTCCCTATGCCGGCGACGGCAACTCCTCGGACAGAAGTCCGCTTACCGAGAGCACGTCTCGGGTTGCGGTGGGTCTTCTCATCGACCCTGTAACGGGGAAAGTCGAGTGGTCTGGCTACGACGCCGACCCAACGATTCAGTACCCGAGAGGGTCTGCAGAATGGGTGCCGGGCGGTCCGCTTTGGCGTGCCGAGCTTGAGGATCCAGCGACAAAGCCTGTTGACTCTGCCACGGGTGGCCACTCTGTCGAGATCACTGAGACTTCGCCTGGTAAACACACCGTCGAAATCGCTGCGAAGAACGCTCTCGTCATTTCGCCAAACCTGAACGCCTCGTTCACGATCACTGCCTACATCGAGAACGGCGACGTCAAGGTGGAAGTAGACGGCGTGCATGACCGGTTCCCGAGTTACAAAATCAAAGCCAACTCGGTGGTGGTGTACCAAGACCATGCGGTTGACCCCGACCATGCGTTCTTTGGAAACTCCACGCCGTTCGGTCTCTTCCCCACGAACATAAAGAAGAAGGTCCACAACTCTGTGCGGGACCCTTCGGGGCAACCTCCGAGTCTGGACAAGCTGCGAGGAGCGTTCCCGAAGTCGCTTGAGGGGGCAGATCACCCGTCAGGTAACTACCTGTTCGACGTTGTGCTGAATGCAGGCCTGACCGGGCCGTACACACCAACACCTGACCCCGAGGACGACATCGAAGAGATCTTTGGCATGCCTGGTTCCCCCGAGGATGTCAACATCCATGACGTGTGCGGCGCGTACCTCGAGTTCTGTCTTCCCGAAGGGTCGAGCATTGGCGACCTCATCGACAAGAGCGCGTCAGACCCTGACAATTTGATTCCCATCACCCCAGGGCCCACTTGCCCAGAGTGCCCTCCGCTTACAGGCCCAACGACTGACTTCGGATCGGACTGGTACGAGGACGATGACTGGCACTTCGAGGACTGGGAGCCGTGGAACGATGAGCTTCACGACGATCCGAATTGGTGTCTCCTCTTTCCTCTTGACTGCATGGAGGCCGCCAATGACGACGGGAACGGCAACGTGATTGGCACGCCGCCGACAACGAGGCACGACGCGCGTAAATCCGGGCAGCACATTGGTTGGTGGGACTTCTACCGCAGCCCTGCAGACGGTTCGGTTTGCTGGACGTTCACCAAGGTCGTGTCCTATAACGTCACCCCGGACTTCCTTCAGGACATTCCCTACACGCCCGGTTTGTATGGGTATCCGTGCCTCGGGGGCGACAAGCCCACGAACGCGGGAACCCCCAGCGCCTAGCTTGAATCGCTAGCCGTCATTCCAAGGTTGAGCTGAGCGGTTCGGGGCAGTGCTCCGAACCGCTCAGCGGCCGTTCCTCGTCTCGCACCAGGTTCGTGACCCAGACCAATACTTGAGTGGCCTGCTTTGACCATTCGAGTGCGGGTGCCGGGTGCTGACTGGATGCAGTCGCTTAGGCGGAGGCTGGGTCGTCGTCCGGATCGATGTTGTCGTCGGACTCGGTCGACGGATGCAGGCGCGACACCGTGGACCCGGACGTCTCGTTGACGCTGCGACGCCAGGCCGCTTCGGCGAGCGAGATGACCTCGCGTACCGGCTTGTTGAGATGCTGCGCCGCGATCGTGGCGTCGTCGTGTTCGACCTTGATGCGTCCGGCGGAAACCTTGACCCGTACCGTACGGCCTTCGACGTCGACGGTGTCTTCGGTTCGACTCGCCGGCCATCGCTGCATCGTCTGGCCCCGGACGCCGAGCGTGCCGGTCTCTATGGCCATCACGTCGGCGATCTGATCGGCCAGCGCGGTGTCGGCCAAGGCGCTCACCGTGTACGCAGGCCGACCCTTCTTCATCACGATCGGCGTCAGCCAGGCGTCGTGCGCGCCGGCGCCGAGCAGCGCAATGATCGCTCCGGACAAGACCTCGCCGGTCGCGTCGTCGACGTTCGTCTCCAGCAGGACAACCGGCTGTCCGCCCTCTGAGCGTAGATCGAGCCGACCCATGACCGCTTGGGTCAGGTTCGGCTGGCCGTCGATGTCGCGATCGCCGGCGCCAAAGCCGCTGGCCTCGATGATCATCGCCGGCATCGGGCCCCATCCGCTCGCAAGCGCAGCCATGAGCGCCGCCCCGGTCGGGGTCGTCATCTCGAACGGCAGGTCAACGCCGTAGCTGGGCGCGCCGCGCAGCAGTTCGACCACGGCGGGCGCCGGGTTCGGGAGAACCCCATGGGCAGCGCGGATCGTGCCGCGTCCCTGAGCGATTGGGCTGCAGTAGATCTGGTCGACGCCGAGGACTTCGAGCGCGGCGCAGGTGCCGACGATGTCGACGATCGCATCGAGGCCACCGACCTCGTGGAAGTGGACTTTGCTCGGCGGTTGATCGTGGAGCTTGCCCTCGGCGATCGCGAGGGCCTCGAAGGTGGCGAGGGCGCGGTTGCGAAGGCGGTCTGGCAGCCGCGCTTCCTCCAGCAATCCGATGATGTGCACCGCAGTTCGGACGACGCCCGAGTCGTCGGCCTCTACCCGTGCTTTCGTTCCCGCAATGCCACAGCGCTTCGTGGCTTCGGCCGTCAGCCGCCAGCCGCCGACCGGCAGTCGGTCGATGAGCGATCGGATTTCGTCGATGTCGGCGCCAAGGTCGATCAGCGACCCGAGCGCCATGTCGCCGGCAATGCCCGAGAAGCAGTGGAACCAAACCGCGAGCGGCCGATCAGGCACGTTCCTCGACCTCCGTCGTCGCCACAATTCGTTCGGCGCCGTTGATCAGCCGAAGCGCGGCGTAGGCCGCGCCGAAGCCGTTGTCGATGCCGACAATCGTCATGCCCGAAGCGCACGAGGTGAGCATCGAAAGCAACGCCGTCACTCCTTCGAACGCGGCGCCGTAGCCGACGCTTGTGGGTACCGCGACAACCGGTACCGACGTGAGGCCCCCGATGACACTTGCCAGTGCACCGTCCATGCCGGCGATGACGATGACAACCGACGCCGACTGCACGACGTCGACATCGGCGAGAAGCCGATGCAGGCCGGCGACGCCGACATCGCTGAGGCGGTCGGCTTGAACGCCGTGGGCCGCGAGGGTAAGCGCACACTCGTCGGCGACGGGCAGGTCGGACGTGCCGGCCGTGATCACCAACACGTTGTCGGGGCGGGCGGCGGCCGGTTGCCACACAACAGTCGTACCCCACAGCTCGCCGGCGGGATGCGCTTCGAGCACGGCTGCTGACTGTTCCGGCGTCGCCCGGCTCAGCAAGACGGGAGCACCATTCGCGTGAGCGAGCAACTCGGTCACGATCGCCACACATTGCTCCGGCGTCTTGCTCGGCCCGAAGACGACCTCGCCGAGGCCCTGCCGGATCGACCGGTGGTGATCGACCCGGGCGAAGCCGAGATCGGCAAATGGCAGGCGGCGTAGTTGCGATGCAGCTGCGTCGGGGTCAACCCGTCCGGCCCGCACTTCGTCCAACAATTCTCTGATTGCTGCGTCATCCACGTCCCCATCTTGCCCAATCGCGTCGCCAGGTACGCACGGTCGACACGCCGCGGTCGGAATACCCGGCCGAGACCGTCGCCCCGTCACTATCATTTCGTGTCGTGAGCGCAGCCACCGATTCCGATTCGCCGACCCCGTTCGCCTCGTCGACGATCGCCCATCTTGGACCCCACGGCACCTTCACCGAGGAAGCGCTGCTGACGCAACCCGACCTCGCGGCGGCGACCCGACTCCTTCGGGCTTCGAACACCGAGGTGTTGAACGCGGTCGAGAACGGTGAGACCGACTTCGGTTTTGCGCCCATCGAGAACTCGATCGAAGGCACCGTCAACGCAACAATCGACACGCTGGCCTTCTCGTCGTCGCTTTTGATTCAGCGCGAGATCGACCTGCCGATTGCGATGCAGCTGTTTGGCCACAAAGATTCGGCTCCATCGTCGCTCAAGCAGGTCCTGTCGCACCCCCACGCGCTCGGCCAATGTCGGCTGTGGTTGCGCGACAACTTGCCCGGTGTCGAAACCGTCGCGACCAACTCGACCGCCGATGCGGTTCGCATGGTGGCCGACGAGGGCAATCCGGAGATGGCGGCGATAGGCAACGCGCTCGCGGGTCGGCTCCAGAACCTGGCGACGTTGGCCACAAACATCGAAGACAACGCCGGCAACATCACGCGCTTCGTACTGGTCGCCCAACAAGGCGTGCCGCAACCGACCGGTCACGACAAGACATCGGTCGTCATGTTCCAGCGCAACGACCGACCGGGCAGCTTGCTGTCGATGCTGCAGGAGTTTGCCGCCCGTTCGATCAACCTCACGAAGCTCGAATCACGGCCGACGAAGCAGGCGATCGGCGACTACTGCTTCATCATGGATCTCCAAGGCCACATCGCCGATGAGCTCGTGGCCGACTGCCTGAAGAACATTCGAGCCAAGGCCGCCGACATCAAGTTCCTCGGCAGCTACCCGGCGGTTGGAGCGACCGCGCATCAGGTTCGCGCCGACGCGTCTGAGGCGTGGCGAAGTGCCGAGGACTGGATCGCCGAGCTTCGCGCCAGCATGTACTGACCTACATTTTCTTCTCTTCTCGGGAACCAGCGGCGGGCCGTGGTCGTCCAATGCCCAGGACCAAGGAGGGGAACATGACCGGATCAACAAAGGCGCGGCGTTACGTGAGCGCACTGCTGGGAATCGCAATGCTGGTGCTACTCACCAGTTGCGGCAGAAGCGGCGAGACGACGGCGAATGCCGTGGATGACACCGCAGCCGACGCCGCGGCCGAGGCACCGCGAGCGATGTCGGCCGAGGGCGGCGACGACGCCGATGACGCGATGATGGAACAGGTTGAGACCGACGACGGCGCCGCAGCCAGCGACGCTGCCAACAGTGCGACAGCGACGACCTCGAGCGATGGCGTCGATGCGCTCGGCGGTGGTGGCCTCAGTGCCGCCCAGACCCAGGCGATCGATATCGGACGCGACATCATCTTCACCGCCGAGATTTCGGTCGCGGTGCCCGACGTTGCCGAAGCCGGAACCGCAGCGGTCGAACAGATCAGCCGATTCGGGGGTCTCGTGTTCGGTCAACAGACGACGACCGATCCGATGCCGCGCAGCGTGCTGACGTTCAAGGTGCAGCCGGCCGATTTCCAGGATGCGCTCGCCGCGCTTGGATCGATTGGCGACGTTCGCAATCAGACGATCTCGACCGATGACGTCACCGAACGGGTTGTCGATCTGGAAAGTCGAATCTCGACGGCTGAGGCGAGTGTGCAACGCCTGCGCGGTTTTCTCGAAGGGGCAAGCGACCTCGACTCGATCGCCGCGCTCGAACGGCAGCTGCTCGAGCGCGAGACCGACCTTGAACGCCTGAAGGGCCAGCTTCGGACGGTGAAGGATCGCGTCGATCTGGCGACGATCACACTCACGTTGGTGCAGCTGCGAAGCGCGCCGTCGGTCAGCCTGTCGGTGTCGGCGTACCCCGGCTCGGACGGTGGGTTGTCGTGTCCGGGCGGACCCGAGGGTCTCCGGGTCGAGCGCGACGAGCCGATGACGTTGTGCTTCGACATCACGAACACCGGTGATACGGCGCTCTCGGGGTTCACGCTTCGAGACCAAGCGCTGGGGATCGACTCGATCGATCAGCTGACGAAGGTCTTCGGTGCCGTCGACTGGATCGATGGCGCCACCATGCTCGCCCCGGACGAATCGGTGACGCTGGCCTTCGAGCACGCACCCTCGTATGACGCCCGAACTCTCACCCAACTTTCGGCACTACCGATCGACGAGAGCGGCAGCTCGATCGATGGACAGCGAGTCGGCGATACTCGCCAGTTTCAGATTCGGGCCGTCGACCCGGGCGGCGTTCCCTCATTCAGCGAGGGGCTCGCGGCGAGCTGGGAGCTGCTGAAAAGCATCGGCCTTGTGGCGTTGTTGGCCGTTGGAGTGTTGTTGCCGTTCGCGTGGGTGATCGTGGTGCTGTTGCTCGGGTGGCGGTGGTTTGCGGCGAGGAACGAGAAGCGGCGTCAGACTGCGGCGGCCGCGCAGAAGGAAGCCAGAGAGACCCGAAAAGCCCGGGACGAAGCGGTTTTGGCGGACCACGCCGCGGCCGCAAGCGCAAGCGCCACCAGCGCCGAGTAGCCCGTTATCGAATCGTTACGACGATCCGCTCTACTAACGCCTACGAAAAAGACCACGGCCGGGTCATTGCTGACCCGGCCGTGTACGGGCTCATCTGGTTGGGAATGGTGTGGCGGGTGGAATGCCACATCACAGAGAGCACCGGTGCCAAGGATAACGCACATTATCGAGTTTGTTCAACGTCGAAAGTTCTTTAGGTTTCTCGACCCCCTCGGCCGCTGACGTGAGCGCGGCATTCACTTTATTTCAGTCGTAGGGGCCCCGGCCAGTAAGAGTTTCGCGGCGGGTGGGGCCCTTGAGTTCATCCCGGTTCGGAACTTCGTACGGCCTCCTACCGGCTGAATTCCTTAGGTCGGCGATACCGGAGCTTTACGCGGCGCGACGTAGAACAGCTCATGTGAACCTGCGAGACGATCTTGAAGACGGCGCTGTCGACGCCATGTTGAGCGCAGCGCCTGCCGCGCCGCGTCGGCTACCTCCAGCTGGAGCCTTTCCGCCGCCTCCTCGGCCCGACGACCTGACGACTCAGGCCGAGCGCGATCTTCCGACACTGACCTTCGATGTGCTCCTGGGCCTCGGCCTCGCGGGGGTGTTCGCCGACCTGGCGTTGCGCACAGGCCTGGCGTCGGTCGCCGGCTCTTTAGCCGTCGTCGCCGTCGCGGTTGTGCTCCTTCGGTCGGGAAGCGTGCGCGGTTGGCTGGGCCGATCGGCCCTCGTGCTCGCCGTGCTCCTGTCGCTGTGGTTGCCGGTCCGGTCAAGCCCCTGGCTGGTCGCACCAAATGTGATGGCGACCATCGGTCTTTTGATCGCCGCGGTGATGGTCGAGCGGCTCGATCCGTGGTCGATCACGCTGCCGCGCATCTTCGGTTTGCTCCCCCGGCTCGCCCACGCGGTCTTCGGGCCAGTCGCCGTCGTGAAGTCGGTGTTCGCCGGTGGCCGGGGCCTCACCGATGGGCGCCCCGGATCGCTCTTCCGGGGCGTTGCCATCGCCGTCGTGCCGGTGACGACCCTGGTCGCGTTGCTTGCGTCGGCTGATGCGGTGTTTGCGTCATTGTTCTCCTTTGCGACGAGCGGCGGGCAGCTGTTGGGCCACGCGCTGGTCGCTGGCCTCGTTGCGGTCACGACGGCGGGTCTGCTGGTCGTCGCCCATGTCGAGCCGTCGCCTCTCGCCGCTGGCAGTCATCGGCGGTGGCTGGGCGGTGTCGAGGCGACGGTGCTGCTCTTGAGCATGGTCGTCGTCTACGGCGCCTTTGTGCTGACGCAGGTCGTGACGGCGCTTGGCGGCGCGTCGCATGTGCTCGAAACGGCGGGGCTCACCCAAGCCGAGTACGCGCGCTCGGGGTTCTTCCAGATGTTGGCTGCGGCGGCGATGACCTTGGCGCTGCTGTTCATCGTGCAGACCTACGGCGATGCCAGCGATCGTCGGGCGACGCTTCGCCTGCGGGCGCTGTCGGTCGTGTGCTCACTGCTGACGATTGGGGTCGTCGGTGTGTCGATCAGCCGGCTCAGTCTGTATGCCGAGGCGTTCGGCCTGACGATGCTGCGGCTGTACAGCACCGTGTTCGCCGGGTTCGTCGGCGTGGTGTTCATCCTCTTCATTATCGATTTGTTCGCCGATGGTCGAGCCGACCGGCCGATCGACGGTATTGGACCTGGGCGCCGAGCCTGGTTTCTGCCAGCTGTGGGGCTGGCTGCGTGGTGTTTGCTCATGGGATTGAACGGATCCTCCCCCGAAGCGATCGTGAGCGATCACAACCTCGAGCATCGAACAACGCCTGGCGAGTTCGATGCTTTCTACGCAGCCAGCCTCTCCACCGACGCGACGCCCGCCTTATTAGCGGCCCTCGCCGTCGGGACGATCGTCAATGCTGAGGCGCGACAGCACCTCGACGACGTGCTGTGCCATAGCGGCCCGCAGTCGTCCGGCGACTACGGCTTGCTCAGCTGGAACCGATCGAGAGCTGCCGCCGATATCGCGGCCGCGGAACTTTGCGCTGAGTAGGTGGTCAGCTCAGCTTGACGAGGTATCCAAAGCCGCATAGCGCAACCACTGCGAGCGCATAACTCGCCGCCGACAAACCCCAAATCGAACCCAAACGGACCCCGTGCCGCGTGACGAAGGTCGGATTGGACCGGTACACGCGACGAACGCGGAACGGCAAAGAAGCAAGGAAGCCGATCAGGAAGATCCAAAGTCCGAACGGGACGAGCACCCGCGCCACGCTCCACAAGAATGGGTTCAGCTGCAACGACGCATCTGACGAGGCAGCCAGGTCTTGGACGTCGAGCACGATCGTTGCAGCCACCACGGTGGTGAGTATCCACGTCACGAGTCTCTTTGCGATATCGAATGGACGTTTGACGATCGTGGCACCGAACGTCGGCTCGGGAGGAGGCTGCTGGTAGAGCTCCAGCCAGTAGTCCATGTTGAAGATCCACGGCGAACCTTCCATCATCATTACAGGGCTCGCAATAACCACGGAAACGACGGAGAGCGTCACTGTCAGCCCGAACAGCCACACGGGGTACTGGACGCCGATGCCCCGCAGAAACAAGATGCCGACGAGCCCGCCAAATGTCAGTGCGACGTTTCGCCTTAACAACGGAAGCGATCTACGCGCCCACTTTCGTTTGCGGGACCGGTCGGCCAGAAGCACACCAGCGCTCGATTCCATCCATCTCGGCGGATCTCCGATCCGTCCGCCGCGGAACCAAATTGAATACTGCCGACAATACTGAGGAAGCGTCATCGCTTGTCTCTGCTTTCCCGCCCTACGTCGAGGTGACAGCAGCAGCTAACCACGACCGTGCGACAGTCTCGTCGCTGGGACTAGTGCTATCCGTGCCAATCGACGACGACGGCAGTTGCGAGGCCCAGCGAGCAACTGTGTAAGTGAGTGACTTCGTCAGAAGTCCGAACGACGCGGCCCTGATGTGACAACGTCCGCACTCAGCCGCGTGACGACGGCAGTTGCGAGCCCCAGCGAGCAACTGTCTAGTGATGACTCGCTATGCGAGTCAGAACGACGCGGAGGGAGGGGGATTCGAACCCCCGGGACCCTTGCGGGCCCATTAGTTTTCAAGACTAACGCAATCGTCCGCTCTGCCATCCCTCCGGCGACAAGGCTAGTGGTCCGGCCTCGATTCGCCACGGGAGTTCTCTCGGTCCAGACCTTGGAATCGCCGTAGGAGCGGGGCGGGCGAAGTGTTAGCATCAGAGACTCAACAAGGAGAGGTGGCCGAGCCAGGTTGAAGGCGCTTCCCTGCTAAGGAAGTAACGGGGGTAACTTCGTTCGTGGGTTCAAATCCCACCCTCTCCGCCAAGTCTCAGCTGTACCATCGCCGGTACGATTGACAACTTCATATTCCAGCGCTCGTGGCTCAATTGGATAGAGCATCTGACTACGGATCAGAAGGTTGGGGGTTCGAGTCCCTCCGAGCGCGCTAGGTAAAACCCCAGGTCAGAGGCAACCCGTCACGGCAGGGCCCGCAACTGCCGAGTCCTAGCTCACCCGGAAGTCGTAAGCGATTCCAGGAGCGAGTCGAGGGTTGCGGTCCAGATGTGATCGACACCGCGGCTCTCTCCGACTGCCGCCATCTGCCCGTCGCCGATGACAAGGTCGTCAATCCGGACACCTTCCGCGGCATCGGTCCCCATCGGATTTTCGACGAGCGACCAGCGATCATCGTGGAGGACCCAGAGAACGGAGCCACCATGACCGCCTTCGTCTTCGCCGAACACCACGAGGCCACCGTCATACGAGGCCACCCCAGTCACCCACTGATCGCCGGGCGCCAACATCGACCGCGGTATCTCGGCCAACGACCACGACAAGCCGTCCGCCGACCGCCAGATCGCCCCGTTGACCTGGTCGGCTTCAGTCCGCATACCCACTGCGACGAAGTCGGTGCCCGTCCACAAACAATCCGTCACACTTTGACTTCCTGCGGACGTAAACGACTCGTCCTCGGCGGAGACCTGACGCACCGCGTGGGTCTCGGCTGCGTACCACGTCGCCCGTATCGACACGCCCTGTGTGCTTCGGTTCATGAACGCCACCGACTGCTCCGGACTCCCGCAGGCCGCCGTCGCGTACTGCTCAAATCGAACACTGGTGATCAGCGACGTCTTGACGTTGTGGGCATCGGCAGAGCCGAAGCCGGCGACCGGGCGAAGAATGTCGTCTGCGCCCTCGTAGGTAACGCCGACGATAAACACGTCGTCGCGTAGCGCAGCAAGGTCAAAGATGAATATCGACCGCTGGCTGATGGTCTGGTCGAATGTGTCCTGCAGACCCCAGGATTTCCCATTCGATGAGTACCAGAGCCGCTCGGGCGGGTCGAATTCGTAGTCGTCAAAGCCCGCTGTGCCGGCCGCAACAAACCCAGCCGTCGTCGCAGTAACCTCTCGCAGCCCCGTACTCGAGTCCGGGTGCAGGGTGCCCGATTGCCACGTCTCGCCTTCGTCAGACCACCAGACCTGCGGAGCCGAAACGGACGACGATCCGTCGGTCGCAGACCCGACCGCAACGAAGCGCCCCTTGTTCCAAGCGACCTCGTAGACATCGACGAACTCGGACGGCCGCGGGAATGACTCGGCTTCTCCAGTCCGGCTCCACACGCCACTCCGATGCTCAAGTGGTCGTCGCCGCCCGTCGACGGCGACCACGCTCCCGTCGAGGTTGAAACCCACATCGACCAGGTTGATCCAGTCGAGTCGTTCACGATCACGGAGACCTGGTATTGATTCCCAGCTGATGCCGTCCGCGCTCGTCCAGACTTCAAGGATCGATCGGCTCGATCGAGCGAGGAGCCGATCGCCGTTCGTCCGGAGGTTCGTCGCTCCATAACCAAGCGACGACGCCCCGGTGTCGGTTCTGGCAAAGGTGGCATCCTCGCGCCGCCACGTATCACCATCGATACTCGTCCACACGGTCGGCCGACGTTCCGTCTCCTCCCGTATCGCTCCGACTATCACAAGACGATCACCGTGCTTGATGATCGAGCTGAGCCGGACTTCTTGGCCCCCAGTCACTTCATCGACCTGGACCCACGTTTCCCCGCGATCGTCGCTGGACCAGATCACGCCCGCACCGGAGCGACGAGCGACATCGGTGTAGTAGCCGACGGCAACCAGTCGATCACCGAACAAGGCAACCCCGTGCATGCTGATACCCACAGGATGGTCAAAATCATCGACCTGCGAACGGCTCCACGACGACCCCTTGTCGTTCGAGACGAGGACCGAGAACTGCGATTCGCCCGATTCCGACTTCTGTGTTCCGGTTGCGATCAGTACTCCGTCGATAGCAAAGAGATTGCCGAAGGCGATGATCTCTCCTGATACCCCGGACTCATCGACCCGCTGCCAGCGGGCGTCCTCGAGTCGCCACACTGCCGGCACCGATTCACCATCCGGGCTGATCGAACCGACCGCTATCACCACATCGTCGATGGCAGTCACCCTCGTGGCCACGCCGTACTCGGTATCTTCGAGAGCAATTGGCCTTGCGGTGCCGATATCGGCCGTTTCGGAGACCCAAACTGTCGGCGTCGAGTGGCCGTCCTCAGTGATCACCCCGGCCATGATCCACTGCGGCCGCTCGGAAGTTGGGCCCAATGCGTCGCGTACCTCCATGAGCGGGCCTTCGTCACCGAGGTTCGGCACCGAGGCTGCGGTGAAGGCAAACGGCGGTATCGGTGTTGCGGTCGGCGTTGGTATCGGCGAGGCGGTGGTCGTCGGCGTCGGGTCCGGAGCGACTGCCACGACCGTCCCGGCGGTGTCATCGATGCGCTCGATCGGATCCGTCGTGGCTTCGGCCGACTGCAGCGCCGCCTCCGAAGACGACAGTGAGTCAGCACGAGAGCAAGCCGCCAACGCGCCGAGACAGAGCAGTGCCGCTCCCAAGAAGGCGACCGGGGGCCGCAGATCGATTCCCATGATGTTCTCCTCGAACTGAGTCAGAATTGTCGTGCTGAAATCCACCCCTCGCACGCGACCCGAGGACCAGATTAGTCGCGGTGCCTGGAGCTTGCCGTGCGCTACTACGACGAGTTCTCCGCCCCGCTCCACCTGTATCGGCGTCCAATGAAACAGCAAATGCTGTGGTACTCGAGCGACGGCAGAGACCGGTTCGATGACCAACCTTGGAGCACACACGAGGCCCGCCCATCGGGAATGTGTTAACGTAGGCACATGCGTGTGCACATTACGATCGATGACGCCGTCGTCGATGAGCTTGATCGTCGTGCTGGCCCCCGCAACCGCAGTGCGTTCATCGTCGAGTTGATTCGGCGGGGCCTCGATGACGAGCGCCGGTGGGAGGACATCGAGGCATCGCTGGGAGCGATCGCTGATGAGGGTCACGATTGGGATGCTGACCCGGGCGAGTGGGTTCGTCAGCAGCGTCAGAGTGACTCACGGCGAGCTGGTTAGGTGTCGCGGCTGCTGCTTGATTCCACGGTGCTCATCGATGCGTTACGAGGTCGGCCGGCGGCGGCGAGGGTGGCCGGTCTGCGTAGATCTGGGATCGAACCATGGATGTCGGTAATCTCGGTTGAGGAGATCTGGCGGGGGATTCTGCCTGATGAGGAGGCTGCCACTCGTCGTCTGTTTCGGGGCTTGCGGTTGGCGCCACTGGGGGTCGCGGAGAGCATCCAGGCCGGTTCGTGGCGGGCTTCGTTTGCCAAGCGCGGGGTGACATTGCACCAGGCCGATTGTCTCATTGCTGCTGCCGCGCTCGGCGTTGGGGCAGCGTTGGCCACCGCCAACGTGGGTGACTTCCCGATGTCAGAACTCATGGTCGAGGATTGGCCCATCGACTCCTAAACCTTCGTCGTCCCACGATCGCGCCATACTCGTGCGGTGAGTTCACGGATGGCGAGGTTGTTGGTCGCGGCGAGTTCTGCGGCAGTGCTGGTTTTGGAGATTCTGGCCAGTCGCCTGCTCGCGCCGTATGTCGGCGTGTCGCATGAGACGTTCACCGGGATCATCGGCGTGGTGTTGGCCGGTATCGCCACCGGCGCGTGGGCAGGCGGCAAACTCGCCGACGGGCGCGACCCCAAGATGCTGCTCGGCATGGTGCTGATCGTCGGCGGCGTGCTGGCGTGGATGGTGCTGCCAATCCTTAACTTCCTCGGACCGCAACTACGCGGCGCCGGCGTCGTGGCCGTGTTGCTACTCGGCCTGTTCTCGCTCTTCCTGCCCGCCGCAGTGTTGAGCGCAGTGACGCCGATGGTCGCCAAGCTCCGCCTTGCCGACCTGGGCGAAACCGGCGCCGTCGTCGG
>Ga0114956_1001667_pt1 | contig 17518 bp, 15 predicted proteins | sample MaitaG_FD_87304 | JGI IMG/M metagenome (GOLD analysis project Ga0114956, IMG submission 87304) | Marine algal microbial communities from Maine, USA - Maine_Asex2 metaG | ecosystem: Host-associated > Algae > Red algae > Unclassified | place: Maine, USA | collected 2015-01-05 | reverse complement strand
TTTTTGGCGCTGATGCACTGACTCTATGGAAGGATGTCGATGGAATCTATACGGGAGATCCGAAGCTTGCAGATCCGGTAGAGCGATTGGAACAGCTTTCGTACGATGAGGCTTTGGCGATAATCGATGCCGGTGCGAAGGTGATCCATCGCAAGGCGTTGCATTTGCTGAAGGAGCAAAAGATTCCACTTCGTGTCAGGCCATTTGGAGACTGGGGTGATGAGGGGAGTCTTATTGGGTGATCACTAATCCCCATCACCTCCGTCGTTTATTTCTTCTTTGCTTGTGAAACTCTTGTTTTCGTCTCTGCTTTTCCGCATTCCATTCCTTGCGCTCTGCTGCCGTCATGGGCCGTTCAGTTTGGGGAAATGGATGGTCGTTGGAGACAGATATTTTCTGCCCAAGTAGCTTTTCGATATCCCGCACGAACATATTTTCCTCGGGCTCACAAATAGATAGGGCAACTCCCTCTTCGCCCGCGCGACCGCACCGGCCGATGCGATGCACGTAAGTTTCTGGTTCGTTGGGAATGTCGTAGTTGACCACGTGGCCTAATTTTTCAATATCAATGCCACGAGACGCGATATCTGTAGCGACCAGGACGCGTATTTTTCCATCCTTAAATTGCTGCAAGACTTTTTGTCGTTGGTTTTGCGCCTTGTCACCATGAATGGCAGCAGCAGAAATATTCTTTTTCTTGAGATCACGACTTATGCGATCAGCACCATGCTTTGTCCGAGAAAACAATAAGACCTGATCGATTGATTCATCCTTTCTCAATAAATGCAAAAGGAGATCCTTCTTCGTGCGTTTGTTGGTATAATAAACATATTGCTCGACTGTTTCTGCGGCGGAAGAAACAGGATCTACTTGCACACGCTTCGGATTATTTAATATCTCTCGAGATAATTGCACAATATTTTTTGGCATCGTAGCCGAGAAAAATAATGACTGCCGCTTGCGAGGAATTAATTTTATTAGCTTTTTAATGTCGTTGATAAATCCCATGTCGAGCATGCGATCGGCCTCGTCAAGCACAAACATTTTTAATGCATCCAAATGAATGTGCCGTTGGTTGATTAAATCCAAAAGTCTACCAGGCGTTGCGACCAAAATATGGACACCTTTTTGCAATTGCTTTACCTGGCCTCCTTGTTTTACGCCCCCAAAAATCACGGAATGTCTGATGCGAGTGTACTTGCTGTACTCTGCGATATTCTCATCGATCTGAATGGCGAGTTCACGAGTGGGCGTTACGATGAGTGCCCGCAGTCTAGGCTTCTCATCTTTGCGCAAATCGATTTGCTGGATAAGTTGGATAATCGGAATGGCAAAGGCTGCGGTTTTGCCCGTGCCCGTTTGTGCGGTAGCAAGTACGTCCTCTCGGTTTAATACCAGCGGAATCGCCTGAGCCTGAATAGGAGTAGGCTCACGGTAGTCTTTTTCATCAAGTGCATCCAAAATAGGATCAATCACCTTTAGGTCACTGAAAGTCATGCAACAGTTTTTTTAAGCGCAACAAATGAGGAGGGTTAAAATCGGTCTCAACTGGTGGGCTCCGTGGAAAATAAGAAGGCGCAAAGGTACAATTTATTACCAATCGGGATATACACGCGGGTCAAAGCCCCAGAGAAGAGGCAGCAGGAAATAGACGATCAGGGTCAGAATGCAGATTGAAATTAGATTCATCCAGATGCCTGTGCGTACCATATCGGGAATGCGCAAATATCCTGATCCAAACACGACTGCATTGGGTGGGGTAGCAACGGGCAGCATAAATGCACAGGAGGCTGCAACTGTGGCACTGACCAGCAAGATGTAGGGATGTACTTGGATGCTTTTTGCCATGGGAGCAAGAATCGGAAGAAGCATGGCAGTTGTGGCGAGGTTAGATGTGATTTCTGTGAGAAAATTTACCGCCGCAATGAGGATAAGGATGAGGGTGATTAATGACACCCCCTGCAACAAGGTCATCTTGGACCCGATCCACAGCGCAAGACCGCTAGATTGAAAACCTGCAGCGAGCGCCATGCCACCGCCAAAGAGCAAAAGTACGCCCCACGGTATCTTTACAGCTTCTTCCCAATTAATGATGCGACGATTGCCTTTTTCTGCCGGTAGCACAAACAAAAGAATTCCGGCTGCCATTGCGATGATCGTATCGTCTATGTTTGGCAAGATTTTTTCCAATAGAAAGGATCGTGTGATCCAACACAGAGCGGTAAGTACAAAGACACAAAGTACGATGCGCTCTTCTTTTGAGATGTCTCCGAGTTCTTTCAATAGCCTTTGAATCTCTGCCCGACCACCGGGAAACGATTTTTGCTTGAAGGTAAAGGCCACACGAGTCAGGTAAAACCAGCATATGGTGAGCAACAGAATCGAAATGGGTAGTCCGAATTTAAACCACTGCGCAAAGGAAATATCAATTTGATAAAGTTCTTGCACGATGCCTGCCAGCACAAGATTGGGAGGAGTGCCGATCAGTGTAGAAATGCCACCGATCGATGCGCTGTAGGCAATGGCAAGCATGAGTGCCTTGCCAAAGATGAGGTTCTCATCTTCTTCCGTTGCGGGATTGTCCCGAAGCTGACTTATGATCGCGATACCGATGGGTAGCATCATCACTGTAGTGGCCGTATTTGAGATCCACATGGACAAGAATGCAGTTGCGAGCATGAAGCCCAGAATGATAAATCGCACATTGGTGCCGATGGCGTTGATGATTGTCAGCGCAATCCGGCGATGTAGATTCCAGCGTTCGATGGAGATTGCCACGAGAAAGCCGCCGAGGTAAAGGAATACAAAACGATGGCCATATGCTGCCGTCGTGGTGGCCAGGTCCAAGCCACCAAGCAGCGGAAACAACACGATGGGCAGCAAAGCTGTCACTGCGATGGGAATGGCCTCGGTGATCCACCAGACGGCCATCCAGCAAGTGCAGGCCAATACGGCAAGTGCTTCTGGGGGTAGGCCTTCGGGATTGAAAAAATTCCAAACCAGCAGAAAAGCCAGCGGCCCGGCTAGAAGGCCTGCAATCTTTCGTTTTTCTCCCTGATCGGTGGTCACGATGGGAAATTAGCGAAAGTATTTTTGATGCTCAGGTGTCCCTTCAATTCGTATCTTTCTCAAAATCACATTGTTTTGAAATCCAAGCTTCCTGCATACTTTTTTCTTTTTCTCGTTATTGGAGTATCACTGCTTTTTTTCGGACTGATTGCCAACTATATGATGGGAGTATTTTGGGCCATTGCGCTCACTGTACTTTTTTCTCCGGTGTATCAAAAATTGCTTAAGAAATGGAACGATCGCAGAAATCTTTCGGCTGCAGCTACGGTGGCTATCGTTCTTTTATTATTTATTATTCCAGCGACTTTTCTGATCGCTGCTGTGATTGTAGAAGGCCAGTCTATCGTGGAAAGGGTAGAGGAAGGAGACGTCAATATTCAAGAGCAAGTCACAGCTTTTGCGGATAAAGTTCCAGCCAAATTGCGGGAATGGGGCCTGCCGGTAGATCGAATTACGGAATCACTCAGTGGCCAGTTGACCAGTTTTACACAAGGGTCTGGGAAGAAAATATTGAGTTTTACGCAAGGAGTACTGGGGTTCATGATACAACTTGCGGTGGCGCTGTATCTGCTATTTTTCCTTTTACGTGATGGCAAAGAAATTAAGGAAGCGGCATTGAAGGCAATTCCTCTTAAAGATGAAAAGGAGTCCAAACTTCTCAGCCGCTTTGATGCAGTAGTGCGCGCTACAATGAAAGGCAGTTTAATGATCGCACTGATACAGGGCCTACTGGGTGGTATACTATTCACGGCCGTTGGTGTGCCAGGTGCGATCGTGCTGGGAGCACTCATGGTCATCGCATCGTTGCTTCCGGTCGGCGGAGTAATTATTTGGGGCCCAGTTGCGGCAGTGTTTTTTGCCCAGGGTGATCTAGCCAAAGGCATCATTGTAGCCGTGGTTGGTTCATTGATGATTGGCCTGATTGATAATCTACTGCGTCCTCGTCTTGTCGCAAGTGGGACGAAAATGCCAGACTACCTCATCTTGCTTTCTACACTGGGAGGATTATCCTGGTTTGGCCTTTCGGGTTTTGTAATCGGCCCCATTATTGCCGCCTTTTTTATCACCTGCTGGCAAATGATGGGCGAAGAATATTCAAATGATAATGCAGAGGCCGACACAATTTAGTAGACCTTCCCGAAATTGGTTTTAATTTAAATGCGAAAGTCTTCTAACTCAAGATCAGCGTATGCTCAATCGGAGTGTACCCGGTGAGGTACAAACTGGTTCCCTCTAGTTTTGGTTTTGCTCCACGCAGTTCTGTCCAGGTATGTTCGTGCATTCCGTTTTGAATAGTCAGTTTGCTCTCGCCAACCGTATAGGTCGCCTCCTCACCTTTGAGAAAATGTACGTCAGGATCTGACTCGTGCTGCTGCACTCCTTCAAAACGACCGCCTGGTCGCATGCATATCTCCAAGGCAAAGGGGACATGATCGGTACCACTTGCTGTGACGTGCAATTTTAAGGTGCTGCCCTCTTGCTTTAAGTGCACGGTGGCATGATAATATTGCACTTCACTTTGCGGACGGTTTTCCCGGGGCATGTCTTCCCAAATGCCGGTCTCAGGCAGCGAGTCTACCGGGTATGGTTGGTAGTAGGGGCCTTCAAGTTTTTGCTCCATATACCAGCCGCCGTCTTTTTCGATGATGGTATCTCCTTCAAATTGGCCTTTACCAAAAAATGCGCTGGCAAAACGGATGCCCTGCACCACAACTTCTCCTTTCATCATCGTGAAGAAGAGATGATTCTTACCGACTAGACTGGCATCCATTTCTCCTTCTCGAAGACGCGCTAATTCGGATACGGGAAAATATTTACGGTAGGAGGTAGGCATCGTGGTAACCACTGGCGGGTCCTCTGCAAGCGCAGGAGTTTGGACGAAGTAGGGATAATTTCCAGAAAGTTGTGCGACGGTCGAAACGCCTCTGATAAACGCTGCAGTGGCGCCGTACTCGCCATTTTGATCATGATGCGCCATATAGAGATAGGGAAAATAGCATCTACCCGGCAGTGCTCTTACGTATTGATCTTGGCGGCGGGACCCCTCGGTGACAATCTCTCCATTGGGATGAAAATAATAGAGGGACATATCAAGATTACGTCTTACCGGCTCATACAGCTCGGGTTTGTCAAGCAGGCGGGCGATCGTAATAAAGGCCAGATTGGTGAGGGGAGAATAGACCGAAGTGCTGCGCTCGGTATATTGGCCATCGGTATCGATATCTATTTTTTCATAAAGCCATTCATCGACCCGATCTACATACTTTTGGTTGGGAAAAAGGTCATTCATTTGGGATAGCGCCATGCTTACGATCCAGCGATGATTGGGGGTGTGAATACCACCAATGGTCATTGCGTCTCCAGCTTTAAGCATAAACTCCTTCAGTTTTCTCAACGCACTGGTGTCTGGGATCGCATCCTTCAGGATATTGTAGGCCACGCCTAGCCGTTCGATCACAAATCCCAGATCGGGAGTTGAGTGAAAATTTGTGGAGTAGAGATCGACCGTTCCATCTGAATGCTGCGTTCGCAACAAGTATTCGATAGCCAGTTCGATTCGATTAAGTAGTTCCTCGTCTTGGTAGTAAGCAGACTCTGGAGAAACAAATGCGGCTGCGGGATACAGCACCATCGCCGTAGCGCCGCCATGGTAGTCGATGCCCCATTTATTTGGCAAGCAGCCATGCCCACGAGTGCCTGGTTCGATGGTTTGGCGTTCTAGATAATCTGCAACACGCTCGTCATTGTGCTTTCGCAATTGCTGCAAAAAATCATCCGTATCGGGAGTAATTGTGAGCGGGAAAAGAGGCATTGGAAAAATAATAGTACTAGAGACTAGGGCGGACTTCTGTAAGAAGAGTCTCCGCCCACGTTGATGTGGATCTTTCATGCCAATGAAGTTAAAATAAAATTAGCGACTGAAGGTGTTTAGTGCATTGGGAGCTTTGCCATGCTCAAAAAAGGATATAATATTTCGGGCGGCGATGCGCGACATTTCGTCTCGTGCCTCTACGGTCGCAGAGCCTATGTGTGGCAAGACACATGCATTGTGCATGTCAAGCAGGACATTTTCTGGATCCATGGGTTCAGGACTCGTTACATCGAGTCCGGCGCCCCATATCTTATTTCCTTGCAAGGCCTCGATTAAGTCTTCTTCATTGTGCACACCACCTCGGGAGGTATTGATAAATATTGCTTCAGACTTCATTTTCGCGAAGGCAGATCGGTCGAAGATGCCTCTTGTTTCGGCACTGAGCGGACTATGCACGGATAGTACATCACTATGCGCCAGAAGATCTTCAAAGCCCACAAATTTTGCTTTTAGCCTGCTCTCAATGCCAATGTCTCGATTGCGGTTGTGATAGATGATCGGCATTTGATATGCACCTTGACAGCGCTCTGCCATTTTGATCCCGATCCTGCCAAGGCCAAATATTCCCAAGGTCTTTCCCTTCAATTCCAAGCCCAGGTTTGCTTTGGGTTTAAAAGTACTCCACTCACCCCGAGCAATCGATTTGTGCATATGAATCATTCTACGCGCTACAGCAATCATGAGTCCAAATGCAACATCGGCTGTGGCCTCGCTCATGGCATCGGGCGTGTTTGAAATCAGAGTTTGTTGGGAGGTGGCCGCTTTCAGGTCAATGTTGTCGTATCCCACGGCATACTGTGCTATAATTTTCAAATGGCTGCAAGTGATGAGAAAGTGTGCATCGATCAGATCGGTGCCTGTGCTCATCAAGGCATCGTGCCCTTGACAGGCCGCGATCAGCTCTGATTGAGTCATCGGTATATCTGAGTCATTGCGGGTGAGCTGGTGACCAGCGGCCTCCAGCAAATCAAGGCCGGCAGAAGGATAGTCTCGCGAAATTAGAATGCGTGCCATTAAGAGCTAAGGTTGTTTACTGCCCTAAAATACTCATCAGTAGCATGAATGCCAGATATTTTATTGTTTGCCATGCCTTTTGACCGGGAGTGATCCAAAAGTTGCATACTTTCCAATCTTATCGTCCATTTGAAACAAGGGTGAACGCGATGCGAAAAGTAGGGATATTAGTATTTGATGATGCCGAAGTTCTGGATTTTGCAGGGCCATTTGAAGTGTTTTCTTCGGCGCGTGATCAAGAGGGCAATGCTCTTTTCGACGTCACAATTCTAGCACAACATGATGCAATCATAAAGGCACGTAATGATTTTCTCGTAAAGCCAAACGACACGATCGAAGACCATCCCGCTCTTGATGTATTGCTGGTACCAGGAGGTAAGGGCACGCGCAAAGAAATGCACAACGAGCGTCTCAAAGTTTGGATCAATCGGCAAGCCGAGCAGGTAGAATTGCTGCTTTCGGTATGCACGGGGTCATTGGTTCTGGGGGTATGTGGGCTCCTCGACAATCTGAGCGCAACGACTCATCATGGAGCATTTGATGAATTGGCGGAAGCTGCTCCAAATACCAAGGTAATCCGTGATCAGAAATATGTAGATAATGGGTCGGTCATTACGTCTGCCGGAATTTCCGCAGGGATTGAAATGTCATTGCACGTAGTGGCAAAATTGCACGGCAAAGATATTGCAGTCAAAACAGCGAAATACATGGAGTACGATTGGGAGGAATGAGGAAAGCGATCATTTTTACGATTGGTAGCATGTTGATGCACCTGTGTCTGCTTGGGCAGAGAGACTTTCAGATCGAGGTAGACGCCTCACAGGTCATCGGTGCAATCGAACCGCTTTGGGGTGATCATTGGGAGTACCATCTTCTGCACGGCTATGGTGGAAATCCGTCCACCGATGGACCTCATCAGCAATATCTCGCGGACCCTAACTTTGCGAGTGAGATGGCAAGGTTGCAACCTCGCTACATCCGTCATTCGATTGGAGCGTTTACCAATCCTCCCTCGACGGATTACTATAGCGCGGATACGACAATCTTGAAAAACCTTTGGACTGAGTTTTATCGCGGTGCCAACACCCTGACCGCTGCGAATGAAATGTCAAATTATCATTTTGGTTACTTGGATTCATTAGTCAAAGTGATGCATGCGATCGGTGCAGAAGTATTCTTGGTGCTGGATTACATGCCGTTTACCTTAAGCAGCAACAAAATACCCTTGCCTGCGGGCAATCATCTCCTTGCTTGGGATAATGGCATTCGGACTGCACCACCTTCTGATGTAGAAGTCTTTGGGCGGGTCATGTATCAAGTGGTAAAATATGCCCATGAGCAATTGGGAGTAGACTATTTTGAAATCTGGAATGAACCCGATCAATTTCCGCTCAATACGTATTTTTTTAAAGGTACCGCTACCGATCTTTTTGAGATGTATGAGGCTACGATAAGAAATATTGAGATAGATGTGCCACTCGCTGACAATATTGAAATTGGCTGTTGCAGTTTTGCCCTTAATTCTTTCCTCAATCTTTTTCCCATTGATTTTTTAACCAGAATTAGGGACAATAACGTACGCCTTGACTTTCTATCTTTTCATCCGTACAACTCCATAGGTGCAGGGTATTCATCCGAGAGTGTGGAGATTGCTACCCAATGGCGCAGTGATTTTGTGCCCGAGGCAGATCTCATCAATGCGGAATGGGGTAGGCTTGGATTTGATTTTGGCACAGCGAACTGGAAAAGTCTCGAGTATGGTCTCGATAAAGCTGCGGCAATGATCGACATGAATAATCGCGGCATTAAGATGGCACATGCTGCGACTCTCGTGAGCATTGATAATGACGATGGGTTTTTTGAATCTTGTTGCATCGGGATTTTTGAAGTCAATCCGATTAAACCCAAAGGATCTGCCTATACGTATTTTTATCTCAATAGGCTGCTCGAGACTCCCAACCGATTGATGCTGGATGGAACGGGAAGCACGAATGCAATTGCGGGTATAAATGAAACGCAAACAAAAATCGTGATTATACTTAGTGCGCCTCGACCAGAGTCTGATCTGAATACTGTCCAATTAAGGGTCGAAAATTTGCCTTGGAGCGGAAATTCAAAAATAGAAAGGTACGAACTGACTGAAGAGCAGGTGGCAGATGATGATCTCCATCATTTGGTTTTTTCAACCACGGGTACTGAACCTCTGGTTTCGGATAGTGTGACGTATGAAGCAGTGCAGGACGGCGGTAGGCTCATTGTATGGGAGATTACCAAAACTGATGTGACCAGCACCCGGAATTTTATTGCAGAGACAGTCGTTTATCCCAACCCGTCGACCGGGCAAGTGAATATAGACGCAGACGAAAAGATTAAATTAGTGCAGGTCTATGCAATGAATGGGGTGTTGATCCGTGAAGAAGAAGCGGATGTGGCGAACTATAGCATGCAACTTGAGAAGGGTATTTATTTAGTAAAAGTATTCTCGCGCTCTTCCGTGGATGTTCAAAAAATATGCATTTACTAGTATGAAATACATTTCACTCCTGCGCGGCATAAATGTAAGCGGCCAGAAGAAAATATTAATGGCAGACCTGAGGGATTTATATGTTGATCTGGGCTTTTCTGAAGTGGTGTCGTACATTCAGAGCGGCAATGTAATTTTCGATTCCCGAAAATCTGCCAAATCATGTATTTCAATTATCCAGGAAGGCATCAAGACTGCATACGGATTTGACGTGCCGGTGCAAATATTGACCGTAGATCAATGGAGGAAAACCATTGACAGCAATCCATTTTTAATGGTAGAACCCGAAATACCGATCGAGCAGCTTTATGTTACTTTCTTGGCTGAAAAACCAAAGAAAGAAGACGTAGAGTCGCTCAAAGATTTCTATTTTGGGGAAGATGCCTGGACCCTTGCAGGTGCAATTATTTACTGTAAATACGCGACCAGGTACAGCAATTCGAAGTTAAACAATAATTTTATTGAGAAGAAACTGAAGGTTTCGGCGACTTCACGCAATTGGAAGACGACATTGAAATTACTTGAGTTATCCACTGCTTCGATCAAAAAATAATATACGATGAAGATTCTCTTTCTCGATTTTAAGCACATTGGAATGTTCCTGTCCCTCTGCATTTGCTCATGTAGTCTCAGCGCGCAGGAATTTGCCAAATTATTTACTGATCATATGGTACTGCAAAGAGATCAAGAAATCCGTGTCTGGGGCACTGGAAGTTCGGGTACCGCAGTCAAGGTCGCCCTCGCAGATGAAACTGCTGAAAGCATGGTTGCTGCAGATGGACGTTGGATGGTGACGCTGGCTGCGATGCCTGCCGGTGGCCCCTATGAGATGACGATGACTGGAAGTGAGAAACATGTCGCACTCTCGGATGTAATGCTGGGGGATGTGTGGCTTTGCAGTGGGCAAAGTAATATGGAGTGGACTGTTGAAAACAGCAATGATGCAGGATCGGTCATCGAAGAGGCTTCCGACCACAAGATTCGTCATTTTAAAGTGCCGCACGGACATGCATGGGAGCCAGACCATGATTTGGAGGGTGGGCCTTGGGCAGTTGCATCTCCAGAGACCGTGTCGAAATTTACTGCAGTGGGATATTTTTTCGCCCAGAACATTCGGATGCATGAGGATGTGACGATTGGCCTACTGAATTCTTCCTGGGGAGGAAGTCGAATTGAGCCATGGATGAGAGCCGAAGTATTGGGGATGGATGCCACTAGTTTTGCTGCCGAACTAAAGAAAAAGCAAGAACAGGAAGAAGCCGAAACAAAGGCCAGACTCACCGAGCGTTTCGGCCCGCTGCCGGAGAAAGACATGGGTCTTGTTGGCGAAGATGCGGTTTGGGCAGATCCCGAATATGCAGATACCGATTGGTCCGATATGGAAATACCTGGATTGTGGGAGTCTCGTGGCCTGCCGGGGTTGGATGGAATCGTTTGGTTGCGAAAAACAATTGAGTTATCGGAAGATCAAATCGGAGGGCAGGGAGTACTCTCTCTGGGTAAGGTTGATGATGGCGACATCACTTGGATCAATGGTGAAAAGGTAGGAGAGACCAATGGCTACAATGTGCATAGGGTCTATAATGTGAAGGAGGGATTATTGAAACCTGGCAAGAACGTAATTACAGTGAGGGCAAATGATTATGGAGGAGGTGGAGGCATCTGGGGCGAGCCCGACCAATTGTACCTCACGCTGGGTGGTGACAAATTCTCGTTGGCAGGAGATTGGAAAATGAAAATCGGGGAGGTATTGTTGTCTCTGGCAAGTAGGATGAACCACACGCCAACCGCCCTGTACAATAAGATGATTCACCCTCTTTTGGATTTTCCGGTAAAGGGAGCACTGTGGTATCAAGGTGAGTCGAATGCAGGTTTAGAAGAAGCCCATAGCTATCGCACGAAGTTTCGCACCATGATCACAGACTGGCGAAAGCTCTGGGACATCGGTGATTTTCCTTTTCTTTTTGTCCAACTCGCCAACTTTAAAGCAGTAGATAGCATACCTGCCGAGAGCGGATGGGCATTGCTCCGCGAATCACAAACCGATGCACTCGGACTACCTGCGACGGGCCAAGCGGTAATCATAGACATTGGTGAGGCCGATGATATACACCCACGAAATAAGCAGGATGTGGGATATCGTCTATCACTCGCTGCGCGAAAGCTGGCCTATGGAGAAAGCAATATCGTCCATCAAGGGCCCGTATATCAAGGGTACGAAAAACGAGATGATGCCATTTTAGTGCAGCTGGATGCGATCGGGTCAGAGATGGTGTCGAAAAGTAAGTACGGATACCTAAAGGGCTTTGCAATCGCCGGAGCAGATAAAGAATTTCATTGGGCCCAAGCTCGATTCGTTGACGGTGGAATCTTAGTAACAAGTCCCCATGTCACCGAACCCGTTGCAGTGAGGTACGCTTGGGGTGACAATCCCGAAGATGCAAACCTCTATAATGCCGAGGGCCTCCCAGCGTCTCCCTTTCGTACAGACGACTGGTAGCATTTGCAAAGAAGAGTAGTTTTAAGACCTTCGCAATAAATATTTAAAAGTGATCATGACGATTAAACAACTCATCAAACTCGAGGACAAAGCAAAAGAAGTTTGGGTGATCAGCCCTACACTTCATTTTGATACTGAAAACAAAGATTTTTCTGAATTGGTTAGTGTGAACCTGGGTGAAAAAACCAAGTATCGCTACATCGTTCCGGCGACACCTAGAATCGCTCGAAATATGAAGAAATACCAGAAAGCCTACGGCATGAGTAAAGATGAAATGGATGCCAACTTTTTACTTCTGCCCACCACAGAATTTAATCCATTCATCACCGAATGCGCAATCTACAACGGCAACTCAGCGCGCCCGGTTGCTTGTGCAAGCCCGGCATTGGAAGATAACAATGATGTAATTAAATATTCTTCAAAAAGTACTGCTGAGATGACTAAGAGTTTTAAGGCGATTTGGAAGCGGTATAAAAGGGCAAATCCTTAGATGCTCTACTCATCAAGTAACCTCGCATCTATCGCCAAATCAAAGACATTAGTGATTTTCACAGCAGTCATTCCAGGATGAGTGGGATTTAATATAATGTTGTTTACCATCGGTAATATTGCAGAAGGTACGGTCATTGTGAAGCTTGATGCCTCCTTAATCCAGCGATCCCCAAGAGAGCGGGTCTCGGCATAATTTTGTGGAAGCTGCCAATTTGCGGAAAGACCAGTAGAAGTAATCTGCTGTTCTTCTTCTAGAGCAGGTATGTCTATTTCAAGTATTTTAAATTTATTCCGAGCCAGTTTTTGGAAAGACGTCCAGGTCAATATCTCCAGAAGTGCCAGTGATGCCGTTGAAGAAGTATATAAAACCTTGAGGCCTGGTGAATTCCATCGGCCACCTAAAATTCCTGCACCAGTGCCACTTAAGTCTTCGGCATATTTGGATTTGCAGATACGCCAGCAGATCATCCGTAGATACCGTGCTCTAGTCTACCCAAAGCTTGATTCACGAGGCGCTGATTGAACGCATTGTCCAGCAGATCGATTGGCCTTTGAAAACCAAGCCCAAGAATAGGCTCGAAAAACCATGCGACCCGATCATTTGGATTTTCAAAAACCTCCTTGGCATGGTCTAAAATCTCGATGATGGCAATAAGCTGTTGCGAGGAAGCTGGATCCAAGATATCTTCTTCTTTTTTACGCTGGTAGGATCGGTAAGAAATAGCAAGCAATTGGCTCATCTGCTCCCCTGTCAAGCCCAATACCCTTTGGATGTAGAGGGCAAAGCTTTTGGGTAAACCCTTGCGAGCGAGCTCTCCTTTCTCTAGGTCGCTCTTGGACGAAGTCTGCTCAATAGACAGCTTCTGCCCAATTTGATAGGCTATTTGAGGCTCTGCCAAAACGCTTCCTTTAGATTTTTTTCTCTTGTCACTCATGCCCATAAGTTATTACTCTTTTGTCAAAAAGTCAACAAGGAAACGCCATTTGGCGCAGTTATTTAAGGCTGCGCTTCTTCATCCAAATCCCAACGCCAATAATGAGCAATGTGCCAGCCATCAGTCCGAGCGCCAAAGGTCTTTCGAAAAAACTCATCATATCCCAGCGAGATTTAATCGCACTGACCATAAAATTTTGCTCTAAGATTGGTCCCAATACCATGCCCAGTACAACTTGCGAAAGGGGAAACCCACCGCGCTTTAGACCGAAGGCGATCACGCCCATTGCCACCATGATCCAGATGTCGAAGGTGCTGTGATTGATTACATAGGCACCAACGATGCAAATGCCACCGATGGCGCTGAGCAACATGGGCATAGGAATTTTGATCAGCTTAGCGGCAAGTTTTGCCGTCAGAAAACCGAAGAAAGGAAGGAGGATAAGATTGGCAATGATGAAGGTGATGTACAACGACCAGATCAATTCTGGTTGCTGCTCAAACAGCAGCGGCCCAGGAGTGATGCCTTTCATCAAGAACACTCCCAGCACGATAGCTGTTACAGTATCACCAGGCAAACCCAGCGCCAGAGCAGGTATCCAGGCACTGGCCACAGCTGCATTGTTGCTGCTGGTGCCGGCAATCACTACATGGTCATCAAACTCTGGATTGTCATTGTTTTCGCCCGACATTTTCTCGACGCTGCTAGAGACCCACGACCCAATGTCGGCACCCGCACCCGGCAAGAAACCCACCAACACACCAAGCAATGCAGAGCGGAGTACCATCCACTTTCTTTTGAATATCTGAATCCATGGGGCGATGAAGAACAAACTCCTTGATGACTTATCCAGCTCGATTTCTTCACCCTTCATTGTCAGTGGTCGAAACAGATGTTCTAAGACTTCCGAAAAGCCAAACAATCCGATCATTGCAACAATATAATTTAGACCTCCCAGCAGATCAGGACTGCCAAAATCGAATCGAGGATATCCAAGTGTAGGGTCAATACCAACGGTCGAAAAGAATATACCGAGCAGCAGTGAAATGACAGCCTTGATGGTGCTTCCACCCGAGGCGAATACCCCTGCAGTGAGGCCCAGTACAGCGACCCAGAAATATTCAAAAGATGAAAAATTGCGAGCTATATCGGCCATGGTGGTTGCCAGGAAGATCAATAGAAGCGTACCGATGATGCCACCCGTCGCCGAACTCATCGCACACAATCCCAACCCATAAAAGGGACCCTTCTTGCGGGAGAGGCCAAAAAGCTCTTCCAGATATGCTGCACTGGCTGGTGTGCCGGGTATTTTGGCCACTGTCGATCCTACATCACCGGCAAAGATGGCCACCGACGAAATGGCTATAATGGCAGGCAAGGCGATAATTGGGTCTAGGAAAAAGGCGACCGGGATAAATAGGGCGACCGCCAGGGTAGCTGTGAGTCCAGGGATTGCGCCAAAAACGGACCCGTAAAAGCCACCGAGTAGGAGTGCCAGAAGAGCCTGCCAGGAAAAAAAGTCATTCATAGAGAGACTCCTAGCATAAGTGAAAAAATCAGGTAAATCAGTGTGGTGGTAATCGTGCTGATTAAGAGGGCCCATTTTAGCGAGACTTTAAAAAGCAAAGCGATCAGGAAAATGAAGACGGGCAAAATAAAAAGCAAAGGAATCCAGCGATTGATGATTGGAATCAGCAGAGACAATACGATCGCTAGCACCAAAGACAGTCTCCTGCTCACGAGTGCATCATCATCCGTATCAGTCTCTTCCTTTTCTGAGCTGAACACAATCACGATGCCCAGCAAAGCCATCAAGATTCCGATGATGCTCGGAAAAAGTCCAGGACCGGGATAGCCCTCGGGCAGCTGAGGAAATGTGCGACTCATCAGGTAGATCGACAAACCGAGTGCACCTACTACCAGACCACCAATATGATTTTTGCGCACCGTCATTTTACTAGGAAACTTACTTGGCGATGCCGGCAGATTGCATTAATTGCTTATTGACTTTGTCCTGTTCGGCCACAAAACGATCGAGTTCACTACCGGTCTTAAACTGGATCGTTGATCCTGCTTGGGTAAGTGCATCAATGTAGGCTGGAGTGTGCGCTGCGACCTGCACAGCTGAATCCAATTTGGCCACGATATCTGCGGGAGTAGATGCTGGCACCCCTAAAGCGACCCATCCACCGATAGACCAGTCGATACCTTGTTCTTTCAGCGTAGGCACCTCAGGAAATCGCTCTAATCGCTCCTCAGACATAACACCAAGCACCCGGACCAAACCCGATTTGCGCATCGCATCGACTTCCGACAAAGAGGCCGTGACAACATCGACCCCACCGGCCAAAAGCTCTTGCAATGCCGGTGCAGAGCCTTGACTCGGTACCCACGGCAGTGCATCGATCGGGAGACCCGCCTCTTGCAACATGCCCAGCCGCGCAAGGTCCCATACGCCCCCTCGAGCAGTTCCGGAGGCTTTAAGTTCGCCCGGATTGGCTTCTATGTCGTCCAGTAGTTCCTGCACGTTCTGCCACTTGGCTTCCTGCTGCACTGTCACCGCAGCTGCATTGTTGATCTGAAGGGCTAAGAAATGATAATCCTGATGGGTTAAATCCGTGAGGCCCATATGCGGCAACATGGTAATTTCTACGGTCACGGCTCCGATGTTGTAGCCGTCCGGTTTGGCTTTGGCCAGAGCAAGATGACCTACGACACCACCGCCGCCTACGCGGTTTACGACGTTTACGGGTTCGCCCAGGGTCTGTTGCAGTGAGGTGGCCATCATGCGGGAGGTGAGATCCGTCATACCCCCAGCGGCCCATGGGACGTAGTAGGTGATTGGAGAGGAGGGGTAGGAGGAGGTGCCGGCGGATTGGCATGCGAGAAGAGTACCGACGAGCAAGAACAGAAATGCGTTGATTTTCATTGTATGTAGTGTACTGACAATATAGAGTATTTCTGGCGGTCGTGATTCAAAATCGGGTCCTGTTGCGATCCATTGAATCTGCGATAAGGATCCGTTGCATGACCCGCAGGATACCATGCCCATGCCACTCAGGACTCAGCAGTATTTTGCAATCGCAATTCCGCTCCCGAATAACTTGCGAAATTGGGAGATAAGTCACCCAAGTGTGGGTGAACATATGAAATAATTGCATCTTTACAGATAGGACTAAAGTATGAAGACAGCAGTTGAGAAAATCGATTTTAATGGGAAATCTGTTCTGATTACGGGAGGAACTGGATCGCTTGGTAAAGCTTTGACTCGAAGGATTTTTGACGACTTTCCTGCAGTGCGGAGGTTGGTTATTTTTTCTCGAGACGAGCAGAAGCAATTCGAAATGCGACAGGATTACCCGGTCTCAGAATATCCTGCCATCCGTTTCTTTATAGGCGATGTTAGAGATCGCGATCGGCTTACCAGGGCTATGGATCAAATCGACTATGTGATCCATGCTGCGGCAATGAAACATGTGCCCATTGCAGAGTACAACCCATCAGAATGCATCAAGACCAACGTGGGAGGGGCTGAGAATGTAATCTATGCCTGTCTGGCGAGTGGAGTGACGAGATGTGTTGCATTATCAACTGACAAAGCATGCGCTCCGGTAAACCTCTATGGAGCCACAAAGCTTACGAGCGACAAGCTATTTGTTGCTGCAAATAATATGCGAGGTGCCAATCCAATCCGTTTTTCGGTCGTGCGCTACGGCAATGTTATGGGCTCTAATGGTTCGGTCATTCCGTTTTTTATAAAGAAGAGGTCTCAAGGCGAACTGCCAATAACAGATCCGAACATGACCCGATTCAATATCAGTCTTGCTGAGGGAGTAGATATGGTCTTTACGGCATTGGCTCAAGCATGGGGAGGAGAGATTTTTGTACCAAAGATTCCATCATATCGATTGAAAGATGTTGCAATGGCAATTGGGCCGGAGCTCAAACATACCATTGTTGGCATACGTCCCGGGGAAAAAATTCATGAGGAGATGATCACAAAATCAGATTCTTTCATGAGGTATGAGAGTGGCGAATACTATGTCATAGTTCCTACGCTGCCTGTTTGGCTGTTAGATGATTGTATGGAAGAATTCGGGGCACAACCAGTT
>Ga0114956_1001662_pt1 | contig 17544 bp, 8 predicted proteins | sample MaitaG_FD_87304 | JGI IMG/M metagenome (GOLD analysis project Ga0114956, IMG submission 87304) | Marine algal microbial communities from Maine, USA - Maine_Asex2 metaG | ecosystem: Host-associated > Algae > Red algae > Unclassified | place: Maine, USA | collected 2015-01-05 | reverse complement strand
CACATTCGCGCCCGCTGTCGGACCTCCCTGAGACGCCGCAATCTCCGCAGGAGTAGCACCCGCCCCGTCACGAAGCACAACGCCGTTCCCACCAACTGGCTGAGCCGCTGCTGGTCTTGGGGCGTTTCAGCAGATGCCACTATTCGGCGCCGCCGGCATCGCGTGGAAGTGCTGCTTCTACTAGAAAGTCGACAATTAGTCCCTCAATGTCTGCATCCCCGGGAGCCACGTCATAGCCTTCATCGAGGGCCAGGGCATTGACAACCTCCAGCTGCCCCCAAGTACGGAGCAGCCCCGCGGCTGCCGGCTCAGCCAGGGCCTCGGCGCTCGAGGCCGCCCGTCCAAGTTCAAACACAAAACGCGGGAAGGTTGTCAGGCCGCTGCGGTAAGCCCGAACAGCGAGTGCAGCAAGTTGCAAAGGCGATATCACACTCATCAGCGAAGATCCGTCGGGACTACCGTGATGACCTTGCCCTGCGAGTTCACCACAACGCTGACATGGTTGTCCGCGCCATAAAAGATGGTGGTGCCGCCACGACTCGGAACTGCCACTCCTGTTGAAATAGTGTCATCAACCACGGAGGGTACGATACCCCGGCCCTGCATCTGGTCGAAGGCATGAGCGGAGTACGAACGCCCGTTGACCACACCTGGGATGTTCGTACCGGGAGGAACATAAATTTCGCCGCCGTATTTGACCGTTACGCTCCTCCCAGCCTCATCGACAAAGGTCTGCGAATAGCCCACCCGTCCGACGTCCGCACTCGCACCTGAAGCTCTTGGGGCATTGGCGTTCGGACCATCGGGCCCATCCGGACCATTCGTGCCGGGTCCATTCGGTCCGGTCGAGCCGCCGTTCGGCCCATTGTTGCCGCCATTCGGTCCCGCTGACCCACCGTTTGGACCGCCGTGTGTCCACCAGTGGTGACCGCCGGTGAAGAGCCCTGCGAACAGACAACCGAAGAGGGCGCCGATACCGACGCCGCCCGCCGACACGTCATCACCGCTCGCCGCGCTCGACACCGCCGACCCGGTTCCACCCTCGACCGCGCCCCACGCGCACGCCGCCAGGAGCTTGCGGGCCAGGTTGCCTCCCGCCGCGCCGAAGCCGGCGCCACCGAACGCACCGAAGATGGCGCCGAGCACGATCTCGGCGAACCAACAGGACCAGTCAAGATTCTCCGCGGGTATGTACCAGGAGTTTCCGTTGTCGCAGGTCCAAAGACCGATGATCGCCGAAACCAGGGCGCCGACGAGGATGCCGTAGGTGATCGCACTGATCTGACCCGACGGATCCGAGAACGTGGTCGGGTTGTTGCCGGCGTAGGCGTAGAGGTTCCAGCCGCCCGTGCCCGGGGCGCCGGGCTGGACGGGATCGATGCTGGCGAACCGACCAAGGTCTGGCAGGTACTGGCGCGCCCGCAGATGCATCATGCCGGTCGCGTCGTGTTGCTCGCCAGCAAAGCCGAACGTGCCGACATCGGTGAACGGCTCGCCGAAGACGCTGAAATCGAACCGGTCCGTAACCGAACCGTCAGCCGAGGTCGCAGCTCGCACCGAACGTTGACCATCGGCCAACAGCCACGTATCGCCGTCGCGCACGATGCCCATCGGGCCATGCACGTAACTCTCGGCCCCCGCCTCGATCAAGGTGGGGAGGTGGTCGAACCGGTCCCAGAGCTGCGGCACCCCGTCGACCATCACTCGAACATCGAGTGCGTCGTAGGCATAGGTCTCGCTGACGCCGTCGACGGTTGCCGCCGTCATCCGTCCGAAGTCGTCGAACGTGTAGCTGTCGCCAGTGCTCGAACCGCTGAGATTGCCGATCGCGTCGTAGGTGAAAGTCGCGCCGGTGCTGTCAGAGATGCGCTGGCCGGCGGCATCGAACGTCGATGTCACTGCCGAGCCCACGACGTCGGTGTGCGCGACCCGGTAGCCGGCCGCGTCGTAGCCGAAGGTCTCGCTCGTGCCGTTCGCATAACTCGCCGAGGTCAGTCGGTTCAGCGCGTCGAGCGTGTACGTCTCGGCACCGGCCGTGCTGGTCACCGCCGAGCGGTTGCCGTTCGGGTCGAGCGTGTAACTCCAGGTGTCGATCGGCCCGGCGAGGTTGTTGTGCATGATCGATGTCATGCGACCGGCTAAGTCGTAGCCATAGCTGGAAGCAACGCCGTTGGACCGAGCGGCTCCCAGCATTCGCCCATCGGCATCGTTCGTGACATCGACCTGATCGCCACGCCAGTCGATCATCGACGCAACGAAACCGTTCGCATCGTAGGTATAGGCGATCGTGCCCTGGGGCTGCGTGTGCGATACCCGCTCGCCGGCTGCGTTGTACGTGTACGACACCGCACCAGCCGCATTCGTGACTCCGGTCGGGCGGCCGACCGCATCGTACGCCACCGATGTCGCCCCGGTCGCGTCGGTCATCCCGGTCAAGCGACCCACGAGATCCCACGTATAGGACCGGGCCTCGTTCGGCGCCGTCTCGCCCACCAGCTGACCAGCGGCGTCATAGGCCCTGGCGATCGTGACCCCACGCGCATCGGTAGACGACGTGACCCGACCGGCGCGATCGAAGATCGCGGTACTCGACCGACCAAGCGCGTCGGTCTGCACCGTCGGGTTGCCGGCGTCGTCGTAGTCGAAGCGGCGTGTCGCTCCGTTGGGGTCGGTGACCGACACCCGTTGACCGGCGAGGTCATAGCCAAAGGTGACGACGCCTCCAAGTGCATCGGTCTCGCTGCGCAGCCGCCCGTTCCCGTCGTAGGCCATCGTTGTTGTGTTGCCGCGAGCGTCGGTGCGCGTGAGCATGCGACCGGACCGGTCATACGTCATCGACGTCGAGTTACCCAGCGGGTCGGTAATCGACAGAAGCAGCCCTCTTGGGTCATATGTTCGCGTCGTCGTGACGCCCGCTGCGCTGGTCGATGAGATCAGCTGTCCGGCGAGGTCATAGGTGTTGGTTGCGACATCGCCGGAGGCCAGGGTGACCGTGTCGAGCCGGTTCATCGAGTCGTAGCCATAGCGTTGCACGCGGCCCAGCGGATCGGTCTCGCTGATGAGGTTTCCGGCCGGGCCATAGGCAAAGGACGTGACCGCGCCAGTCGCGTCGGTCTGTGATGTCAGCTGGTTCGCCAAATCGAACGTGAAGTTGGTGACCTCGCCGTTCGCATTTGTAAACGACGTGCGATTGCCCGATGCGTCGTATCCATACGTCGTCGTGCGGCCCAGCGCATCGGTCGACGACAGCAGTTGTCCGATGCCATCGAACACGTAGCTGGACGTCTCGCCTTCACCGTTCGTGCGCGAGATGATCCGGCCGTTGCGATCAGACACGAAGCCGATTCGCGCCTGCTCGCCAACGCCGAAGGGCTGGTTCGTCGCGATGCGGCGGTGGGCGTTGTCGTACTCGTACGTGGTGGTGCGACCAAGTTCGTCGACCATCGACGCGATGCGTGCGGCTGCATCGTGGCCGTACCTGCGGACGCCGCCATCGGGTGCCGCTTCCGAGGCCAGGCGGTCGAACTCGTAGCCGAAGTCCCAACGTCTTCCCTCGCCGTCGGCCCGGGACAACACTCGACCAACACCGTCATAGGTGTGCGTCGTCGTGAAACCGGCCGGGTCGGTCATGACCGTGACCCGGTTTGCGCCGTCGTACTCGTAGCGCGTCGCCCGGCCGAGTGGATCGCTTACCGCAACGAGGTTGCCAACCGCATCAGAGGTGTAGGTCGTGACCCCGCCATCGGGCCAGGTTGTGGTTGCCAGGCGGCCGGAACCGTCGTAGCTATGCGCGGTCACATTCCCGCGCGGATCGCTCTCGGTTTCGAGCAGCCCGCTAGCCGTATAGGTGGCCGACCACGTTCGCCCGAGCGCATCGGTCCGGGTCAGTTCATTGCCGACGTTGTCGTAGGTGAACGTCTGGCCGACGCCGCGGGCGTCGAAGGTGCCCAGCAGATTTCCCCGGGCGTCGTACTCGAACGTCGATACCTGACCGACGCCGTCGGTCACGGTCGCCGGATAGCTGTTTGCGTCGTAGGTGATCGTCGTTGTGAATCCCTCGGCGTCGGTGAACGACACGAGGTTGTTGTCGTCGTCGTACGCCCCAACCCACGTATTGCCAAGAGGGTCGGTCCGGCCGGTGATGTTGTCGCTCGCGTCGTAGGAGAAGGTCGTGACGTGGTCGACACCGTCGTACACCTCGGTCGAGCTGACCATGTTGCCGCGCTCGTCACGATTAATGATCGTCGTCAGATTCCCGTCGGCGCTCGTGATGATCTGGCTGCGATCATCGACGTTCGTGGTGAGTGTGGTGACGTTCCCGGCCGCGTCGGTAATCGACACCAAACGACCCTCGTCGTCATAGGTCAGCCGCTGCGCAACACCACCGGTCGGTTCGTCGATCGTGTCGAGATAATGATCGCCGATGTAGCCATAGGTGGTCGTCGCACCATTCTGATCGGTGACCTCGATCAGGTCGCCGGCATCGTCATACGTGTAGCTGATGACCCCGCCTTCGAGATCGGTCATTGTGGCGATGCGGCCGAGGTCGTCGCGTCCGAAGCGCACCTCAGGACCGAGGCTCGATCGAATCCCGTCCTCGTCGAGAATCAGCGTGTTGCCGTCGGCGTCGGTCTGGCTGACGAGACCCGTCGACTTGTCGAGCAGGTACTCGGTGCCCTCGGTGTCGGTCAGGATGAACCGCTGCGGGTTAAAGACATCGCCGATGCCGAAGAAGTCACCCCGGAAATTGCCGTCGGCGGTGAGTGCCGGCGAGCCGGTCCCGGCTGCCGGCTGCAGAGTCGATGTCGCAGTGCCGCGGGCTTCGTAGGCAACGGTGGCGCCAAGTGCCGAGAACAGGCTGTAGGCCTCAGGCGAGAAGTCGAAGGACTCGACGCGACCGTTCGGCCAGGTGACGCTCACGTATCGCTCGCCGGTCGTCGGGGTGTAGCACTGAAGCGTGAAGATGAACGCGCCGCCGCAGGTGCGAGATTCGAACGGGCCGAGGCCGAGCTGCGTATTCGTCTGCACGGTGAAATTGCCGAAGCTCAGATCCCAGCCGTTGCCAAAGTCGCCGATCGCGTTGCGATCTTGAGTGTCATAGCTGCGGGTGATTTGAATCGGGATGCCCCCAACCGGCACATCGAGGTCGAGCCACGATGCGGTGAAACGGCCGAGCTTGAGTGCGCCTTCGACCAGCACGCTGGAGGCGCATCGGCCGACCTGACCGTCGGCGGTTTCGGCCTCGACCAAGATCGTCCACATGCCATTTGTTCGCTGGCTGGGATCGAAGGTTCCCAGCGTCGATGGCGGAACCCCGACGCCGGCGGCTAGTTCGGTGGCCTCGGCCGGTTGACCAGCGGGGTAGGTCAACACCTTCCACGCCGCGATCGCCGTGCCCGCGGTCGGTTCGATCGTCGCCGTGATCTGCCTCGGATCGGCCACGACCTCGCTGTTCGCAGGAGCGACTGCGCTGCAGGTGATCGCGGTACCGAGTACGACGGGCGAGTCGTCGATCGCCAGCGCCGCGCCAGTCGAAACTGCAGGCATGGTGGTGATTGGTGGTGGGGCTCCGGGGCCGCCACCGGCGCCGGGTACAGAAACCCCGGTCGAACCCAGACCGATCGAGGTCGGGTCGTCGGCGATATCGGTGTTCGGGTCGTCGGATCCAACCGGATCAACCCCATCGGCAACCACTTCACCCGAAACGACAACGGCGCTTTGCCCCGTTGCGACCGCGGGATCGATCGTGGCGTCGAAGCTCAGACGGGCCCGCTGGTTGGCCCCGAGGACGCCGATGTCGACGGTTAGCCCATCGGCGGTTTCAGTCGCGATGCCAAGATCGACGCCAGCGGTGCCAGCGACGAGCGACAAACCGTCGCCAAGCGTGATCGATGCCGTCGTGGCATCGGCCGGGGCATTGCCGGTGTTGACGATGTCGGCCGTGTAGCTGAGCGTGTCGCCGGGGGTGACGAATCCCGAGCCGTCGGCATCGACGGTGAGCTGGCCCGTGACGGTGAACTCGAAGACGGGGAACGGCACAATAATCGCCGTCTCGGTCGCCGAGCCGCTCTGGCCCGCCGCCGGGTCTGATGCCGCGACGGGTGGCAGTTCGGCGGAACTCACGGTTGCGTTGGAGGTGATCGTACTGGCGCCGGCCGGGAAGGGGTCGGCGATCGTGACCGCCCACGACACCGTGGCTTGAGAGACGCCGGCGAGCGTGCCGACGTCGATCTCGATGGTGTCGGCGCCCGGATCTGAGATCAGGTTTCCGCCGAGCACCGAGGCCGGGTCGAACGTCGTGTTCAGATCGATCGGCGCCGACACCACGACGCCGGTGAGCGGCCGGTCGCCGGAGTTTGTGACGGTCGTGGTGTATCGGATCGCGTCGCCCGGCGAGATCAGACTGTTGCCATCGGGGTCACCGGCAAGCTCGTCGACGAGAATCGCCCGCAGCGACGGTCCCGAGTAGACGTCGAGTGGCGAGATGCCAAACGTTGGCCCATAGATGTTGCCGTTCGCGTCCTGCCATGTGGTGTCAGCGCGGTTCTCGGTGAACGCGCGTGCGACGTCGGGTGGGATCACTGTTGACGTCGTGGCGACGACGACGTCGCCCGCGGCGATCTCGGTCGCGACGCCATCGACGGGAAGCGATTGCTCGCCGAATGTGTCCACGACACCGACCGCGTTCGCGGGAACCGAACCGACGTTGACCAGCCGGATCGACCACGGCACCAAGTCGCCAGACGTGATGTCGGCGGGACCGGCCTTCTGGGTATCGACGATCGGGAGCTGCACCACCGCGTTGTCGACGGCGACCGGGGCGATGACCCGCTGGCCGTCGCTTGAACCCACCGCAAAAATCGCGCCGACGACCTCGGCGCCATCGAGGGCCCGCAACCGATTGATGTATGCGGTCGATGGTTCACCGGGGCGAATCGGCGGCGGCACCGCAATGGCGAGGTCCAGGGCTTCGGTGCTCGTGGCACCAGGTGCCAAGTCGGCAAGGGGCACTGGACGGGTCAGCCCGTTCGAGGTGAGGAAGGTGGCTTCAATGTCCTCGATCGAACCGGTTTGGGCATGCACCGACGGCGCGAAGTCGTCGCCGATTTCATACAGCGGCCGGGTCCGCACTCCGGGGCTGCTGTCGAAGGTCACCCGAAGCCGAATGCCGGTCGTGATCGACGGATCGGTCAGCGTCGCGATCGTGGTTGGGGCCAGATCGGCTATCGCTTGGAACCCCCACACCGCGATTGCGTTCGGCTCGATCGTCGTGCCGGCAACGCCGGTTGCGTTGACCACGCCGGGCGCCTCGGTGGGCGAAACGACAACATTGACCGCACCGATGTCGGCGGCCGGCGACCATGCATCGGATCCGGCGCTGCGGGTTTCGATCGTGACCGAAAGATCTTTCACGCTCAGCGGCATCGCATCGATGTTCTGCAAACCAGCAACACCGGGAACGACGAAGGTCGCTCCCTGATTCGCGAGCGTCAGCTGGAACGGCGCGACATCGCCCGGTGTCAGCAGGGCGGCGCTCGTCGTCAGCGTGAGATCAAAGTCCGGTTGCAATACTGCCGCGATCGAACCCGCAGGCCGATCGCCACAGTCGGCGCCCGTGATCGTCGTGCGATCACCGGCCAACGTGACGGTGTCGCCGTAGATGCCGCAGACATACGCATTGTCCTTGCCGTCGAGAACCACCGCCCCGTCGATGCCGTAGACGGCTCCGGCGTAGCGCGAGTTCGTGCTCGACACGCCAACGGCGGGTGATCCTTCAGCTCCCGAGAAGAAGAGCAGCGAGCCGAAGAACGGACGGAAGTCGAGACCGTCGCCGCTCGTTCGAATCTCGCCCGACGCAACGATCGTCACCTCACCCGACGCGTTGATGAAGTCGACATCGCAGTCGACGAAATACACGCCGGGGGCAAGGTCCTGATCATGGACCCGCCAACGGCCATCGCGACACCGATCGGTCTTGTCGAAATACTCGCCGGGCACGACGCCGGGCACCCCACCGGTTGGCGCAAAGTCGGCGAACTCGAGAAGCAGCGGCGGCTCGACGACCGTCGTGACCGATGGCAGCGCGAGCGCGTCAGTCGGCTCGCTGCAGAAATCCTCGACCGCCAGCGTCGAGACATACCGGACGGTGCCGCCGAAACTATTCGTGCAGGTCTCGACCCCGATCGAGGCATTCGAGTGCACCAGGCCGTCGACGGCGACGTTCGACCCCGCGAACGTCAGCGCAGTAGTACCGCCGGGGTCGGCCGCGACGTCGGCCCAGATCGCAGCCGGACTCGTCACCTGGGGCGGTGCGACGAGGGCCTCGGTGCCGCCTCCGCCATCGTCGTCGGTCACGGTAACCGAGACGTCGTAGACGCCGGGCTCGTCGTACACGTGGGTGCCAAAGATCGTGCCGCGCCCGGACGACTGCACGCCGACGACGCCATCGGTGACCGCTCCATCACCCCACGAGACACGCACCGAGTGCACGTCGTCCCAACCGGGGTCGACGAACTCGCCCGACAAGAGTGCGACCCCGCCGACCGACGGATCGAAGCTCGACACCGTGACGACGGGGTTCGCGTTCTCGACCGCGACGGCAACCGTGTCGGCCACTGTCTGGCCGACACTGTCGGTGGCCAGCACCTCGAACACGTAGCGCCCATCATCGAACGCAACGAACGACGGCGTGGCCGTGGTGGCACCGACGAGCAGCACGGGTGGGCCGGACTGTTCGACCGTGCGCCATTGGTACGTGTATGTACCGTCGCTCTGCCGCAGGCTTGAGCAGGTCGATACCGGCGTAACGCCAACCGAATCGCGAACATCAACTTCGAGGCAGACCTCGCTGGCACCGACGAGCAGGTCGGCGGTGTCGAACACGAGCGACAGTGTGCCCGAGCTGGGAAGCTCGGCGCCGAACGAGCCGCTGACGTCGACCGGTGCGCCACCATCAACGATGAGCCGAGCCGCGACCACCTGCGGCGCAATCGTGAGCGCAAACACCTCGGGCAACTCGGACACGTCGGCGATTTCGACGCAGGATCCGCCCGAGAGATCGGCGATCGTTTGCAGCGACGGCGTGCCTCTTCCCTCGCACGCCGCACCGCCGCCAACCGCGAAGGTACGAAAGACCACATCGCCGCATGGCAGGTCGATGCCACGTGATGCGAAGGGTTCACCATCGGACATGAACGCGACGACCGTGCGAGCGGCCTGACCGGTCGCCGCCACCTCGCACGCCCGCTCGACGGCCTCGCCAAAGTTTGTGCCGCCACCGGTGCGAAGGCTCGTGAACTGGTCGATACGTTCGACATCGACGCTGCGAACGACCTGTTCGAGATCGAAGACGCCGTTGCCATCGGCGTCGGTGGTCGGCGTCGTGAACGCCTGTATGCCAGGGGCCGGGTCGACGTCGGCGGTCACACCGCGGCGGCCGAAGCCGACTAACGCCGTCTGCACCTCGGTGCCCGTTGCGAGCCGATCGTTGAGCGTTGTGATCGCGAGGATCTCGCAGTCGAGAATGCTGAACTCCCGGCCGTCGCCATTCTCGTCGCCGCCGCAGCCGTCGGCGGCGAACTCGGTCGAGCCCGACAGGTCGATCACGTTGATCAGATTGAACGACTCGCCGCCGAAGCTCTGCAGGTTCACCGAGCCGTCAACGACCCCATCGACCAAACCATTGAGGGCGACCTCAACGGACGTGTCGGGATCGTTCGGGAAAGTTCGGCGATCGACGCTGGCAACAAGCGATTGTGCACCAACGCCAGGACCGACCGGTTCGGTAGCGACGAGCGACACGACGTCGCCTTCCACTGCGGTTTGATCGGGCCCGGCCTCGACGACCGGTAGGGGAAGCGGTTCAGGCACGTCGAGCGGCGCGACGGGTGCGAGTTGGCCGGTGAACCGGAACACGTTGTCGTCGTAGTCGAGGTCACCGCCACCGAGCAGATCCTCGAAACCAACGATGGCGACTCCCGGTTCGACGAAGTCGACCTCGCCGTGAACGAGGTCGTCGGGGTTGCGATCGCCTGGGCCAAGCCGAAACTCGTTGCCCCCCACCCTGATACCGAAAACCAGCTCGGCGCCGGGAAGGAACGGCCCGACGTCAACGACCGTGCCGACGTCGCGGTTGGTGGCGATGAGCTGTTCAGGCCCAGGTTCGAACAAGTACAACTCGCTCGTGAGCGAGGCAGTCGCCGGACGAACCTCGACCTGAACAACCCCACCAGTGGAAAACAGTCGCCCACCGAGCACCGGTTCGGCTGCCGCCTCGGGGGCGGTGCTGGAATACACCGCCGACGCGAACAATGCGGCAACGAGAAGTACGACGAGATGTTTCGTCGAGCGACGGGAGGCGGCCCCGATCATCGGACACCACCCCGCCAGCGTGAGCGAATGCCCAGAAGAATGAAACCGGCACCGAGCATCGCGGTGGCAAGAAGGATGAGTAGCAGCGAATCAGACCCGGTCACCGACAGCGCCGATGCATCGCTCTCCTTCGAAACAACTGCGGCCACTTCGGTCTGTTTCGGCGGCTCTGGGGCCTTGGCCGGAATGACTGTCGGCTTCGGAACGACCGCGGGCGCGACCGGCTTGATGACGGTCGGCGGGAGCGTCGGCGTCGCAGTGACGACCGGCAGCGGCGTGACTGTGACGACCACTGCAGCGACCGTCGGGGTTGGTGCGACAGACGCGGTCGTCGGGAGCGGAGTCGGTGTCGGAACGGCAGTGAGCGGCAGGACTTCCGCCGTGGGCGTTGGGGTCGGCGTCGGCGGTGGCCCGTCGAACTGGGGGTTGACGATGATTGTCTGGGTACCCGCCGCGCCAAAGTCGACCGTGCAGGAGATCGGATCGGCCGAAGCCGCCGTGGTGAGCGTCACGGTCTCGATGATCGCAACCTCGGTGTTCGGTCGAATGCCCACCAGCGTCGATGGCTCGAAGGCGACTGTCAGCGGCGTGCAATCAGGATCGAGCCGCGGCGTCACCGTGAACAACGACTCGTCAAGCGCCGTGGCGACCGCGGCCGCAATATCGACGGCGTCGCTCTGCACTGGCTGCGTCGCTCCGCCGGTGGCAGCGGCAAGAGGTTCGAAGCACTCGCTTGCGTCCGGGCTTTCGACAAGGCCGATGAACGTCACGTCGGCACTGACCATCGCCGCGATCGCGTCGGCCTCTGACGCTTGGTGCGTGCCATCGGGCGCATGACATAACGAGTCGGTCGTGGCGATGAGTATGCGCGTCGCCGGAAGCGGCCGCCATTCGCAGTCATCGGCGCCGGGACCGACCGCCGCGACGATTGCGTCGAGCTGAGCTTCGGACGGGTCGGCGCCACGGCCGAGGCTCAGACCATCAAACGCGGCCGTGAACGACGCCCGATCGCCGACCGGCGCCAGGAGCTCGTAGGGCACATCGGTCGGGAAGCCGAATGGCGAACGCGGGTAGTCGACAAACCCAGCCAAGCCGAATTGCACGTCGCGGCCGACCTCTAGATCAAGGATCGCCGGGACGTTGCTGCGCAGCGAGACGAGGTCGCGCTCGAACGAGCTACTGCGATCGAGTAGTACACAGATGTCGGTGCGCGCCGGCGCTGTGGGTATCGACACTGTTTTGTCGACGGCAGCCGAAACCCCGACCGCCAGATCTAGTTCGACTTCGGCAGGCTCGACATCGGCCGCGACTGGCCCGGCAACGGCCATGAGCGCCGTCAGCATCACAAGCGCTCCGACCACGAGTCGGAAGGGCGCGACGAAAGGGCTCAGCCTCCCCCACCTGGGGTCTGAAAATGAGACGCCATCCCCGACCATCAACCTGTAGCTCCCAGGTGAATCCCGCACATTCGGCAGCAACGGATCCCACCCGCTTGTCACGCTACTTCTCGCGAAGCCCCCCCGGCAAGCGGCGATACAACCGCGTCGGCCGTCACCAAGAATGGTCGACGGCGCTCGGGTCGGTGGGCGAAGATGGTGTGTGCCGAAGCTCACCACCACTGGCTCCTGGGCCTGAATGTTCGCCGCCGTTGTGGTGAGATCGTGAGCCTCCTCGTCGTTCGCGTTCCCGCGGCGGAGGTCGACGCAGCATCAGACTGGTTGTGGTCGATCGGGTGCACGGCGGTAGAAGAACGACCGCCTGACGTTGCCGGACGAGTTGAGCTGACGGCTGGATTTCCCGACGCCGAGCTCGCGTTGGCGGCCCGGTCGTTGCTCGGTGAGCGGTGGCCAACGCGTTTCGAGGAGCCCCCCGACGAGTCGTTGTGGCGGGACGTGTGGCTGAAACATCTTGTCGCAACCGAAGTGGCTGGCTTTTGCCTGCATCCGCCCTGGAACGAGCCCTTCGATACCGCGCGTCGCGCCTTGGCCATCGATCCGGGCCAGGCATTCGGATCCGGACATCATCCAACAACACGGTTGGCGATCGAGGCGCTGGCCGCCGTCGTACAACCGGGTGACTCAGTCCTCGACGTTGGCTGCGGCACCGGCGTCCTCGCAATCGTCGCCGCCGCGCTCGGCGCGACCGATGTCGTCGGCATCGACCTCGAACCCGCCATCGTCGAACTGGCCCGCACGAACGCCGAAGCCAACGATGTCAGTGCCGACTTCACCACGACCGCACTGACCCACGTCGACCGGAGCTTCGATGTCGTCGTCCTGAACGTCACCATCGGCACCCAGCGAGTCTTGCGGGCTGACGCCGACGCCCGTTGGCGCCGAGCGCTCGTGCTCACCGGTTTGTTGTCAGATCAAGGCGACGAACTAGCCGAGTCGAGCGCGGGCACAACGGTTGCGACCGAAGAGGCCGACGGTTGGCGATCGCTCTCGATCACCAAACGCTCGACGCCACCCTCGCTGGCCTAGCAGGCGCTGCTAGCCGACGATGCTCCTTACCCAACGATGACCTGTTCATTGAAGGTGATGCCCTTCTCTAGGGTCTTATGGACCGGGCAGCGGGTCGCGACCTGCGCGAGGCGGTCCCGCTCCTCATCGGTGAAGTTGCCCTCGAGAAAGATCTGCGTACTCACCGTGTCGATCATGCCCGTGGCATCGTCTTCGCAAAATTCGCAATCCTCCGCGTGTTTGCGGTCATAGGTGAACTGCGCCGACACCGACGTCAGGTCAATGCCCTTGCGGCTCGCGTACATCGAGAGCGTGATCGCCGTGCATGCCGCAAGCGAACCAAGCATGAGCTCATAGGGGTTCGGACCAGTGTCGGTACCGCCGAGATCAACCGGCTCATCGGCAAACCACGTATGGCGACCGTTACCGATCTCGACTCGATAGCCAGTCTCGAGGTCTGCGGTGATCGTTGCCATGGGGTCTCCTTGCGAACCGGGGTGATGCGTACCGAAACCCCCCAACCGGCCAGCCGATTCCCGCACCTGGTTGGGCAACAGACCTTCGACGCAGCTCGAAGTAGTCTCAGCGCCATGGCGAACCGCGACGTGCGCGACGAAATACTCAGCCGGCTGAGCGACCCGGTTCGAGCCCACCTGCGACGGCTGCGGCGCTCCACCGGCATGCTCGCCGACCTCTCGATGGCCGACGTCCTCGTCGTCATCCCCAACAACGCCGGCGACGAGTTCATCGTCGTCAACCATCGCCGTCCGATCAACGCTCGAACGCTGTATGACGAGGACCAAGTCGGCGTTGCTCTCTCGGCGGCAAGTCGACCCCTCATGGCCCACGCCTATCGCACCGGCGAGATCACCGACGGAGGCGTGCTCCTTCCCGAGCAAGGCTGGATCCGCACGCTCGCAGTGCCCGTGCGCTTTCAAGACGACATCGTCGCCGTCTTCGTACGCGAGTTCTCACCATCGATCGACGAGATCGCCGGTGAGCTGTTGATTGTGCAGTTCGCCGTGCTTCGCCGTATGGCCCAGATGATTGCCGATGGCGTCTATCCGTACGCCGCGGAAACTCGCGAACACGATCATCCACCCCGCATCGGCGACGGACTGATGTTGCTTGACGCGCACGGACAAATCGAATACGCCTCACCGAACGCGACGACGGTGCTTCGCATTCTTGGTGTCGATGAGGTGCCCGTCGGCCGGAGCTTGCACGAGCTCGGCGTCGACCTCACGACAGTCAGCAATGCGTACTCGAACCGGCTGCTCTACACGGGTGAGTACAGCTGGCAGGGTCGCTCGATGAGCATCGTGTGTTATCCGCTGATCGAGAACGACTCGCTCACGGGGGCCCTCACCGTGGTGCGCGATATCAGCGAGCTCCGTGACCGCGATCGCTTGTTGCTAACGAAAGACGCAACGATCAATGAGATTCACCACCGAGTGAAAAACAACCTGCAGACCATTTCGTCGCTGCTGCGGTTGCAGGCTCGGCGCCTCGAGTCCAATGAAACCCGCACGGCGCTCGAAGAAGCCGTCCGGCGCATTCGCTCGATCGCCGTCGTGCATGAGATCCTCTCGCACCGTTCAGGCGACGAGGTGCCGTTCAGCGAAGTCGCACAGACATTGATGCAGGTCGTTCGTGACGCGCTGGTCGAGCCGAGTCGTCCGATCGACTTCACGGTTGAATCGTCGGACACGGTGCTACCGGCGGCGATGACAACTTCGCTCGCCGTCGTTCTCAGCGAGCTGTTACAGAACACGATCGATCATGCCTTTCCCTCGGATTCGCCCGGTCCACGCGAAGTCACCGTGAACTTTCGCGTGCAGTCCGACGTTGTTGAGCTGTCGGTCTCCGACACCGGCATCGGCTTCCCTACCGACTTTGAACTCAACGATGCCGGCGGCCTCGGCCTCACGATTGTGCGCACACTCGTCGAGTCTGAGCTGCGGGGCACGATTGAAATCGAGCGGAGCTCAAACCACGAGCGGAGTAGTGAATTGAACCGGGTGACGTTGCGGCTGCCCGTTCGCCCGAGCGGAAGCGACGATCCGGCGCTGCAACCGACCACCATCGTTGACGGGATCTAAAAAGAAACGGCCGACACGGACTCGGAATAAAGAAATTCGAGGCCAACCCGTATAGGGCTAAAAATGACCGTGAGTCGGCCCTCGGGCGATAAGGGCCGACTCACGTTGCTCAATGTTTAGTACCTGTTTCACAAGCCGTCAAGTAGGTACTACTCAGCGTGGCCAATTGTGACACATGGCTGTAATGCGCCTGAGGCCTCTGCCGCACCACACACTGCGACTTCCACGTGCAGTTGCTGGCCGCCGGCGTGGCGGCCGCGCCGGTTGGGAGCGCACCCACAGGGTCTCGTCGTCGATCCGGGTGAGCCGATCAGCGATGCTCTACGTCGTCACACCGATGACATTCGAGCGCGAGGGTCGAATGCGACACCCGGTGACGGGATGCGAGCTGAGATTCGAGATCGGCACCGACCAGCTGCGCGTCGTGCAAGGTGTCGCTGGTGACGACCACATGCGCGCTCAGTGCGGTGTGCTCGGAATCGATCGACCACACGTGAAGGTGATGAACGTCTTCCACAGCCGGATGGCCGAGCAGCGAGGATCGAGCGGCATCGAGGTCGAATCCTGGCGGTGATCCTTCAAGGAGCACTCGGCCGGTCTGGGCGATGAGTCGACCACCGGCGAACAGCACGAGGACCGCGATCACGATCGACATCGCCGAGTCGACCCAATACGCCTTCCAGACAACTGCGGCGATTCCGGCAATGAGGACGCCGGCCGACCCCGCGGCGTCAAATCCGAGATGCGCGGCCGCCGCCCGAAGGTTCAGGTTGTCGCCAGCGACCCGGTGGAGCCAGACCGCGCTGGCGGTGTTGATCACCAGTCCGACGATGGCCACGACAACGACACCAGGACCGTTGATCTCGGGCGCGTCGCCAAGTCGTTCGAGCGCCTCGCTGAAGATCCAAAGTGAACTCGCGATGAGCAAGACGGCGTTCAGGAGTGCGCCGAGCACCTCGGCTCGACGCAGACCGAACGTGTAGTCCTTCGTGCTCTCGCGTTGCGCGAGCCGGAACGCGATGACGGCAACGACGAGGCCGAGCACGTCGGAGAACTGGTGCACCGCGTCGGCCAACACCGCCAGCGACCCGAACGCCAGACCGAACACAACGAGCGCGATGAGGAGCGCAGCATTCGCACCGAGCGCCCAGACGAGCGATCGTGACCGCAACGCATCCGTCGATGGCCGATGAGAGTGTCCGTGGCCCGCGGCGTGATCGTGATCGTGATCGTGATCGTGATCGTGATCGTGATCGTGATCGTCGTGGAGATGCTCGGGCATGTTCACCTCCTCCGCCGATCGCGGTTTTCGATTCCCGGTGCAGCAACGATATCGCCGTCGCGTCCGACGGCCGAGCGGCCACCTTGCTGCAATCGCGACCGCTAACGCAGGCCCGCGTAGGGATTTAGCGCAGGCGACTCCCAGCCGTCAAGGGCCGACGCGGGCGGCGTGAACACATCGACCTGCAAGGGATAGCCGGGGGTCTCGTCGTTCGAATGTTCGGCTCCGCAGTCACCACCGGGACAGGCCGACAGCGCGCCGACCAGGTCGATCTCGGCAAAGAACTCGATGTAGTCGCCCGGCCGAACTGGGCTGGCTTTCATGAAGTACTGGTGGGTGTCGAGCGTGAAGCCGGTGCACATGAACACGTTCATCACGTCGTGCACCAGCAGCTCGGCTTCAGGTAGCGGCAGACCGGTGTGCGCTGCCATCGCGTTGGTCAGATTCGAGTGACAGCAGTGGTGGTAGTCGGCGTCGTTGAGTAGCCGATTCGTATAGGGATCGCACCGGGTGCCGATGACGTCGTGCACGCCGCCGCCATCGTCGTCGAAGCCGTACCAGCTGAGCGTGTCGGCCACGATCGTTGCCATCGGCCGCAACCCGGGCAACGTGCTCCACAACCGGTCACCGATCGATACGTGGGTGGCGTGCAGCTGACGGGTCTTGCCGCTGAAGAACCGCTCGCTGAGATCGTTCGCGTTCCACAGGTTGAGGTCGCCGACCTGCGACCCTTCAACGCCGGTGATACGAAAGAACGACCCGGCCGGCACCTCGAAGGTTCTGGCTTCGCGCGACGGCACCGTGACCGAAGCCGCCGGCTGCGCTTGTTCTCGAATGACCGCGTACCGATCGAGGTCGACCGCCGGCAACTCATCGACGGCGTAACACACCACGGCGGGGGCCGACCGCCGCGCAGCAGCATCCGCCGGCTCGACCGTTTCGGTAGTTCGATTCATTGCCGCTTCTGTCATGCGCGCGACGTTAGCCACGCCCGACCTCTTGCCGCGTGGCCTCGCGCCGGTCAGGGTGGGTCGAGGTTCCATTCGTTGTCGGTGGCTTTCGAGAGTGTGAAGTGCTCGTCGTGGACGAGGTGATGGTGGTACGAACACAGCGATACGAGGTTGTCGATGTCGGTCGGCCCGTTGAGTGACCACGTCGTTCCTCGGCGCTGGGCGCCTCGTCTCTTACGAAGTTGCTCGCTGGCGCTCACAACTCCCGGCGGAGAGTTTCGGTAACCGTCGGCTGCGGCCAACCCACAAGGGCTGGCCGGCGCTGTCGAAGATTGCGGGGAGAATGTTTGCTTGCACGGCGAGTTTCACGAACTCTT